>Ga0208900_1001389_pt1 | contig 12960 bp, 9 predicted proteins | sample AntAceMetag02UKK_FD_184763 | JGI IMG/M metagenome (GOLD analysis project Ga0208900, IMG submission 184763) | Saline lake microbial communities from Ace Lake, Antarctica - Antarctic Ace Lake Metagenome 02UKK (SPAdes) (version 2) | ecosystem: Environmental > Aquatic > Non-marine Saline and Alkaline... | reverse complement strand
ATCTTTGACAAATTTGAACGCTTCGCTCCGTGAATTTTTGAGTATCTGAAGTGCAAGCGTCTCATTTTGAGTTATCAGACATATCTTAAATTTCGTTTGATACCCGATAAAAAGCTCTGTAAAAAGAGCGGAGGTGTCAAACGGGTCCCCCGGTATCGTATGCGGATCTCTGGCGTCAAGCAACCGCTTCGCATCCTGTAAAATATGCAAAATTTTCAAGGCTTCCGTTGCCCCAGAGCCAACAGCCTGGTCCTGAGCGTTTTTCAGATATTCAAGATGATCAATCGTCCTCCCTGATACAAGAACTGCTGCATTATTCTGGTGGAGCAGAGGGAGAAGTTTTTCGATAAAGACCTTGTTTGCATCTGGTTCCAAAAGACTGGCAGTATCTATGAAGATTTTGTAATTCTTGACCAGATTATTTATGTCTATACGGGGATTGCTATCCTCTTTTCGCAATTGAAAGGGTTCTGAGGCAGGCTGGTTCATAAATTCGTCCTGTTTCAATGGTTTTACAGCGGGGCTGCCTGGTACTGGTGGTGATGGAGTTACTGAGGATTGCGGTGCTACCTGTTCACTCTCTGCGAGCCTCAGTTTTTGAATATGCTCCCAGTTCTTCCGAGCAAGTGTAAGTCTGGCATCGTAGTCGTCTATTTCAACTTTGGGCAAATCCGCCAGAAAAATATTCAGAGTCAGATCATTTTTAAAATTCCAGGCGCATTGTGGACAGAACGGTGGGACTGGGTCGGAAACTGGTAGCTGACAAACTGGACAATTCATTTTCATACTGTGCCTTTCATCATTAATTTTGCGTATTTCCAATCATTATCTCTAAATGATTCAGCAAAAATTTTACATAAATAGAAAAAAACGGCTCTTCAGCGAAAATCTCAAAAATTAGCAAACTAACAATTACCTGCCCTTTCAATCCAGATGCTAAAATTATAACTTATTATCAATATTACGCTTAGCTATCGCCCAAAACAAGGTAAATTGCCAACAACGAGAGTGTTGTCATGCCTCTTTAATGGCATCAGGAAAGTGTTTACGTAGTATTGTAACAAATCCCTGATCTAAAAGCCATTTTTTTGCATCCATATCCGACATTGGCAGTATTTGAGGTATATAGTTCCTAAATTTCAGCAAGAAGTATGCGGAATCTTTTGTTTTGTAAAGAGATGTGCTGTTAACTGGATTAGTTTTTAAAGCTATAAATAAATTTTCTTTCGTCAATGGTATTTTAAATTTCTTTATCATTTTTCCTAATTTTTTACTTCTACTGTTACTTAAATTGAGAATCTCTTTTTCCTGATTGGTCAAACCTCGCAGTGTTATAGATGCAATCCTTTCTGATTTTTTTGTAGAGTACTCCTTCCAATCAATAATTTCCGAATATCCAAAAGATTGATGATTAATTCTATTAGGAAATTGTCGTTTCGATACTTGCTGTTGTGTAGATTTTTGTGGTGCCTTCTGCTGTGGTGACTTTTTCTTTTTAGGTTGTTGTTTCGGTACTGGCTGTTGTGTAGATTTTTGTTTTATATTTTGCTGAATCAACTTTTTATTATTAACAGATCCTGGCGAAATCACAACATGGCTTCTCTTTCCGTTGTTACTGGCTGAGGGTTGCTGGATCTTTTTAGAATCTGGTAATAAAAATTCGACAAGCTGATTAAAAAAACCCTTAGCAGGTTTGCTACCCTGCTTCCCCGGCTGTGTTTGGTCTACCTTTTTTTTGTTTTGCGAATACTCCAAATTCTGTTGTGTAGGTTTTTGTGGTGTCTTCTGCTGCGTCACCTTCTGTTGTTTTGACATTTCCTTTTTAGCCACATTGGGCTTACCTGATTTAGGTGGAACGGATTTATTAGGAGTTTTTCCCTGGAGAATATTTTGTTTGCTCTTTGGGCTCACCTGATATAGACGGAACGGATCTATTAAGAGTTTCCCCCCGGAGAATATTTTGTTTGCTCTTTGGCCTGCCTTCTTTTTGTTTTGCGAATACTCCCAATTTTTTTTTGCCACATCTAATCTCTCTCGGTAGTCAGCAAAATCCTTTTCGGGGATCGGGGATAAGAAGGTATTCAAGGTAAGGTCATTCTTCAAATCCCAGGCGCATCGGGTACAGAAAGAGGGCACTTGTTGAGATAATTGCAATTCACATATAGGACATTTCAACGATTTTCATCCTTTGGTATTATTTTTTATTACTCAAATTTTTCATCATCATTCCGGCAATAATCCTTACTCTGGATTATCCATTCCTAAATTGCGAGCAACCCTTTTCTGGCTTCGAAAGGATGCATGATGCGCTTTATATGGCATGGATATAAAGTGGTGTGATGTTCTTCCCTACCTGACTGGCTTTTTTCAGTTTCTGGCATGTATCTCCACCGTCAAGACCCGCGCTTCAAACAGATGCATCTCCAAATTGCGATGAGGGAGTTCATGAGAAATAATATACCCATATTAATGAATTCCATACCCAGTATCCGGAGTTCTCCATGCAAAAATGGGTAGTTTTATTATCATGAACTCCATGACCATTCAAGAACTGCTGCTCATGATCCTTATACATCCCGGTCAAAAAATGGACTCGCTGGTTGCTTAATCCCCGCAACCCAGTATCATAAATCAATCACATCTTGCGCTCCAGTCTCCCGGAGTGCCTCCAAAGTAACCCTATATAACCTACATGGCAGTAACCACCTGCCACAACGAAAAACGAAAGCCTTTTAATTCCAGCATGTTGGTGAGACTTTCATATAAACAAATTACGGTCAGGCTCCAGACGGCTTTGATCCAGGCATTAAATAAATCTCTCTTCTTTTCCTCTATTGGACTCTTTTGTTTGCGTAGTTGGGACATCTTGTGTAAAATAATAATTTATTGGTAAATTTACCTATGGTAATTTTGATCCAATTTCACAATGCATCCAAAAATATATCGAGATAATGTAAGATGCATTACGACTTTTTTGTTTAAGACTTTGACGTTGAATTGTTCGATCCCATAGCGAAGCCCACTTTTGATAAACGAAAATGAATTCATTCTGTGGTATATTGTGGAGACTACCATTTAGAATTTCGATCTTAATATCGTTTTGTGTAATTGAAACTATTTCAAAGTCACCTGTTGTCCATCCCTTTTGGGAAGACCAATACCTAATTTTACTACCCATTTGTAAATTGTTTTGTATATAAGTCCATGTGTTGTTGAAAGGCAAAGTGTTTCCTCCTTGACTTTATATTTTATAACAATATTAAATCAGAATCCTGTTGGTACAAGCAAATAACTCTTAGCTAACCTGCCGCGCCAAATACTTGAGTGAAAGCGCCACCCTATTCTCGCGGTCAGGTTGAGTGAGTGGCTATGATCCACGGATACCAAAGATAAAACTATATTAAGTAAAAACACTGAAAAATATTTCCATTATGCTTTTTCCAGGTTGTTTTTTTCACTTATTGCAATATTGACATGTTTTTAGAGAAAAATGGCCTGGTTCATGGACCTGACACTGCCATTTACCAAGCATATATTTTTTTCTTTTTTTCTCGCTTTTTCGATAATCGATAATGACATGAAGCTGACACGAAATAGAAAAATAATACAAATAAAAATTAGAGGCATATACCTATTTAATAATATTGACAATTCTTGCAATGCCTATTTTTTACAAAACCAAAACAATAGAAGATGTCTGTGAAAGAAAACAATCCACATAAAATGAAATTAGTCAAGAATAAGAAATTTCTTTAATGTATCTTCTATTAACTGATCTTCATCATATTTAAAAACACGTGCTGGTGTGTGTACTATTTCATCTTGTCCATATAATCTTTTTAATAATTTTTCACATAGCTCTTTTCCATTATCTGGTACATTTCTACCTCCAAGAATTAAGATCTTTATGGGACAACTATCATAAAAAAGGCGTACAGCTTCATTAATTAGTTGAGTTGAATTTACATTTGCGACCTCAATCACTATAAGAACTCTATTGTTAGATAAAAGTTTAATTTGCAAATCTACGGGTTTATTGATTGCGGACTGCTCAGTATTTTTTCGTATCTCGCATAAAAATTTCTTTAGGGAAATTTTATCTAAAATGTTTTGTACACCAGAAATAATATCATTTTTATTTCCAGACTGCATAACTATTTTTCCTATATTTTACTTTCATTAAAATACTAATTTTATGCATCACCGGCAGCAAAAAAAGCAGAGGAAGGAACGAACGACACTTTTTGCGGCCGGAGTGCACGCGATTGTTATCGCCTAAATTCCAACATAGATCACATAAACATTTTCAGTAGATTCTATGCTCGTATTTTCATTTACAAAAATAATTCGTTCTTTTTCTGACGTCATGTTTTTTACAAAATGCTCTGTGGCATTTCTTATTTCTGGTTTATCCAGGAAAACCATGAATTTTAAATAACCATCTGTATTTATTGAAGACTTGCTTTTTCCATTGATTAAAGCCTGTATATCTTTGTCGATACCAGTTTTTTGGGCTGAGCCATATACAGTTCCAGCGTTTATGGGCACATTGCATTTAACTTCAGCGATAAATTTTACAGGCTCAGATATCTCTAAATCATAACCATTAGCATTTGGCTTGGTTTCTGTAATTTGAGAAATAATTCCATTTGCTATTTCTTGATTTAACATAAGCCGCCTTGTAATCCAGTACGCAAAGGCCAATGAAACCTTGAGTGTAAAAATATTGTTGATGCCACTTAAAATAGACTTTAATTTCAAAAATCCATCAACATCTAGGTTTGAATAATAATCTTTATTTGGCAGCCCCAAGCCTTGCTTAAGAAATGAATTCAATCGATCTTGAAGATGATGTTCTCGGTCAAATTTTTCTTTCATTATTGCAGCTCCATTTTTTTAAAATCTTGTTTTGTTGAGATACTATTCCCGTATTTTTTAAAAAAAATCCATAAGCACGAAATGCCAGAAACCAATACCCATAAGGTTTGGCTAAATTCTACAGCACAGGGCCTCCCGGGTTACCGTGTATTCACTATGTCAAACATACCATGGTCTCTGCCCCCGGGGAAGCAGATATTTCCTTGCCTTTAACGGTAATACCTGTGTTGACTTCCACTTCTATTACAGTGTTGTCCTTCCCAACGCGACAATTTCGTGGCTCAATCCCTTCAACCTTACGGCTTACGGCCTATCTGCTCCTTAAAACTCTATGTTACCATAGAGCATCCAAAGACTCGCTACCCGGTGGCTGGCCTACCTTCCGGGCGGGATTCACACCCGCTGAAATACACGACCTTGCCCGGCCACATAATAGATCTGTCCCCTTTTTTGCTTTGCTGGTGAACGATAAGAAGGAGCATTGACGAGTATATGGATATGATTCGATCGCACGTTCCCTTTCTCTATTGATATTTTTTTATCGGCACATATTTCTCTTATAGTGTCACATAATCTAAGAGCAATTTCTCCTTTCAAAACGTGGTAGCTATATTTTGTTTTCCATACGTAATGGTATTGTGATTCCGTTAGGGACTTCATCATAATAAAACTACCCACTCTTTCATGCAGCACTCTGGAGAATCGGTATGAAGCTCATTGATGTTGGGTATATTATTTTCCATGAACTCCCTTACTGTATAAACTCCAATATTACCATACAAGAAAGTGTTGCTAAAGACAATTCCGCCTAAAGGCGAAGGTTTATACCCTGCGCTGTGGAAATTAAAAAATTGGAGAATATTTCAACTTATGTTTTTTAGATTATTTTTTTATTTATTATAATATTGACATTTTTTAGAAAAAACAAATCCGTTTCCTTTTTTCCTATAATTAAAAATTGTGTGAAAAGTACGTCCCCCCCCCCCCCCCCCCCCCCGGCAAAACTTAGGGATTACGAGATACTTTCCCACGGGGAATATGACCGTCTGTCTCCAATACCCAAATCGCACTAGATCTATTTACTTTGTTTCTTCGACAATATTCTCTCACTGTATTTTCAATTCTTTCTTCTTCTCTAATTTTTGCTTTTTCCCGTTCAATCTCTTTTTGACCTCTTGTTTTTCTATCTTCCAACTCAAGTTCTCTTTGAGTTTTTTCTTTCTCAATTTGAAGTTGTAGCTTCGCAGCTTCTATCTCAGCATTTTTTAATTCTAAGGCTAATCTATTATTTTCAGTTTGCATCAATTCCTTATTTGGATCGATAGCCGTAGAACCGTTGTTCTCCCCTTTCTTTACTCCATCCGCTTTTTGTTGTAGCGCAGAGTTTTGCATTAATTTGTCCGCCACTTTTTTCTTAGGCACTTGCTGAGATTGAGTGCTGCTTTGTCGCGATTTAGTTAGGACTATTTCTTTTCGTTTAGAAACTGACTGTTGTGTATATTTTTGTGGTGCCTTCTGCTGTTTTGACTTTTTCTTTTTAGCCACATTGGGCTTACCTGATTTAGGCGGAACGGATTTATTAGGAGTTTCCCCCCGGGGAATATTTTGTTTGCTCTTTGGGCTTTCGACTTTTTTTTGGGCAGGAGATTGTTGTTTCGATTCTTGCTGTTGCGTAGATTTTTGTGGTGTCTTCTGCTGTTTTGACTTTTCCTTTTTAGCCACATTGGGCTTACCTGATTTAGGCGGAACGGATTTATTAGGAGTTTCCCCCCGGGGAATATTTTGTTTGCTCTTTGAGCTTCCGACTTTTTTTTGGGCTGAGGGTTGCTGGATATTGTTAGAATCTGGTAGTATAAAGTCGAAAAGCTGATTCAAAAAACCTTTAGCGGGCTTGGTGCCCTGCTTCCCCGGCTGTGTTTGGCCTGCCTTCTTCTTATTTTGCGAATACTCCCAATTTTTTTTTGCTATATGTAATTTATTTTGATAAATAGCGAAATCTTTTTCGGAAATCGGGGATAAGAAGGTATTCAATGTGAGATCATTCTTCAAATCCCAGGCGCATTGGGGGCAGAAAGACGGCACTTGCTGAGTCAATTGTAATTTGCATACTGGACATTTCATCGGTCTCATCCTTTCTATTAGTATGTAATATTTACATTTTTATCAATATATTGGTAGTAATTATTGATTTAGATTCTCCATTCCTAAATTGCAAGCAACCCTTTTTTAGCTTCTAAAGGATGCACACGCTTTATATGGCATGGATATAAAGTGGTGTGATGTTCTGCCCTACCTGACTGGCTTTTTCCAGTTTCTGGCATGTATTCCCACCGTCAAGACCCGCGCTTCAAACAGATGCATCTCCAAATTGCGCTGACCATTCAAGAACTGGTGCTCGTGATCCTTGTACATCCCTGTCAAAAAATGGATTCCTTGGTTGCTTGATCCCCGCAACCCGGTATCATTATTTAATTTGTCTATATATGGGCCATCAATCAGCACATCAATATTTTTAAGAAAATCAATCACATCTTGCGCTCCGGTCTCCCGGAGTGACTCCAGAGTAAACCCTGTATAACAGATTACGGTCAGGGGCCGGACGGCTTTGACCTGGGACACCAACTGGTGAAGCTTGCCGGCCTGAAGCATGGACTCGCCACCTGAAAGGGTTATACCTTCGATATCTGACGTTTGTAGAATAGCCTCGGACAGCTCCGGGATGGTAAACAGTTTGGCCGGTTTAATGGCATGCCATGCCGGGCTGACACATTGGGGGTGTCAAAGCAGCAACCCTGCACCCATATTACAAAGCACCGGCCTGGTCCCAGAACGCAGGGCGGGGTAGGGATGCGTCATGAATTGGGCCTCAAAAGATAACAGACTCATATATGTCCCCTTTTCTATGGCATATTTAAATACACCAGTCTGGAAAAGTCCTTTGGGTTTATTTTAGTGGATTTTTGTAAAGTACTTTTAACCTTTTTTGGGGCGGTTTTAGTTTCGATAACCTCAGTCTCCCCTACATATTCATATTTAGACTGCTGATGGCTTTTAAGAAAAAGCTTTATTGGATATTTAGCACCAGCCAAATCCCTGCCAATTTTTTTAATTAAATTTCCATTTTTAACAAGCATGATATTGGGTTTTATAAAATTAACTTCATCTTCAAGGCAAATCCCAACAAAAATTTTGCCTTTCATTAGCATGTTATTACCATCTTTTACTTCAAGTTTATCTTTGATGTAATTCAATGAATATTGATTACCAATTTCGAACATTAAAACTCCTTATATGTCTAACGCTAAGCTAACCGGAGCCCTTTTGCGTCCGAGTTCAGCGCCGGGTTAGGCTGGCTTTTTAAATAGGTTTTCCGATCTTTATGGATAGTGACCGGAACCCTTTTGTGACTTAGGTAGTACCTATTTATTGAGTTTGTCCGCTTCCTTGGTAGATAACTCGTTCTTTTTCATGTAGTTTCATGTAGTCAATTTCTTCAGCTTCTATAACTCTAAAGTTACAGAAAAAACATGATAGATTTTGAACATAAAAATTTTCTACAAAATAATTACCATGCTCATCCATTGCATAATCTTCGTTTACAAATAAAACAGCTTCTTTAGAGCAGGCAGGGCATTCTATTAAATAAGAATTGTCTGTATCTGGATGAGTTGCATCCATAGTCATAGTTTGGATATTTGCACCTTGTATATGATTTGCATCATCTTTTTTACTATTCCATATTTGTTTACTTTCCGCTATTCTCTCTTGTATTTTTGTTTGAATATTTAATAGATGACTGGTAGCTTCACTTTCATCAACTTCTGATTCAATAAATTTGAGATTGAGTTCTTTTTCATATAGTGAAACCAATATATGAAATTGATTTAGTATATTTTTCAATCTATCTTCTTTCAAGAGATCAAAATCATCAATTGGGCAATGCGCGATAATATCTCTTGCATCTTTTAATCTATAAATCGCTTTTTTGTGCTCATGAGTAGTTTTTGATAAGTGTTCAGCACGGGAAAAAGCTTTTGAAAAATTTATAACATTTTCATTGGGTTTTTTAATCTGTTCATGATTTTTTACAATGTTATTAACTTTGATTTTTTCTTTATACACCACTGCCATTGCATTACTGAAAGAAGCTACTTCATAAACATAAACTGGGTTTACATCATAGATAATTCCTTTCATTAAACTTTCGATTCCTATACCAAAGAATAGTGTTGCGCTTATCATTTCTTCATAGGATATAATCTCATTCTTGATTTTACTTTCAGCAATGCGCAATAGTTTTTCAGAATTTTTAAAATATTTATTCATAAATATTTCCTCATTTAAAAAGATACAAGTGCAAGAATGGGGTTACCCACAAAACACAAAACAAGCAAGGGAAAAGGGGACAGATTTATTGTGCGGCTTCGCGGATTAGTGTGATTTGGATAAATTGTGATGCGAAAATCTCAGTATTTACGCATTGGAAATTCTAAATTTTCACACAAACCCGTGATGAGCCATTTGTTTTTAGTAAATTTTGACAGGCATTAGTCGAGTAGACCGGTCTCTCCCATGAAAACAATAACATTATTTGTCTTGTGTACACGGTTGGCGCCAGCCCCTCTCAGAACCGTGCTTACGGCTCCTCACATAGTCAATTCACGGAGAAGTTAAACTTACTGGCCTTCTCTGCTATACGACGTAATTTTGTTTCCACCGGTCCCCCGCTTCTGTGAACGGCCGATGTTTCCTCACGTAGCGCTCCTATGTGTAGCCTCCTTTCCTCCATCAGCATTACCCGCCTTCACTGGTACTATTAGACTATCCGACTCCCTGTGCCTTGTTTGCTTTCCTCCCTCTTCAGTTGTCCGGCATACTCTCTTTGCTTCGAGAGAAGCACAGGGCCTCCCGGGTTGCCGTGTATTCATTATGTCAAACATGCCATGGTCTCTGACCCCGGGGAAGCAGGTATTCCCTTGCCTTTAACGGTAATACTTATGTTGACTTCCACTTCTATTACAGTGTTGTCCTTCCCAACGCGACAATTTCATGGCTCAATCCCTTCAACCTTACGGCTTACGGCCTATCTGCTCCTTAAAATTCTATGTTACCATAGAGCATCCAAAGACTCGCTACCCGGTGGCTGGCCTACCTTCCGGGCGGGATTCACACCCGCTGAAATACACGACCTTGCCCGGCCGCAGAATAGATCTGTCCCCTTTTTGCGCTTTTCACCTGATGTACCCGCTTGCAGCACTCGCTTATTGCTGATCTGGGAAGAGCACAAGGCGTAAGCCAATGTTGAAGTTCGGGAGGCCGGGCGTGTAGAGGCACCGTTCCGCAGACTGGCAACCAACGGCGTTGCTGTCCCAGCAACCACCCCGAAGAACACGGTTCGAGCCAGAATCAGATTCCTTGAGATTTTCTAAAGTTCCCGACGAAGAATCCCCAAACCAATCCTCACACCACTCATGAACGTTGCCGCTCATGTCATGAATACCAAGGCCATTGGCCGCCTTTTCTCCCACCGGTTGAGTACTATTGTAACTATTTTCTCTATACCATGCCAGTGCATCAATATTCTCTCCACCTGCATACGTTTCCGTCTTTCCCCCGCTCCTGGCGGCATACTCCCATTCCGCTTCCGTGGGCAGGCGAAATGTATACAGCCCAGAAATTTTTTCTGATAATTTTTGGAGAAACAACTTTGCATCTTCCCATGATACATTTTCCACTGGACAATCATCCATTATACAGCGGGAGGGGTTATTTTTCATCACCCTGAACCACTGTGCTTGGGTTACCGGATATTTTCCAATATAAAATTCGTCCAGGTTAACCTTATGCACCGGATATCCCATCATAAAACTCCCGCCGGGAACATAAATCAGCTCTATCCCTGTTGTTGGCTCTTTCCATGCGGGACCCGGAATCTGAAGTGGAATAACACCCGTTTCAGTGGATACCTCTGATGCGGAAATAAGAACAGTTTCTTCCCGGGTTTTCAACTTTACATACAATGGGTATTCAGCACTATTTTGATATATCGTTCTGGCGTTTTCCCGATCTACTTTTAACCAGAAATCCCCACGATAACGATTTTGGAACTCCTTCGCCCATTCTTCCCACGAAATTTCTACGGGAAATACGCCAGTTTTAATGTCATATCTCTCTTTTATCAGACGGACTTTTCCTGCATACACTGGTTTACAATCGCAAATTCTTCCCCGAAATTCTTCCAGTGTCTCAAAGGTGTCTCTTTTGAGATCTGGCACCGGAGTCTCCTCCGAGTAACGCACATTGTCCTGTTCTTTTTCTGCTTTAGTTAGTGCTATTTTTTTTTGTTTGAAAACTTGCTGTTGTGTAGCTTCTTGTGGTGTCTTCTGCTGATTCGACTTTTTATTGTTAGCCTTGCTGCTTTTAACCGATTCTGGCGAAATCAAAACATGGCTTCTCTTTCCGTTGTTACTGGTTGAGGGTGGCGGGATCTTTGGTCGTAAAAAGCCGACAAGCTTATTCAAAAGACCCTTAGCGGGCTTGGTGCCCTGCTTCCCCGGCTGTGTTTGGCCTGCCTTCTTCTTATTTTGCGAATACTCCCAATTTTTTTTTGCTATATGTAATTTATTTTGATAAATAGCGAAATCTTTTTCGGAAATCGGGGATAAGAAGGTATTCAATGTGAGATCATTCTTCAAATCCCAGGCGCATTGGGGGCAGAAAGACGGCACTTGCTGAGTCAATTGTAATTTGCATACTGGACATTTCATCGGTCTCATCCTTTCTATTAGTATGTAATATTTACATTTTTATCAATATATTGGTAGTAATTATTGATTTAGATTCTCCATTCCTAAATTGCAAGCAACCCTTTTTTAGCTTCTAAAGGATGCACACGCTTTATATGGCATGGATATAAAGTGGTGTGATGTTCTGCCCTACCTGACTGGCTTTTTCCAGTTTCTGGCATGTATTCCCACCGTCAAGACCCGCGCTTCAAACAGATGCATCTCCAAATTGCGCTGACCATTCAAGAACTGGTGCTCGTGATCCTTGTACATCCCTGTCAAAAAATGGATTCCTTGGTTGCTTGATCCCCGCAACCCGGTATCATTATTTAATTTGTCTATATATGGGCCATCAATCAGCACATCAATATTTTTAAGAAAATCAATCACATCTTGCGCTCCGGTCTCCCGGAGTGACTCCAGAGTAAACCCTGTATAACAGATTACGGTCAGGGGCCGGACGGCTTTGACTTGGGACACCAACTGGTGAAGCTTGCCAGCCTGAAGCATGGGTTCGCCACCTGAAAGGGTTATACCTTCGATATCTGACGTTTGTAGAATAGCCTCGGACAGCTCCGGGATGGTAAACAGTTTGGCCGGTTTCCTGGCACGCCATGCAGGGCTGATACATTGAGGGCAGTCAAAGCAGCAGCCCTGCACCCATATCACAAAGCGCTGGCCCGGTCCCAGAACGCGGGTGCGGGGGCAGATGGAGGCAACATTGAGGTAGGGATGCGTCATGAATTGGGCCTCAAAAGATAAGGGGTTTTATTTTTGCGTCAGCAGCATCTTTCTGGTTCAAAAAAACTTTAAGAGTACTGTCATACCTGATCAACTGGTCTTTGATGTCACTGCTCAGCCCTTCGAGTTGCACCTGCCGATCAACCAGGGAAAGCTCAAAATCATCCTGAATCTGTCGATTGGCGCTGAACTGGGCTGTTATTTCTTCCTGGCAGACGTAAGCCATGTCCGAAAATGCTATACTTTTTTCCAGGTTTTCCTGAAACAAGGCCACCGCCCCTCTGAGTTTTTCCAGTTCAGATTGCAGATCATCATGCAAAACCTCTGCCCTATCCTGGAAAGTGGTTTTAATGGAACCCAGCCGGCTAAGCCAGCCCGTAAGGTTTTCCATATATGCCGTCATTTCGTCGGGTCGAGCTTTTTCCAGCTCGTCAATCAAGCCTGTTATCTCATCTATGGCGCTGCGTCGCTGAAACGCTTCCGCTTCCAGGGTTGTTTTACGTTCCACCAGCGGTTGGTATTCGCTCTGCAAGCGCTGGTTCTCGACTTCCAGCGC
>Ga0208900_1001386_pt1 | contig 12969 bp, 8 predicted proteins | sample AntAceMetag02UKK_FD_184763 | JGI IMG/M metagenome (GOLD analysis project Ga0208900, IMG submission 184763) | Saline lake microbial communities from Ace Lake, Antarctica - Antarctic Ace Lake Metagenome 02UKK (SPAdes) (version 2) | ecosystem: Environmental > Aquatic > Non-marine Saline and Alkaline... | reverse complement strand
TGTAGGCAATATTAAGGATGTGGTCTGATTCATGGTAGGGCAAATGTCGTTTAAGCACGTTGACCTTATTATTAAGTTCATTGATCAAACCAATTTTTTGGGCCAGAAGATGAATAACTCCAATCCCTCCATGAGCAATACCTTTATGACGACCATCTATTTCATAGTGGATGTTGGGTGCCTGGAGCATAGGTAATAATTGTTCTTTCCAATTTCGTTTTTTTGTTCTTTTATGAATTTCTTCCTTGCGTTTTTTTAATTTTTTATCGATAATATTCTTCACTCGAAATGTCCTTCTTTTTATGTGTTCTTTTTTTCTTACAAATCAATTATACACTGTAATTAAAGGCATTTCGAGCTTTTTTTTCATCCTTTCATTAAAAACACGCTTGTTTTAGGACTAAAGGAGCGGGATTTTATCCGTAACTCTTTTGGTCGGTATGTGGACCCTGACTTTGCCCGGCAATTGATGAAACGACCCGATGCAGGGCAACTGGGAGGGATCCGAAAAGAGGTGGTGGTGATGATGACCGACATCCGGGGATTTACCCGCATGGCCGAAGGCTTAAGTCCTGAAACCACCATTGATCTGTTGAATGGTTATTTTTCCCTTATTATTGAGATCATTGATGCCCACAAGGGTATCATTGTTGATTTCTTAGGAGATGGTATTCTGGTTTTCTTTGAACCCCGGGAACCGGAACCCTTGACATACGCCATGAAGGATGCCCTGCGAAATGCCATCCAGTGCGCGGTTAAAATGCAACAAAAAATAGTTCAGTTCAACCGGGATGTTAAGGAAAAAGAAATTCCTGAAATACACATGGGTATTGGTGTTCACACAGGAGAGGTGATCGTGGGAAATCTGGGTTCTGAAACCCGTAAAAAATATGGCATTGTGGGTTCCGCAGTGAATCTTACAAGCCGTATCCAGGCCACCGCTCTGGGGGATGAAATTGTGATTTCCGATGCGGTGTTCCGTCATCTGAAAACGGAACTGAAGGTGTTCCGATCCTTTGATGCGCAATTTAAAGGGATAGAAGACCCTGTGTTACTTCATGTTCTGGGCCCAGTACCCCACACTTGAAGGCTCTTTGCTTAAATTTTCTAAATAATAATAGGCATCCTTCATATCCTATCAAAACAACTCGTCCTGAAAAATGGGATTTTTACTTTAGCAAATTTAAACCGTTGAATGAACAACACCTTCGCCAAATTTAAAATCGGTTTAATTTTTTACAATTAAACAACCACATATTATGCGAATATAATTCTTAATGCACTATATATTGATTGGATTTTAGGCTAAAATAAAATTGGCGAAGGTATTGATGAAGGATGCCTAATTATCCTATCTGCCCTACATTAATTTTTCAAGGTGGATGTATCGGACATGATGCGGCGCATGGTCAAGGAGGGGCTGTTCAAGTTTGACGGCACCAAATTTTTTCCTGAAAAAAGGGCCAACACCTCAATTTTTTTAGTTTTTACGGATAAATAATGAATGATCAGATTTTTAATTTTGGAAAGTTGATTCCTGATTTCAGCCTCTTTTTTAATTGGTCCATAAGTTCTTCAGAAGGTATAAGTTCCCTTTTTTGTTCTTTTCTAATCGGGGTTTTTTGCCTTTTCCTTTTGGCAGCACTCTTCAGTACGGGCAAAAGCCTTCATAAAATATTTTTTTATTTTGGAATTTTAAAAGATATTACAAAAGAAAATCTTGTAACCAGAAGAACACAAATAAAACAAGATGCCTCTAAAAATAAAGGCTGCGGCTGGCTCTGGAAAGAATTTGATGAAACGCTGGTCTACTCGGAAAAACAAAACAAATTTTTTAATACAGTGGATGCCGATTATTTCTTTAACACAAAAATCCTTGCCAATGGTATTTCAAACAGTAGAATGATGGCGGCAGTTCCCAGTTTCTTAACCGCCATAGGGGTTCTTGGAACCTTTACCGGTCTACAGCTCGGCATAGGCGGTCTGGATTTAGATACCCAGAATACCGAAATCTTGAAACATGGAATTGCCTCAGTTGTACATGGTGCCTCGATTGCGTTTACGACTTCTGTCTGGGGGGTTTTTCTAAGCTTATGCTTTAATTTCATTGAAAAATTGTTTGAGTCCATCCTCCAACATTTTATTACCAAACTTCAGGACAAAATAGACTTCCTGTTTCCAAGAATCAATGCAGATCAATCCCTCCTGGACATTTCAAATTCCAGCAAAGCTTCAGAAGAAGCCCTCATGGGACTTGCTGAAAAAATTGGAAACACCATGCAAAAAGCAATGTTTGAAATGGGAGAAAATGTTCAAATAGGGATGGAAAAAAGCCTGAAAAAAGTTATGGGGCCCGGTATTGCAAAGCTTGTTAATGCATCAGTGGCTCTATCAGAAAGCCAGGCCGACGGTTCCCAGCAGGTTTTAAAAGAATTGATCGGTAAATTTACAGATGGACTGGGCGCAGAGGGAAAAAAACAGCAGGAACTGATGGCCTCAACCTCAGGGGAAGTTAAAAAGGTGATGTCCTCCTGGGGGAATGATATGAATCGCTTTTTTTCCCGCCTTGAACACCAGTTCACCACCATAGAGGAGGAAAGCCGGAGACAAAATGAGCTACTTGAAGAGAGACTTCGCCACAATTCTGATTCCCAAAAGAAAAATACAGAAGAAATCACAGAGCAGTTGACCCATATAATGAGCCGATATGCCGTGAATTTGGAGCAAAAACATGAAAATATGACCCAGACAGACTCCCAACGTCAGAAAGCGTTTGAAGGACAGGTAACCCATTTAAATAAAAATCAAACCACAATGATGGCTCATTTTTCGGAATTAATCGACAAACACACCATTGCCTCAAAATCAGTGATTGCCCAGGTAATGAGCCTGGGTAAGGAAATTCTGGGGATTCAAACCGGTTTGAAAACGGTATCCACCCAAATGGAATCCGCCGGAGAAAATCTTCATCAGACGGCGATAACCCTGCAAAAGACCACAAATAGTGTCAACAAGTCCAATGACACCCTCACCGGTGCCATCCTGGACGCCACGCGCAGCAATACGGCGCTGTCCAACATGAATAGGGAAGTTGCCTCTGAAGTCAGAAACCTCTTAGCATCAATCACTTTCCTGAAAAATGATTATATACACACCACAGACCTGTTAAAACAAGCTTCACAGCATGCAAAATCAACCTTTGGTGAACTTTACAAACACCAGGCATCCTATCGCTTGTCGCTTAAAAAACACATTGATGAAACAATGGCGCAAGTAGATCAATTAATGAAAAATTATTCCAAACAAATGGATCATGCCCTCACCGGCTATGCCCAACAATTAAATAATGCTTTAACCAATTATGGGAGGCATGTGGAAGGGCAGACCCAAACACGAATGCAGGCATGGGATAAGGAAACACAAAACTACACATCTGCCATGCTGGGAGTTGTCCAGGCAATGAAAGTGCTTGTGGAGAAAATGGATACAAAAAATGTGCGATAACACATTGGATTTTAAATCATGAGAATGGGTATTAATCGAAGTAAAAGCAGAAATGTTGATGAAGAAAATCCCTATTGGATGTCCTTTTCCGATATCATGTCAGCTCTTCTTGTTATTTTCATACTGGCATCCATGATGCTTATTCTTGATTTAACGGAAACCAGAAACAAAGTTGATCAACAAATAGAGTTCCTTGCCAAAGCCAATCAGGTAAAAGGGTTGATTTTGACTGAAATGAAAAGAGAACTTGATAAAAAAGGTATTAGTGTGGAAATAGTGGACAACGATTCAATTCTCCGAATACCGGCAGATCAACTCTATTTTGAAAGTAATGAGTACCAGATTCCAGATGAAAAAACTTATGCAGTAACAACCATTGGAAAAATATTATATGAAACCATCACCAGAAAAACCCGAAATCAATACATTGATACAATTTTTATTGAGGGGCACACTGACAGCCAGCCCATGAACCTTGGCATGGGAAATTGGGGGTTATCAACCTACCGAGCCATTGAAGTCTGGAATCATTGGCAAAACGATGCTGATATTGGAGAATCCATAAGTAGTATAAAAAACAGTTCTGGAAAGTTTATGTTTTCCGTGAGTGGATATGCCGCTACCCGGCGATTTATCATTGATGATGATACCGATGAAAAGAGACGTCACAATAGAAGAATTGATATCCGTTTTACCGTTAAACAGCCTAATATAAAGGATTTAAGCAATATTAAAGACAGTATTGGATTGTAATAGGAAGCGATTAATTCTGAAAGCCTCTGGTAGTAAAACAGGTACCTTTTATCGTTATTAAAAAAATCATCTAAAGCCCTTAATTAATTATTTGTTTCAAACTTTTAAAGTAGGTCAACACTTGTAGACTTATCCGAATCAGATGATAGGATCAATACCTTCGCCAAATTTTTAAATGCTCTTTGAATTAACGCATCGGGTCTCCATATGGTATTTTTGAATCTTTGCTACCCCAGTATACGGTGTGTTTTTTGATTGGAAATAAAATTGGCGAAGGTAAGTACTCACACATATGTTTTTCGGTATTCCGCAGACATATACCATTGATATCTATGTGTTTTGTTTTGATAAATATATGCTCGGGTACTTATTGAGAATAAGATAATATAGAAAAAAACGGGGTTGGTTCTAAGATCGACCATTTCTGATTATTGAAAAATTCACTGCGCTATAACTATTTAATAATACAGCTAATATTTTTATGTGAATTTGAGCACTGACTGCAAGTGGCCGACGTTAGAACCAAGCCCAAAAAAACTCAAAGGAGGCATTTTATGGATATGTATATCATTACAGGCGGTTCTAAGGGGCTTGGGGGCTCTTTTGTAAGGCATTTGGAGTCCACGGATGCGATGGTGGTTTCTCTGTCTCGGACAAAACCGCCGGGCCGGTGTGTTCATAAATCTGTGGATCTGTCCCGACCTGAGATTCTTGGGGAGGTTATGGTTTCCGTGTTTAAAGAGACCGATTTGTCAGAGGTGTCATCGGTGACACTTATCAACAATGCGGGGACACTTCTGCCCATTGGGCCTGTGCAAGGTCTTGAGCAGGGGGAGATCATCTTTAACACCAGTGTAAACTTCATGGCACCCATTGTGCTGACATCCATTTTCATCCGGGAGTTCCAGGAATTTCCTGGTGACAAACGGGTGGTGAATCTTTCATCGGGGGCTGCCACGACTCCTTACGAGGGGTGGAGTCTCTATTGTGCATCCAAAGCCGGTCTTGAACAGTTTACTCGGTGTGTGGCAAAGGAGCAGGCAAAATTGGATGCCGGTGTGTTGATCATTAATTTTAATCCCGGGGTTATGGATACAGGCATGCAGGCCGCCATTCGGGGGACATCCGATCAGCAATTTCCGACCCGGCAGCGGTTTGTGGATCTTCATAAAAATCAGGTTTTAATGGATCCGGATATTGTTGCAGCCTGTCTTCTCCGGGGCCTTGGGGCCGGAGATCTGGTGTCCGGGGAAACCTATGGCCTGGCGGATTTTAACTGCCTGGGGCCAGCGTGAATGGGTTGAGTTACCCTGGGGTGTGTGAGGTTAAGCAAAAAGATATTTTGGTAAATTCATCATCAAAAATTTAAACATAGTGATCAATGGCATCTATGAGAATATGCATATGGGCTTTTTCGGCCTGGGAAAGGGAAATAAATGCCGATTTTAATAATTCATCATCTGTTTTGTATGCCACAAACCGATAGAGATCAAAGGCGTGGTACTCCATATTAATGGCATTTTCAAGGATATCCAGGCCCATGGTATCACTGTCTACGGCAAGGTTGGACAATAGATCCTCCAGGCGAATTCCTCCTTCCAGGATTTCACCTGATAGTCCTGCATAAATTATTTCATAGGAAGGCACTTTGGCTATGGCCGCTTTCAAATGAGAATAAATCAATGCCGCATGGGCTGTTTCGCCGTCCCGAACCTGTTCCATCACCGGGTTAAGCCCCAAGTGGGAATACTGTTCAATGATGTGGTTGTAAAACCGGAAAGCCCCTTTCTCAAGGTTCATGGCAAATAACAGGGTTTCTTTTACCCCTTTTTTCGGATCAAAATATTTTAACTGGGGAACCTCTTTTATTGTTTTGCCTTCCCAGGCCAGCATCCCCCCGTCAATATTATAGGTTTTTCGGCCAGTGTCATCAAAGAAATCTGCCGTCAGTGCGGCAGCCTTTGATCTGGCTCCGTTCCTGCAGTAAAATATGAGATCCTTGCCGGGCAGTTCCTCCACCCGTTCTTCAAATTCTTTCAAAGGTATGAGAATCGCACCGGGAATGTGGGCATCCATATATTCCACGGGTTGCCTCACATCAATGAGAAGGTAGGCCTTTTCATGGGTTTTGGTTCTGTAGCGTTGAAAGGCTTTAACTGATATGGGTTCCATGTTCACCTGCCGTTGGGATATTTTGTTTTAAAAAGGCCAGACAAGAGGAATCAACAAGGCTGAAAGGCCGATGACCATTATATTCAATGGCATTCCAAGCTTTATATAATCCGAAAACCGGTACCGCCCGGGACCATACACCAACAAGTTGGTTTGATATCCGATGGGGGTGGCAAAACAGGCACTGGCACCAAAGCAGATACCAATGATAAAAGGCTTGGGATCTACGCCAAGGGATGTTGCCGTGGACACGGCAATGGGCAGCAGGAGAACGGCTGTGGCATTATTGCTCAGTATATGGGTACACAGGCTGGAAAGAAGAATTATCCCCAGAAGCACGGTGTTGGGGCTCATGCCATCAAACAGCGATAAAAATGCATTGGCATAAAGGGCGGTTGCACCGGTTTTCTGCATGGCAATCCCCAGGGCAATGGTGCCCACAATCAGCAGCAATACTTCGGATTCCAGGGAACGATAGGCATCTTTCAAGCTGACACAATGGGTGAGTGTCATTAAGAAGACACCCGTCAAAGAGCACACAAGGATATCCGCAAGGCCGGTTGATGCACAGAGTACCACACCCAAAAAGATAATGGCTGCCATTTTGGATTTTTCGGTGTTGATCATGGTGTGGTGGATATCTTCAACCACAATAAAATCGTTGGAATTTCGCATTTTGGAAAGCTTTTCCCTGGGACAGCGAACCAAAATTGTATCACCTATTTTAAGCTTTACTGTTTCTATTGTTCGGTTTGAATAGTGGTGGTGACGGCTCCGGATGGCGATGACCTTGATGTCCGGGTCATTTTGAAGTTCGGTGGACAAGAGTTGTTCCCGCAGTAATCCGGACAGGGGGGGTACGATTAATTCAACAATCAGGTCATCCTCAAGACCCTGACCAAAGGCCATGTCCTCCTCTCCATGAGCCAGTTCCAGTATCTGTTTCTTTAAGCAGGAAACAATATCTTCTGCAGAGCCCTTCACCAACAAGATATCCTTTTCCTTGATGGTAATGGGACTTCGGACAGGATCAAATATCTTTCCATTTCGGAACACCTCAATGACCCCCAGGCCCCAGTCTTCCTCGGCATGCTTTATGATATTTTTTTCACCAATCAAGGGGCTGTCCGGGGAGACAATAAGTTCCGCAATATATCTGTTTGCTTTGGTTTCATCGAGTTCACACACAGGGGCGGTTCTGCCGGGTAATATTCTGGGAGATACAAAAAATAAAAAGAGAATACCAACAATTGCTATGGGAATACCCACTTGGCTGAGTTCAAACATGGAAAGAGGTTCAAATCCAAAGCCTGTTGAAAGGTCACTTATAATGATGTTTGTTGAGGTACCGATCAGGGTACAAGTCCCCGCAAGAATGGATGCATAGGATATGGGCAGCAGCAGTTTGGAAGGTGAAAAATCACATTCGCAACTTAATCCCATAATGATGGGGACAAATAAAACAACAACCGGGGTGTTATTGATAAACCCCGAGGTTATAGCCACTGTTATGAGAATCAAAATGGTGGCACTGGTCTTATTGCCCTTGGATAAATGCAAAATAAGTTTGCTCACAAAATCAACGCCCCCGGTGCGAATCAGGCCATGGCTCAATAGAAACATGGCCCCCACAGTGATCACGGCGGGGTTGGCAAAGCCGGAAATCGTTTCAGCAGGGGTTAATATGCCGGTGATGGAAAGGGCAACCATAATGCCCACGGCGGTCTTATCAACGGCTATCTTCTCAGTTATCAGTAATATTAGCGCAGCTATCAAAATAGCAGAAACAAGTATAATTTGTGGATCCATTGTAAGCATAGCCTATCTTAAAAACATTGATTTAAGGAGCGACATTGAGCGGTCATGCCAATGTCAAGTTTTTTCTATGCTACCTCTCTGGTTGAAGAATTTCAATCTTAAAAAATGTTTAAATGTTGTTCTCAAGCGAGATATCAAAACTCCGGCTGGAAAAATCGGAATGTGCCCCCCAAACATTATGGTATTGGCAATGCCATAGAATATGTGATAATGAATCAAATCTACTCATGTTTTTTCCTTTTCTCAGTTATGGGGATAACCGATCTATAAGGAAGATAGACAATGTACACACAAACAGTTTTTTTTCAATACTGGTATATCACTATTGCCATATTTATTGTCTTTGCAGTGATGGGAATAGCCACATTTGTCTTTGCCCGCCTGAACAAACGGAATCGGATCACTACTGAATTATTAAAAAAAGCAAAAGTTGAGACAGAACGGCTCAATATAAATACACAGAAAATACTAAGGGAGATGCCATTTGGGGTTATTCTTGTCGGTAGGGATAGAATCATCCGCCACGCCAACCAAGCAGCTCTTTCAATGATGGGACTTGACAGGGAGGAGGAGTTGATCGGGCAGATCTGCCACAACAACATCTGCCCTGCCGAGGAATACAACTGTCCGATTTTGGATCTTGGTCAGCCTCTGAATACATCGGATCGCATGCTGATTCGTAAAGATGGGACAAAAATTCCCATCCTGAAGACGGTAATCGAAGTGGTTCTTGATGGTGAAGAAATTCTCCTTGAAACCTTCATAGATATAACTGATAAACAAAAGACAGAATCAGACCTTCGCCATGCCCTGACCGAACAGATGGCTATTTTTGACAGCAGCCCTGTGGGGATCATGGTGTTCGAGAATCAAATTTTAACCAAAATCAACCGACGCATGGCCCAGATGCTTGGATACAAGACGGATGAAATTGTGGGTAAAGATCCCGAACAACTCCATTTGTCCATGGAAAATTTTCACGCCTTTGGGGAACAAAACTACTGGCATTTGGCAAAAAAAGAAGTAAGCAACATTGAATATCCCCTTCTTCACAAAAACGGCCACACCGTCTGGTGTCAGTTCAGCGGCAAAGCCATCGCCCCAGCTGATTTGGCAAAAGGTGCCGTCTGGGTTGTCGAGGACATAACAGAAAGGAAGCAAAAAGAGAAGGAGTTGCAACAGGCTAAAATACAGGTGAAATCTGCAACCCTTGCCAAAAGCGCGTTTCTCGCCAATATGAGTCATGAAATCCGTACCCCCATGAATGGTGTTATAGGGATGGCGTCTCTACTTTTAGATACCGTCCTTGATGAGGAACAACGCAACTACCTTGGCAGAATCAGCAAAAGTGCAGATCTCCTTTTAAGAATTATAAATGACATCCTTGATTATTCAAAAATGGAGGCAGGAAAACTGGAGTTGGAAACCCTTGATTTCAACATCCGCTCAACGCTTGAGGATGTAAGCGATGTCCTTGCAAGCTCGGCATTTGAAAAGGGGGTTGAATTTGTTTTTCTTATCCATCAGGGTATGCCAACTATGGTGAAAGGAGATCCTACTCGGTTACGTCAAATACTCATGAATATAGCCGGTAATGCCATCAAGTTTACACAAAAAGGCGAGGTGGTCATCCATGTCTTCCTGGAAAAAGAAGAATCCTCTCATGTGACCATTCGGTTTGAAGTAAAAGATACCGGCATTGGTATCCCGCAGGATCGATTGAACTCTTTATTTCAATCTTTTTCCCAGGTAGACAACTCGACAACACGCCAATATGGCGGCACAGGACTGGGCCTTGCCATCTGCAAACAATTGTGTGAAATGATGGGGGGTGAAATTGGCGTTGAGAGCAAAGAAGATGTGGGCACAACCTTCTGGTTTACCTGCGTTTTTAAGAAGAAAGAAAAACAAAAAGAGAGCCAAAGGGCTTTGCCTGAAGATATCCGGAAAAAACGAATTCTGATAGTGGATGATAATGAAACAAAACATATGGTGCTAAGTCATCAGTTAAAGGCAGGGCAATGCCGATATGAACAAGCGGCCGGAGGAGAGGAGGCCCTGAAAAAATTAATTGCAGCAGTTGATGAGAATGATCCGTTTCATATTGCTATTTTAGACATGCAGATGCCGGGCATGGATGGGGAGACCCTGGGACGAAAAATCAAACAGGACCCTGCTTTATGTCATACACTTTTGATTATGCTGACATTTGGCGGATTAAAAGGGGATGCCAGACGTGCACATGATATTGGATTTTCAGCATATCTTACAAAACCGATCCGGCAATCTCAACTTTTTGACTGCCTGGCTGCCGTTGTCGGTCAAAAACAGGTTGATGATCGTGGCATGCCCGAACATTTGCTTACCAAATATACTCTTTCTGACAATGCAAACCATAAAACCCGAATCCTGCTTGCGGATGATGATAAGACGAATCAATTGGTGGCGTCAACTATTTTGCAAAAAATGGGGTTCAGCGTTAGGATTACGGGGGATGGTCAACAGGCGGTGGACGCTTTTGAAGAAGAACGGTTTGATATTATTTTAATGGATGGACAGATGCCGGTCATGGACGGATTTGAGGCCACCCGGGAAATACGGAAAAGGGAAAAGAAAAAAGAGTTGACACCTATCCATATCATTGCTTTAACGGCCCTTGCAATGAAAGGTGATCGCGAAAAATTTATTAATGCGGGCATGAATGATTATATTACCAAACCGATTCAAACGGAAATTCTCTTTGAAAAAATAAATGATTATATCAAAAAATCAACAAAGGAGCATCGTTTGACTCTAACGGATGTCTTAAAAAAAGACCAACCCGATATAGTAAAAAAAACGTCCAAAGACTCATCAGCAGAGCCAATTGATCGAAAAGATCTCCTGGAAGTATTAGACAATAATATGGATCTTTTGAAGCGATGTTTTGCTGAGTATATTAAGAGTATGCCGGCTGAAATGGGCAGTATTAAAAAAGCCATTGATCTTGAAAATGCCTTGGATCTTCAAAAGAAAGCCCATAAGCTTAAGGGCATGCTCAGTTATCTTGCCGCCTATAGAGGCGTTGAAATAGCCTATCAGCTGGAATTAATGGGTAAAGAGAATCGTCTTGAGCAAGCATTTGATGCCTGGGAGACCTTGGATAAAGAATGCAAAAAAATAAAACATTTTATCAAGAATTTTAAATATTGACAAGGGTATCAAACCAGAGTCTTGAAGTTGATTTGGTTTGTTTTTAAAAGCCCTGATGATGGGAGAAAAAATCGTGAATATTCTTATTGTTGATGATGAAAAAATGAGCAGGATGACACTGGAATCTATTTTTTCTGGCTATGGCACGTGCAAGTCCTTTGAAAGTGGAAAGATGGCTGTTAAGTCATTTATCAGTTGCTTAGAGACAAAAGAAAAATTTGATTTGGTGATACTGGATATTTTTCTGGAAAATGAGAATGGCGTGGATATACTAAGATTAATTCGCTTATATGAAAAGGTTATGGGAATTACACAAGCAGATCGAGCCATTATATTCATGGCTACAAGTAACAGTGACATGGATGTGGTTAAAGAGTGTATTAAAGAAGGGTGCAATGATTATATTGTAAAGCCTTTAACATCAAAAGTTATTGCAGTTAAAATGGCAAAGTATCATATAACACCCTTGCCTATTTAAATGAGAAAAATTTTTGTTTTGATTAACGCTCCAGGTTCATTACTCATCTCAATGATGCCATCATGGAGTTCCACTATTTTTTTTGCTATTGCAAGCCCAAGACCTGATCCCCCATGGGTTGTTGAGCGAGATTTTTCAACCCGGTAAAATTGTTCAAAAATAAGATCAAGATCCTCTTCAGGAATCGGTTGGCCCGTGTTGGAAATTTCCAGCAGGATGCCGCTGTTTATTTTTTTGCCTTCAACAATGAGAGTACCGTTTTTTTGTAAATTGTACTTGATGCTGTTATCCACAACATTAATAAAAAGCCGGTATAATTTTTCCGGGTCTCCCTGGATGAAGAGATTTTTTTCCAGTTTATTTTCTAAACGGATGGTTTTTGATGCCAGCAATTCTTTATAGTCATCCAGTACATGATCTATCAAGGCCGTCATGTTCATTGGTTTTTTAGTAATTGTTTCCTGCTGCTCCAGGCGGGAGAGATCCAGTAAATTTTTGACGAGATGACTCATTCTGCGTGTGGTGTGAAGTTGTCTTACCAGTCCTTTGGTTGTTGAGATTGGCAGATTGTCGTTCATGAGCATCTCTTCCTGGGCCAGCATGAGACGGGTGATGGGGCTTTTAAGCTCGTGCGAGGCGTTGCCCACAAATTCCTTTTGGCGTTTAAAAGAATATTGAAGCCTGTCAAACATCTTATTCAGAGAAATTGACAGGGCGTATAATTCGTCTTTATTTTGACTCAAAGGGATTCTTTTATGTAAAGATTTCTCACTGATCTCTTTTGCCATGCGGGTGATGGAGACCACAGGAGTAAGAATTTTCCCCGCCAGTTTATAGCTGACAATTATAATGGCCAGGGTGCATAAAGTCAGGCTGAACACAATCTCTTGCAACAATTCAATCAACTCTTCCTCAAGGTCTTCAATGGGCTTGCCAATTCTAACTGAAATCGGTTGCCCCTGGAGTTGGGTTTTTGTTACCATGACCCTGAATAGGACGTCATCCTCTTTATCCTGATCAAGCCAGACCAGAGCCCTTGGAATTTTTTTCTC
>Ga0208900_1001384_pt1 | contig 12974 bp, 8 predicted proteins | sample AntAceMetag02UKK_FD_184763 | JGI IMG/M metagenome (GOLD analysis project Ga0208900, IMG submission 184763) | Saline lake microbial communities from Ace Lake, Antarctica - Antarctic Ace Lake Metagenome 02UKK (SPAdes) (version 2) | ecosystem: Environmental > Aquatic > Non-marine Saline and Alkaline... | reverse complement strand
TCCTTTTCAGATATATACTGCCCCATACATAAAATGCTCGCTCTTTCTATAACATTTTCAAGCTCACGGACATTCCCAGGCCATTGGTATTTTGTCAGAGCGTCCATTGCCATGGGGGTAAATCCCTTAAGCACTTTCCGGTTCTTGTTGATATACTTGGTTAAAAAACTTTGAGCCAAGAGGGGGACATCCTCTTTTCTATCCTTTAAGGGCGGTACTTTTATGTTGATCACATTAAGCCGGTAAAACAGATCTTCTCTGAAACGCCCCTTTTTTGCTTCTTCTTCCAGGTTTCTGTTGGTTGCAACAATAATGCGAACATCGATATTTGTTGTTCTATCACTGCCGACTCTTTGGATTTCCCTCTCCTGTATTACCCGGAGCAGTTTAACCTGCATTGTCATTGGAATTTCACCAATTTCATCGAGAAATATCGTACCTTTGTCAGCAGAGATGAAAAGGCCATTCCGTTTATTATCCGCTCCTGTAAAAGCGCCTTTTTCGTGTCCAAATAATTCAGATTCCAGCAATGTTTCATTGAGGGCAGCACAATTTACTGAGATCAACCGATTCTTTTTCCGACTGCTATTATTATGAATTGCCTTTGCAAACAATTCCTTGCCGGTTCCGCTCTCTCCGGAAATAAGGATGGTTGCATCTGTTGGCGCAGCAATTTTTGCTATGTCAATGACCTCCTTCATAGCAGAACTGGAACCAATTATTCCCGAAAAACTGAGTTTGGAAAGTATCTGCTCTTTTAGCTGCACATTTTCAATGGATAACTGAAGATGTCTTGTCGCCCGTTCAATGGATAATTTCAGTTCATCAAAATTCAACGGTTTTGTTAAATAATCATCTGCTCCCAGTCTCATAGCCTCAACCGCCTTATCAACCGAAGAATATGCTGTCATAATAATTATAGGTATAGAAGGGTTGAACGCTTTTATTTCCTGGAGCGCTTCCATACCGCTCACGTTTGCCATTCTTACGTCCATAAGGATTACATCATAGGGACTTTCCCGTGCCTCAGCAATTGCGTCTTCCCCATCTGTTACACACTTGATGGAATCAGAGATGCTTTTTAAAAGTGTTTGAAGCATGGAAAGATGGGCTTTGTCATCGTCAACAATTAATATACTGCCTTTCATATTACTTTCTCCAATTTCTGGTTTTTAGGTATTGAGATGACAAAAGTTGTTCCTTTCGCTTCTGAGCTTATAATATTAATTGTTCCATGATGACTCTCTATGACTTTGTGAACAATGGCAAGTCCAAGCCCTGTCCCCATTTTTTTGGTGGTAAAATAGGGATTAAATATGTTGACCTGTTCTTCAGGGGAAATCCCCACTCCTGTGTCTGAAATCTCAAAAACAACATCTTCTTTTTCGAGCCTCACTATAACAGTAAGATCACCTCCATTTTTCATCGCCTGAATGCCATTGATATATAGATTGAGCAGGACCTGGCTAAACCGGTCATTATCAATTTCCATTCTTGGTATAGAACTGTCAATGGATGCGATTATATTGACATTGGCCATTTCAGCTTCATACTTAATAATTCTCAGTGAATTATTGACAAATTCTGTAATATCCGTTTTTTCTAATTTTAGATCTACGGGTCTTGCAAATTCAAGCAGCTCTGAAATAACTCTGTTTACCCGATCAACTTCTTCTGCCATGATGTTAGCAGCTTTCTGGTTTTCAGTACCACTATCAAATAGGCTACCAAAAAATGTTGCATACCCCCTTATCGAACTTAATGGATTCCTGACCTCATGGGCAATTCCTGCAGCAAGGGTGCCAACGGCAGCAAGCTTCTCTTTCCTCTGAATCTTAATCTCCAAGGATCTGAGTTCGCTTAAGTCTTTTAGTATAAAAACAAAACCCATAAAATCCCCCCGCTCTCCAACTACATCTGTTACAGTTACAGCAACCGGGGTGGCCACATTTTTCTGAGTTTCGATTATGACTTCGTTTTCCACAACAGGTGTTCCGGCTTTAACCGCTTCATGGAGTTTTAAAAGAGAAGCCGGAAAAAAATCCTTTGCCTTTCTTGTTCTTGCATTATGACTGCTGGTTTTCAAAAGAGAACATGCCACTTCATTGATATAGGTTATAACAGCATTTCCATTTACCACGACTATTCCCATGGGCAGACTTGTTACAAGCTCTGATGCAAACTTTCTTGTATCCTGAAGCAGTCTATGGGAGCGGGCATAATTTTGAGCCCAAAACAAAGAGACTATCCCTGCCATTCCTAATAAAAAAATTACCAATATAGAGATACCGCTATTTCGAATATCTTCAGCCTGGGCATCCTGAAAAGGTTTTACATCCATTCCAATAAAAATTATCGGCCGATTCTGAGGGTCTAATATGCGATCTGCAGGCATATTCTTCATCCATCCGGGAGCACACCAAGTGGACATGTTCTCGTGGTTTCCCATCATGTTCATCATCCCTCTCCTGAAAGCGGGCCCCTGGTTGCTTAAAACAGGTAGAAAAGTTTTGTATACTTCAAAATAGGTTGTGTCATCTTTTTTTTCAACGATTCTCCATTGGGGAGTATCAAGAGCCGATATATTATCTTTGAACTCCGAATCATTTAACTGGGTTTCTACTTTTTGCTTGGTATTATGGGCAAGTATCTCTCCTGTGCTATCGACAATGAAAATATAAGAAATATCCCCTTGGGATGCTGTCTCCTCTAATAGTGTCTGTAAATGAGCCTCATTACCGAACAGGCCCATCATGCCGGTTTTACTGCCTGCTTCAAAAGACCTGATTAGCGCAGATCCCTTTTCTGCCAATAGTTGGCCCATATATTTTTTTTCACGGTTATAGTTCATCACAGCCTGAACGACCACGACTGCTATTAACACAAGACTCATCCCTATGGTCATCCACGGAGAAACAAAAGGGTTAAAACGTTTTATTTTTTGGGTGAACATATCAAAATCCAGTTAGGCGGTTAAAATTTAATCGGTCTGCTTTAAATGTACCGGTTAAAATTTAATCGATCTGTGGTATTTTAGCAAGTTAATTTATTACAATAGGTCATAAAAATATAAATTATTCTATAAATATAGCATGTTATACATTCGACATAAATTGTGGCACACCCATTGCAACTAACAAAACTAACGGCAAAAGCCTATTATTAACGCAACAAAAAGGAGTTTATTATGAAGAAAGTTATTACAGCAGTTTCAGCCATCCTGATCGTCGGATTTTTTGCAGCCAGTGCCTTTGCCTGGGGATGCGGCGGAATGTACGGACGCGGAATGCACGGAAATGGGCACAATCAGACCGGGAACAACAATGGGGCCTATCAATCCTTTATCAATGGTACCCAGGCCTTGAGAGATTCCCTCTCAGCAGACAGGGCCGAGTTAAATGCACTGATGGCAAACGCCAATCCTGACTCTAAAAGAGCCAGGGCATTGTCTGAGCAGATCAGCAAATCCGAAAATGAACTCAGGACCAATGCCCAGCAGAACAACGTCTCCGGCATAGGTGGAATGGGATACGGCCAGGGCTGGGACTGCGGCATCACAGGGCACAACCATAATTTTGCCGGATGCTGGTAATCAACCAAGTTGTAAACCACAAAGGCGGATGAAGGGGGGAAGCCCTTCATCCGCCTTTAAAACAAATACAAAGAATACGTAGGAGAGACAAATGTGGAGGTGTGATTACAATGGGGTTGGTATCGGGCATTGGTTTTTTGGTGGTGGGATTATAGGCCTGGCCATAACGATTCTCATTATTATTGTATTAATAGCCCTCATATTCAAATTGATTAAGTATAACCAACTGAAATGCCTTGAAAATTTTGATAAAAAAGATTCCCTTAAAATTCTCGAAATCAGGTTTGCTAAGGGTGATATCGATGAACAGGAATTTCAGAAGAAGAAATATATCCTGTACCATTAATCTATTATGATAAATAGCCAATTACCATGGGTGCGTTTGGGTTCGTCACGATGTGGGAAGCAATCTTTGCAGATATGGGCGTAACCGACAGGTAGCGCTGAAGATTATGTCCCAAGAATTTATTAAGAGCCTGGAAGGGGGCGAAGAAGAGCTTCGTCCCCTAATCAGTCATCAACATGCAAAGCAAGCTGATAAGCCTGTTAGGCTTTGAGCTTTTGCAAGCCCAAGTCCTTTAAGGCTTGGGTACCGACTTCATTTCATAGGTAAAGCTGTCCATGAGTTTGGTATCTCCCAAAAGTGCCTTAGCAGTAATAGAGTAGACTCCTTTCTGTTTCATATCAGCCGTAATACCGAATCCTTTGCTCATATACATGGCCATGGCTTTCTGGAGGGGTGCCGTATCACCTTTTTTGATCATGAATCCGACCTTTCCCTCAAGCACGGGTTTATGATCTTTATCCATGATATAAAGCATGATGTGATGGGGCTTATCCATATCTTTTTTGTCATCGGCTTTCTGATCACGGAGATCCATGAGGTAATAGGAAAGCATATAACCGTCCACCATGGATTCATGGAAAAGATCTCCCATTTTGTCTGATGAAGACATGTCATGGCCTTTCATGTCATCACTGGCAAAGGCAGCACCGGTCAAAATCAATGCGGCAAAAATAAGGGTACTAATGGGCTTCAAAATTGTTTTCATGGTTAAAATCCTTTTTTTTAGGGTTTGTTTTTGTTATTAATTTCCCGGGTTTTCCATAGATCGTAGATCACCGGGATGATGATTAATGTCATGATGGTGGAGGAGACAAGCCCTCCCACCATGGGGGCTGCAATCCGTTTCATGATCTGAGACCCGGCGCCACTTCCATACATGACCGGTAACAAGCCGATAAGAGTGGTTGCAACGGTCATGATTTTGGGACGGACCCTGTCCACGGCACCTTCAACAATGGCAGAATGCAGATCGGCAGCCGTGTTCATTTGGTCTTCATTTTTTCTCCGCTTAAATACTTCATCCAGGTAAACCAGCATTACAATACCGGTTTCCGTGGCAAGTCCTGCCAGAGCAATAAAGCCAACGCCCACGGCAACGGACATATTGTATCCCAGAAGATAGATGAGCCAGAAACCGCCCAGAAGAGCAAAGGGTAGACTGGCCATGACAATGAATACTTCAATGATATTGTTAAAGTGGATAAAAAGCAGGATAAAAATCACCAACAGAGTTGCCGGAACAATGACATTCAATGTTTTCCTGGCCTTTTCCATATATTCATATTGACCGGACCAGACCAGAGAATATCCGGAAGGTACTTCAATACTTTTGTTCACAAGTTCCCTGGCTTGTTTTACGTAGGTCCCGATATCCATTCCTTTGATATCCACAAAGACCCAGGCACTTCGTTTGGAGTTCTCGCTCTTGATGCCGGCCGGTCCTTTTTTGATGGAAATGCCCGCCAGTTGTGTCAGAGGGACTTGGGCTCCTGAAGGCGTAGGGACAAGTACCCGGCGTAACTCATCAATATTATCTCTAAATTTCCGATTATAACGCAGATTGACCGGATACCGCTCCAGGCCCTCAACGGTGTATGTCACATTCATCCCGCCTATGGCCGTCTTGATGATATCCTGGACATCCTGAATCTGGAGACCGTACCGGGCAATTTCTCGTCTATTGATAGTAAAATCAAGGTAATTTCCGCCTGTTACTCGCTCAGAAAAAACGGACAGAGTACCTTTCTTGTTTCTGAGCAGATCCTCAATCTGTTTTCCAAGGCCTGCCAGGATCTCTAAATCCGGCCCCATGACCTTGATGCCCACAGGTGTTTTGATACCTGTGGAGAGCATATCTATCCGGGTCTTAATCGGCATGGTCCAGGCATTGGTTAAACCGGGGAATTTAACGGCCTGTTCCAGATCATCTACCAGCTCCTGGATGGTGATGTACCGTTCTTGGGGTAATATCCATGTGAAGGGAGCCTTTAAAAGGCTGGGCCAGGAGGCGTAAAACCAGTCAATAGGTTTTTTGCGCCATTCATGGAGAATTTTACCTTTAACTTGTTCCGGCCAGATCCAGGTCAACGGTTTTTCTAACCAAGACGGCCATTGGGAAAAAAAACGGGGCGTATTCACCATCTCATACTCAATTTCAGGTCTGAGCATGATAACCGTCTCAATCATGGACAGGGGAGCTGGATCCGTAGACGTCTCTGCCCGGCCTATTTTACCCAGGGTGCTTTTGACTTCCGGAAATCGCATGATAATTTTATCGGTCTGCTGCACGAGCTCTTTGGCCTTGGTAATGGAAATCCCTGGCAAGGTGGTGGGCATGTACAATATATCGCCTTCGTTTAATGGCGGCATAAATTCGCTACCCACACGGCTCATGGGATACCAGGTAACTGCAATGGCGACCAGTGATATCATTATAGTAATTTTTGGCCATGTTAAAACCTGTTTGATCATGGGGCGGTAGGTCCGGATTAGGAACCGATTTAAAGGATTTCTTTCTTCAGGTATAATTTTCTGGGGGAAAAGACATAACCCAAGGACCAGAGAAAGTCCCAAAGCAAAGACCAGACTTAATTCCGGCAGATTAAGACCGGCAATACCGGCACAAACTACAACCAATGGAGGTCCTGCCATGGCCAGGACCCAGATCCAGGTTTTCTTGGACCGTGACAGCCTTGGATCAATGGGATTCTCACGGACAAAAAAGGTCATGAGTACCGGTATAATGGTAATTGCCAAAATAGAAGAAGCGGCCATGGCAGTGGTTTTGGTATAGGCCAAGGGCCGGAACATCCGGCCGGACTGCTCCATGAGACTGAACACAGGCAGAAAAGAGACCGTAATGATCAAGAGGCTGAAAAATAGAGCGGGTCCCACTTCTTTGGAAGCATCAATTATGATCTGGGTATGACTTTTTTTGCCACGGTCTCGTTCCAGGTGTTTATGGGCATTTTCCACCATCACGATTGAGGCATCCACCATGACACCAATTGCAATGGCAATACCCCCCAGGCTCATGATATTGGCATTAACACCAAAGGGGTACATGATCATAAAGGACATCAATATCCCCACGGGAAGGGTAAATATGGCCACAAAAGCAGACCTGAGATGAAGTAAAAATATGATACAAATCAGGGTCACTACGATCATCTCTTCGGTGAGCTTGGTTTTCAGGGTGTCCACTGCCCGTTCGATCAGAGCGGACCTATCATAGCCCGTTACAATCTCAACTCCTTCGGGCAATCCTTTTTCAAGGTCCTTTAGTTTTTCCTTGACTCGTTTGATAACTTCAAGGGCATTTTCCCCATACCGCATGATCACCACGCCACCAACAGTTTCACCTTCGCCATTCCACTCCAGAATTCCCCGACGAAGCTCAGGTCCGATCCCGATATTGGCAATATCCTTTAATAGAATAGGGGTGCCTTTGTCATCAACGGAAACCGCAATCAGTTCAATGTCTTCAACCGATTTTATATATCCAAGGCCCCGGACCATGAATTCGGTTTCTCCCATCTCTATGAGTTTACCTCCCACATCGGCATTGGAGCGCTGGATGGCTCGTTTAATCTTTTGTATGGAAATATTATAAGCGAGTAGCTTATTAGGATCCACCTCCACCTGGTATTGTTTGACAAACCCGCCGATACTGGCCACTTCTGATACCCCTGGAACGGCTGTCAGTTCGTAGCGCACAAACCAGTCCTGGAGGGAGCGTAGTTCGGCCAGATCTGTTTTACCGGTGGTGTCTTTTAAAATATATTCATAGACCCATCCCACACCAGTGGCATCAGGCCCGAGGCTGGGGGTGACGCCAGCAGGTAAACGACCAGATACAAAATTTAAATATTCCATGACCCTGGATCGTGCCCAGTAGATATCGGTACCGTCTTCAAAAATGAGGTAGACAAAAGAAACCCCAAAAAAGGAATATCCCCTGACCACTTTGGCAAAGGGTACGCTGAGCATAGCGGTTGTTAATGGATAGGTGACCTGATCTTCCACCACTTCAGGGGCCTGGCCCGGATATTCCGTATAGATGATTACCTGGACGTCGGAAAGATCGGGTATGGCATCCAGAGGCGTGTTGATCATGGCCAGGATGCCGCCGACAATGACGAAAAAAGTTGCCAGGATCACCATGAATTTGTTGTTTACGGACCACTCAATTATTTTATCTATCATCGGCAAAATTCCTTATCTATTCCATGTCTTTGAAGAAGTCGTCTTTTGGCGTTTCATCCATCTCATCAAAGAAGTCGTCCGAACCCTCTTTTGTCGCTGTCTGTCCCGCCGTTGCAGGGCCGGATTTGGACTCGATCATTTTTTGAATTGCCTCTTTGAGCTTAGACTCGGAATCCAGTAAAAACTGCCCGGACACCACAATATTTTCTCCTGCAGCAAGGCCGCTTAACACCTGAACTTTTCCCTGTTCCAGAAATATTCCTGTGGTGACTTGTCTGGGGGAAAATTTCCCTTTTCCTTTTGCAACGAAGACTATTTTTTTTTCTCCAGAATGAATGACGGCCTGGGAAGAGATAAACACTCCTGTTTTATCAATGTTGGTATTGATCTTAATCCGGGCAAACATGTCCGGCTTTAATTCACCTTTTATGTTTTCAAAAGAAATCCGGATGATCACATCCCGGGTTTTTGGCTGCAAATAAGGAAAAACATAAGAGATTTTACCGGTGTGGACCTTTTCCGGATTATAGGACAAGGTCATTTCAACCGCCTGCCCTTCATAAACCAGATTTTGTTCATATTCAAAGATATGGGCTTCTACCCATACCGTGGACAGATCGGCAATGGTAAAAAGGCTTTCACCTGTTTTGACATATCCCCCCTCAATGACATTTTTATGGGTGACCACCCCCTGATAAGGGGATCTGACGGTCAAGGTTTTTTGAGCCTGACCCGAGCGTTCAATGCGCTTGATTTCCTGGTCCGCAATATCATAATACTGGAGCCTTTTTCTGGCTGATTCCAGCAGTTCTTTATTTAAACTACTTTTGCTCGTCTGGTGATTTTTATAGGCAGAGAGATATTCTTCCTGGGAGGCCAGTAGGGAGGGAGAATAAATTTCATATAAAGGGTCCCCTTTTTTAACTATAAAACCAGTATAGTCTGCATAAAGCGTTTCTATCCAGCCAGAAGATTTCTGACTGATAATGCCTTTCAGGGTCTCATCAAAGGTAACATGGCCATAGGTTCTGATGGTATGATTCAAGGGGCCTTTTTCAACGGACTCAACTTTCAAACCCATGTTCTGTTCCACCACAGGGTTAATTCTAATGTCCACTCCGCCCACCAATTCGTCTTCATACACCGGGACAAGGTCCATGCCCATCTTACTCTTACCGGGTTGTTCATATATCTCGGTTGGATCCATGGGGGCCTTCCAATAAACTATCGTTCGTTCCTTGTCATCGTTATCTTCTGCCATCTCATCTTCGTATACAGGGACAAGATCCATACCCATCTTACTTTGGCCTGGCTCTTCATAGATCTCAGTGGGGTCCATGGGGGCCTTCCAATAGATGATTTTCCGTTCTTTTGTGCCCTCTTTGGTTACTTGTCCTGTTGTCGAGGTGAAGTCAGTGAGGCCAGTCATTATATAAAAAACGGCTGTACCCGTTATCAGCGCAGTGAAGATAATGGTCAATCCAAACCTTTTTATTTTCATGGAGTTCCCCCCTGTGTCTTTTGTAATTTTTTACCCACAATATTTTCCAGTTCAGCAAAGGAGATGCCAAGGTCAGCTTGCTTTTTTGCGATGGTCAATTTAACTTTCAGCCAATAGGTATAGGAATCAATGGCTTGGGAGAATGGGATAGACCCGGCTTCGTACTCCCTGGTGGAAACATCCAGAGCAGATTTTGCCAAAGGCAGAATTCGGTTTTGATATAAGCTGAACTCCCTTCGGTTTTTGTCTGTTTTAAACCAGGCATTTCTCACCATTCTGGTCGTGGCATTTTCCTGGGTTAACAGCGTTTGCCGAAGGCTTGACAGATTCTGCCTTGTTTGGGCAAGCCAGGGTTCATCCAGCCCGTATAAGGGTTTGGTAGGACTGTTATTTTTCATGGCTGCCATGGTTTTGGTGGCAAAAGCCTCTTTAGGGGCGTCGGTACCCGTTGTGTTGACGATATCATTTTCAGAAGTTGAAAATCCCAGGGTAAGCGGAGCTTCTATCATGGATTCCGACATTTCCACCATGGACTCAAGTTTGCTGATCTGAAACCGGATTGCTTTGAGTTCCTGACGGTGCTCCCTGGCAATGGGAAAAAGAGCTTCAGCCTCAGCTACTTTGGGAGGCTGCGGGGCAACAATAGCGTTGCCTAAACGGATGTTGGCCGGTAGGTTTAAAAGTTCAAGAATCCGGATTTCTATATTTTTCTTTTTGGCTTTCAAGGTAACCAGATCTTCTTTGAGTTCTTCTATCTTAATATTGATCTTGATCACATCCTGGAAGCTGGTTTTACCGCTTTTGTACAGGGATGTGGCAACCCCCCCAAGACGTTCAAAAGCATCAATTGTCTCCCTGGTGATCTTTGTTGATTTTACTACAAAAACAAAGTCCCAATAGGCGTTTGCGGCATCTCTGAGAACCTGTTTGTTAATAATTTGCATCTTTTCCATCAGCATGGCCACCTGGCTTTGAACAATACGGCCTTTAAGGGCGGACACCCCTGGAAAAGGATAAATCATTCGAATGGAACCCTTACCCTTAAGGGGACCCACCTTATTATTGATTGCCTTGGTGAACGAGGCATATTGCGCGAGCGTATTGTCCAGGTTCATGACCTGATCAAAGGACTGGATTTCAGCCGTTACTTTTTTTTGGGCGGCCTGGATAGCTGGATTGCGCAAGACGGCGATGACTCGAATCTCATTCAAGCGGATTTTTTGCCCCATACGTTTAATGAGTGCATCTTGATCAGAAGATATCCTGGAAAGCCGTTTAAGGATTTTTTCATCCACCCCCAGCTCGATAAACCGGCTGTTCGGGTTGGAATTTTCTCGTTCATAACTCTTTTTCAAGGTTTTCATTTTTGCAAAATCGGGAGCGATGCCAGGAGCATCACTATGAACCGTCTTCGCCTCTTGAACACCCGGCTCGGATAGGATGGTAAAACTTTTTTGTGGACTGTATTCTTTCAGGTCTTTTTTCATGCTGTCATAATCTGCATATACCTGTGATACGGAAAGAATACTTAAAATAAATATACCGCTTATTAGTATTTTCATTGATCCTTCCCTCCTTCGGGTTCAGGATTTTCTCTATCAAGAATTACTCCGGCCAGTTGTTCAAGCTGTACAAGGGTCTTGCTATAATCAGCCTTTGCCCGTTCAAGGGATAGTTGAAAGTTATAGGCGGTTGCCTGGATCTCCAGGAAATCAGCAAAATTCCCCTGTCCCTCCCGGAACCAGGTCTCAGATGTTTTAACGGATGCAAGGGCCTGGGGCAGCAGATCGTTCGCATATAAGGCAACCAAACGATTTGAATTTTGAAGATTAAACCAGAGGCGGCTGATCCTGGCCTTAGTTCTGTTAGCGATCACAGCTTTATCAGCCGTTGCTTTTGCTTTGGAAGCCTTTGCCTTTGCCGTTCGGCTTTTATTTTTACCAAACCACAACGGAAGATTTAAACCCAGCTGAACCCCGACCGCATCATCCCCGGCATCCTTTGGAGGAAATGACACATCCGGTTGACCGATACCGGCATAAAAAAGACCAAACTTGAATGAGGGTAAATTTTCATAGCGCGTAAGCTGAATGGCTTCTTCTGACTTTAAAATGGCTTCTTGGGCAATAAGATTATCTTCCTGGTACATCATGGAGAGGCCATAAATTTCGTCCAATGAATATACCACCTGTTTTGGGGCAAGATTCATTGCTCGGCCAAGGGCCTCATTGGGGGGCCTGTTCAACAAGGTATTCATCTTTGTTTTTTCTGTTTGTTCCAGCTCTTGCAACAGCATGATGTCGTATTGAATCTGTGCAGTCTGTGCACGGGCCTTGGACACATCGTAGAAAAGAGCTTTGTTCTGAGCATAGGCGTTGTGACTGATGTTTAATAATTTTTGATTTAAAGCCAGGTTTGCTGTTGCAATATCAATGGCTCGCTGGATGTAACCCAGTTCATAGTAAGAAGAAGAAACAGCGGTAACGATATTTTTAACTGTTTTATCCAGCATAAGCCTTGCAATCTTGGCATCGGCCTCCAATACTTTACCCTTTTGTGACAAGGTTCCGGGAAAGGGAATTGCCTGGGACAGCGTCAGGTTCCAGTCCTGGGGCCCTAATCTTGTTTCGATGGGATTGGGAAAATAAGTGGTCATGAGCTGGGGATCTGGGTAGCTTTTCCCAATCCTGTAGTTCTCGATAAAGATCTGCCAGGATTCCCGTGAAGCTGTAATAGAGGGGTTTGACAAATATGCATAGTCGAGCAAATCTGACAGATCAAGGATCTTAGACAACCTGTCCTCTATTTCAGGAAGACCCTCTTTTTCTGATGCAAAAAAATTGTTCGGCGAAAAGGCCAAGACTCCAAAACATAGAAAAACTGCTAAAATAGTAAATTGTTTCATTACAATTCCTTTTGGGTTGGAGATATGAAAATCGTAAATCAGCATCGGACTCATTCTTCAGTCTGGCTATATTGAATCGATTGAACAGGAGTTACCTTAAAAGAGTTGTTCTAAAAATTTTAAAAAAGGGCAAGTAAGGAAGATTCAGTTTAAGGAAACTTTCAAAGAATACCTTATTTTGCGCGCCCTTTCAACCTTAAAACAAAGTCGCTCCAGGTTATCTGTATCACTCCTGGAAAAAATCCTCTGCCATTTTCTGGTTGGACTCATGGTCCATTTTATATTACTTTTTACGCTTTTTGCGATTATCTTGGAAATATTGATAGCTTTATCAAATTGGTTTTATATTTATGCATAGTCTAATTTTTAGACAGTGTGATTATTGGGATCTGGGAATAAAACGTTAACCAATAATGTTTTCTAT
>Ga0208900_1001378_pt1 | contig 13012 bp, 6 predicted proteins | sample AntAceMetag02UKK_FD_184763 | JGI IMG/M metagenome (GOLD analysis project Ga0208900, IMG submission 184763) | Saline lake microbial communities from Ace Lake, Antarctica - Antarctic Ace Lake Metagenome 02UKK (SPAdes) (version 2) | ecosystem: Environmental > Aquatic > Non-marine Saline and Alkaline... | reverse complement strand
TATTTTAGCAATTCGTTTATTGAATTCAGAAATATGGACAATATTTTCATTTTGCCTGAATTCATCCATCACCTTTTCGATGGCATTGAGCACGGCAATGGGGTAGATGTTTTGAAGGATCAATTTAAAAAGATGGTAGTTGGCAAGGTCTTTTTCGATCAGTTGCATAATTTTTAAATAGGCTTCACCCAGTTGGTCTATGATGGCAGTGATTGCCTCCCTTTCGTCAACCGGGCATTTTCCCCCAAACCATTTATCTTCTTCCACAGTTGTCTGCACATAGCTGTTTGGTTTAATTTTATCCAACTTGCCAGAACCAAGGTTTTTAAAATAACCGCCAATTCCATTTTTTCCTTGATAAAAAGATGATATTGGAATTTGTTTTTGCTCAATCAGTTTATAGGTTTCAGCAGCAATTGAAATCAATTGATTTTCGTAGGCGGCAATCCATTTTCTTAGTTTATTGCTGATGTTGATGAAATCTTTTGCATCAAAATCCCGGAGTTTGTTGATGGATTGATAGCTATCTTCATTGAGTAGGATTTTAGTGAATTGCTTCAATTCCATTTCGATATTCCAGCTCTTTTCGTCATCCATTTTGCTTTCAACAAATTTTACCAGGACTTTGGTCAATTCCTTGTCTGTGCCTACTTTACTAATAAGCAGATCTACAGATTTTGCTATGAGCTTTTCGGTATCTAATTCCACCTCAAAGTTAGGGGGAAGGTGTAGGTCACGGGCAAAACTGCGCACTAACTTGTGTACAAAACTGTCGATGGTGCTTACAGCGAAACTCGAGTAATTATGAAGGATCAGGCTCAATGCCTTGCTTGCCCGTAAGGCGATCTCTTGTTCGCTAATATGAAGATTGCTTGTGAGAAATTGAATCAGATTTTCAAACTTCCCATCCCTGTCGGTGGTATCGATGGCCAAAAGCTTTTGCAGGTCTTCGATGATGCGGGTTTTCATCTCATTAGCTGCCTTATTGGTAAAGGTGATGGCAAGGATGTTCCGGTAGCGCTCAGGGTTTTGGATAAGCAACCTGATGTATTCTTTTACCAGTGTGTGGGTTTTGCCTGAACCCGCAGAAGATTTGTAAACAACGAAGTTCATTTGGGTAATGATTGAATGATTGAATGCGAGAATGATTGAATGATGAAATGGTTAAATGGTTATATTGTTGAATTGTTGAATGGTTGAATTGTTGAATGGTTAAATTGTTGAATGGTTGAATTGTTGAATTGTTAAATGCTTGAATTGTTTCTTCCATCCTCTAATCAATTATCAACTTTTCACTATAAACCCCGTCCCGGGTTTCGATCCTGATCAAATACATGCCATCAGAGAATCCTGCCAAGTCTATTTTAAAATTTTGCTTTCCAGGATTTAAGTTTCCCTTATAAACATCCCTGACCTTTAAACCAGCTATATTGAAAACAGATATAGACACGCTGCCAGTTTGATTTCCATTAACAGAAATAGTAGCATTATTTCTCGCCGGGTTTGGGAAAACATCAATTGAAAATTCGGACAAATCGCCTTCGGTGATTGCGGTAATTGGATCTCTGATTGAATCGAGATAGGCTACCGTTACCAGGCCAAACTCTTCGGTAACCTGCAATAACGGCAATCCTTTATTGTTGCCCATCCATTTATATTCGATGTATTCGCGTTCTATGGTGGTGCCAAAACTTATCGAGTCGATATAAATAGTGTCGGTTTCAAAAACATGTGATTTTAAGCGCAGGGCATCAAAAGTTCCATAAGGGGTTATAAGCGTGCCCCAGCCATCAACGGTATTAACTCGTTTACGATCGATACCGGCAAAGCCGAGATCGGCCAAGCCCAGCTCAAATCCTGAATTGCTTGAATCGGCATTTCCATAATTTAATGGGAAGTCGTATAAAACATCAGGCTCGTCATACTTGATGGGAATTGGTATTGAATTGAATGTAACTGCAAATCCAACATCATTGTAACTTGAATTAGTGTTCATGTAAAAAAGGTAGGGGTCGGTAACATCAAGTCCGGGGATCAGATTGAAATCGAGAAAAGGTTTAGCCAGGTTGGCAACAATGTTCGGGAAAAATACCAACTGATACAAAAATGGAACAGAACTTACACTTGCAAAAGTATCAACCGTTTGTGTAAGCGGAAACAAAGTGGAAAAATCCCAGGTGTAATTTTCGCCGGTTTGGGTGTAGTCGATACCGCCGGTAGTAACGTTGTTACTCATCCTTATTGCATCACCGGTGCCGGGCATATCGCTGGATGTAACGCTAATTTGTGCTGTTGAAATAATTGAAGTAAAAAGAAATATAAGCATCAGGCTGACCGTCCAGCCGGAATAGTTGAAATTGTTATTGTGCTTCATAGTTGTATATTTGCTTTGGGTTTGTTTAAAATTCACAAGTTGCGAAAATACCAAAAACATATCATAATTTTGCAATTCAAAAGTTTTATACTTAAACAAATAGTAAATGTCAACAAGAAAGACCCATATCAGTCTGTAAAAATTAAACCCTCGCGCTATCTTTAAAAGAATCATTTACATATTGATTTATTTCCTGACCTTCATGGTGAGTTTGCCCATCATCGTTGGCTTCTTGTTGCGAAATCCCGAGGTTCAAACAATGGTATCCAAATCAGTAGCTGCTTATCTCTCCCGACAAATGAATATGGAGGTGAACATTGGTAAGTTAAATATTGATGTTTATGGTACGATTTTGATCAATGATTTTCAGATTCTGGACGATCATAATGACAAAATGTTGGACGTAAAAGATTTGGAATTGCAGATTGCTAACATCAACAGGGTAAGTAAAAGGGTGAACATCAAAAGTTTTAAACTTACTGGTGTGGAGTTTGCCTTGCGAAAATACAGTGGGGATGAAGCAGCGAACCTGGCTTACTTTTTACAATATTTTCAATCCAGGGGAACTATGGATACACTCAGCGTAAATGCAAAACCAATTCAATGGCTTATAGCTTGCAATAAACTCGAGTTGCGAAATATGCATTTCATCTACGAAAATCAGGAGCTTAAGCAACCCATTGGCCCGGGGATTGATTTTAACGATATCGAATTGAGAGATATGGATGTCCTTATGTCGAACCTCAAAGTTGAGGGGGATACCATTTCTGCCCAGATCAACACTCTGACCTTCATCGAAAAGTGTGAGTTTGAAATAGTGGATTTTTCAGGTATTGCACGCTTTTCCCCGGTTGGATTAACAGTTGATAATTTACTGGCTCATACCAATAATTCAACCCTCGACCTGGATTTGGTATTCAGTTATGATGACCTCAGTGCTTTCAACGATTTCCTGGACGCAGTCTATTTTGATGCAAGTTTCGGGGATACTAAATTAGAGATGAGCGATATCGGATATTTTGCCCCGCTTATGTTCAGCATGGAGGATTTAATTACACTGAGCGGTGATTTTAAAGGCTATGTGTCGAAGTTCAGGGGAAAGAATTTTGAAACGAGCTTTGGCCGTGATACCTATTTTTCGGGATCAATACGAATGAGCGGACTGCCGGACATTACAGAAACTTTTATCCATGCCGATGTAGATAAGTTTACAACCAGCGCTTTAGATATTGGCAACTTTGCCCTCCCCGACGATGCTGACCGGATTAGCCTGCCGGAGTTGTTGCACAAAATGGGTGTGATTAGTATCGACGGCAAGTTTACGGGGTTTTATAATGATTTTGTTTCCAACGCAAAGTTTGAATCAGAGATTGGGGTTTTAAAAACGGATATTACACTTAAAGCAGCCGAAGGGGAAAAGGAAATTGCTTATTCAGGTAAATTGCTTGGCCGCGAATTGGATATTGGAAAGCTCTTAGACCTTGAATCAACATTGGGCAAAACCAATTTTGCCGTTGATGTGGATGGTCAGGGAATCGACCTTGAAAACCTTGAAGTGAAGATGGTGGGAGCTGTCAGGTCCCTGGCATTTAATGGATATGATTACCATAATATTCTGGTTGATGGTCAATTGGTGCGAAAGGTTTTTAGTGGAAAATTCGATATAGAGGACGAAAATTTGGATATTAGTTTTCTGGGCTTGGTTGATTTTAAAGGCCAGGTACCTACTTTCGATTTCCAGTCCGAGATTAAACATGCCAACCTATTTGCATTGAAGCTTACCGATAGCGATTCGATCAGTATGTTTTCCACGGAAATTAATATTGATTTTGCAGGGGTTGATATTGATAATCTCGAAGGTAAAGTTATTTTTTGCAATACTTCATACTTTAGGACCGATAGGTCCATTTGGATGGACACCTTGTCGGTTCATATTTTTGAAGATTCGGCCTCGATGAAAAACATTATGCTTGCCAGTGACTTTATGGATGCCAGTTTCAAAGGTAATTTTAGGCTTAGCCAAATGGGAACTTCCGTTAACCACTTTATCCGAAATTATTCGGAAGTTTTGGCGGGATCTTTCTCAGCTGGCAAGGGTGCTATTGATGAACAGGATATTGCTTTCGATATCAATCTTAAATCGCCCGACTTACCCTTAAACCTCTTCCTGCCGCAATTAGAAATTGCGCCGGAAACCAAATTAGAAGGTACTTTTAGTACTTTAAAAAATGAGTTTGTACTGAATTCAAAAGTACCCTGGATTAATTTCTCAAGTTTTATGATTAGGGATTGGAGCCTGGCGATTAAGTCGGATGGAGAAATGTTTCAGCTCAACACTTTTGGCAATAAAGTTTTTGTAAGTGAACCCACCGAAGCCGACACACTTGGCATTGGTATCGACAGTTTAATGGTGTATGCAACTGTTCGTTCCGATACCATTTTGTATGACATTTCGTGGAACGACCTGAGCAATAAGCAGGTGAATACAGGTGATTTTGAAGGGATAGTTGCGTTTGAAAGTTTGCAAACGCAGAAGCTTCATTTTACCGATGTACAAATGAAGGTAGATAGTTCGGTTTGGAATGTTTACCACAATAACCTGATCGTCTCGGATACTGCAGGAATATTTTTCCATGATTTGTGGTTCTATAACGACAGCTCACTTTTTAGCGTCGATGGTGGTATTTCGCACAATCCGGCCGACAGCCTGAAGTTTTTATTTGATAACCTCAATATTTCCCATCTCGATCAATTAGATATTAGTCAAACCATCGACCTGGACGGGGTTTTAAATGGTGAAGCCAACCTGGTAAACCTTTACGGGAATCCCAATTTTTTGATTGACATTGAATTAAAGGATTTATATTTTAACGGACAGGATTTTGGTGTACTTCAGTTAAATACTACATGGAACGAGCGACAGGAATATCTGGATGTTAATCTTGATATTTTGAGACAAGACAGCATTGTGGAAAATGAGATTTTAAAACTCGATGGACGCTATTTCCCAACGTCCGAAACCCAGAATTTCGATTTAACAGCAGAGCTCAATAATTTGAATACCCACATTTTTAATCCTTTTATTGAGGAGTACGTGAATATAGCAGAAGAGAGCCTTGCCGGTGGAAAGCTTGAAATTACAGGAAGCTATACCAAACCTGTATTGGAAGGGAAGATTGACCTTATACACACGCAGGTGTTGGTTAAATACCTCAACGAATATTATTCGGTAGGTGGTAGTTTAGACGTTGGTGAGAATTTTATCAATATCGACCAGTTGTTACTTTATGATACCAGGAGCAGACCGGCAACTTGTTCAGGTAATATTTTTCATGATTATTTTAGGGATTTCAGGCTTGATGTTTTGGTAGAAGAGGAAGATTTTAGGGCACTCAATACCACTGCACGTGATAACGAATTGTTTTATGGAACAGCCATCGTTTCGGGGGATGTGTCTATTACCGGCCCCTTCGACGACATTACGATGGATGTTACGGCTAAGACAGAACGTGGCACCCGGATCATCATCCCAATCTCTTCGGCAGTTAATGTTTCCGAAAACGACTTTATCATTTTCATCAACACCATCGATACGCTGGAAAAGGCCAGCGAAGAATATGTTGTCGATTTGAAGGGTTTGACTTTAAACCTGGATTTGGATGTAACTTCTGCTGCAGATATCGAAATATTTCTGCCTTACAGTATGGGAGATATAAAAGGGAGTGGTAATGGACAGATGAGGCTGGGGGTAACTCCTCGCGGTGACTTTACCATTAACGGAGACTATATTATTGAAGAAGGTAAATTCCTATTTACCCTCGAAGACCTATTTAAAAAAGAGTTTGATATCAAAAGCGGCAGCAAAATTTCCTGGACAGGTAATCCATACGAAGCCATAGCTGACATTGATGCTGTTTATCCTGTAAAAACCACGCTGACTGGTTTGCAACTTCAAACGGACTCAACGTCAGTTTACAATACACGGGTAAATGTTGAGTGTATCGTAGGTTTGCGCAATGACCTTTTTAATCCCGACGTCAGGTTTTCCATCGATTTTGAAAATGTTGCCGAAGATATAAAGCAAATCATCTTCGCCTCGCTCGATACCACCGACCAGTCGGCAATGAGCCAGCAAATGGTTTCGCTGCTTGTGCTGGGGAGTTTTAGTTATAGTACCGGAGGGCCAAGTATTGGTAATACCGGGTTTAAATTATTGTCGAATCAACTGAGCGACTGGCTGTCGAAGATCAGTAAAGATATAGATATTGGTGTTAATTACCAACCGGGCACCAGCTTAACAGAGGATGAACTGGAAGTAGCCCTGCGGACACAGTTGTTCAACGATCGACTCGCTATTGATGGAAACTTTGGCGTGAGGGGAACGACAAAAAGTGATGAAAATGCGAGTGATATACTGGGTGACATCAACATTGAATACAAGATTACTGAAGATGGCCAATTCAGGGTAAAGGCTTTTAACCGTACCAATGACATCAGTTTCCTTGAAGACAATGCACCCTATACCCAGGGAGTTGGTATATTTTACCGAAAGGAATTCGAGAAATTTGGTGATTTGTTTAAATCCTCAAAAAGAGAAAAGAAGAAGAAGCCAAAGGTGCCCAACTCAACTGAAACGAATAAATCAGTGCTACGGGAGGAAGAGTAAATGAAGGGTGACGGATGTCCGATGTCTTCTTCTTTTTGATGCTTGCATGTCCTTCGGACGATGCAAGGTTCCGGCATTTTATCAGCTTTTTTTCGATAAGATTAACCACGATCGGTTGATGCAAAGATTGAGCAAAGGTATTGGCGACAAACGCTTGCTACGCTTGATCATCGCGTATTTAGAATTATCCTGATTCGAAAAATCCGGTACAGCCTGTCCCACCCATGCGGGAGGTTTCGCTATTTGAATACCACTTACGCCATATTTAAGTTTTGTAAAACTATCTTGATAAATTGTTTGTCAATCTATTAACATTCGAAAATCACTAATTAACACCCCTAATAAAATCCCCGCAGTGGCGTGATTTTGCTGCGCTCAACATTCTTACATTCTCGCATTCTTGCATTTTCTCATTCTTGCATTCTCGCATTCTTGCATTCTCACATTCATCCATCGTCTCTAATTTAGAATAATTCACAATAAGCCAATATTTTGTGTAATTTTGCGCCCGAAAAACTCAACTAACATTTTTTTACATCAAAATGTAATGCTGAACATAATACTCGAAAGAGTGTTGGCTTGATGAAATTTTTGAAATTATTACCGAATACAATAGAAGATGATCGACAGAAAGCAATTGACCTTAAAAAAGGAAGACAAAAAATTCACTATAAAAAATACCAGCAAGGATACGTTGCAAAATTGGTATTACCTGATGACCCTGGGCCGTCAGTTAGATAACAAAGCACCAAATTACTTGAAGCAGGCCCTTGGTTGGTCTTATCACGCACCATACGCCGGGCACGATGGCATTCAATTGGCTATTGGGCAGTTGTTTGAAACCAGCAACGACCACCTCTTCCCCTATTACCGGGATATGCTCACTGCAATTTCTGCAGGGCTTACACCCGAAGAGATTATCCTCAACGGCCTTTCCAAAGCAACTGATATCGCAAGTGGCGGACGGCATATGTCGAACCACTTTGCCAAACCTGAATGGAATGTTCACAATGTATCATCAGCTACAGGAAACCATACACTTCATGCTGTTGGTGTAGCAAGGGCTATAAAATATTACGGTGCCGATGCTGTTGCCATCAGTTCGCAGGGCGAATCCTCAACATCTGAAGGTTATGTTTATGAAGCCATCAATGGTGCTACGGTAGAAAAGCTGCCGGTAATTTTTGTTTTTCAAGACAATGGATATGGAATTTCGGTACCAAAGGAACAACAGACTGCCAACCCCCGTGCGGCTGATAATTTCATTGGTTTCAAAAACCTGGAAGTGATTTATTGCAATGGCAAAGATCCTTTCAACTCGATGAATGCCATGTTTAAGGCAAGGGATATTGTTAAGACCAAAGGAATCCCGGTTATTGTTCATGCCAATTGTGTTAGAATAGGGGCGCATTCTAATTCTGACCGCCACGACCTTTATCGGGACGACCTTGAACTTTCGGATGTCCGTTTACTCGATCCAATGAAAAAATTCAGGTCAAGACTGGTTTACTCCGGTAAATTTACTGAAGCCGAATTGGACGAAATTGATAAACAGGCAAAGAAAGAAATTTCGGCTGCACACAAAAAAGTATTGAAAGCACCGGATCCGGATCCAAAATCCATTTTCGATTTTGTAATTCCTGATCCTTATGTTTCAGAAAAGTATCCTCGTGGCCTGCACAATGGTGAAGGCAAAACTTTACGATTGATTGAGGCACTTAACTCAACATTAAAATCCGAATTCACCAGAAACCCTGATACTTTCATTTGGGGCCAGGACATGGCCAACAAAGAAAAAGGTGGGATTTTTAATGTATCTAAAGGTTTGCAGCAGGAGTTCGGCCCTAAAAGGGTTTTCAATGCACCTATTGCCGAAGATTACATTATGGGTACTGCTAATGGCATGAGCCGTTTTGATAAGAAGATCAGGATTGTGGTTGAAGGCGCAGAGTTTGCCGATTATTTTTGGCCGGCCATGGAACAGTTTGTAGAGCTTACCCACGATTACTGGCGCAGCAATGGCCAGTTTTCTCCTAATGTTACCATCAGACTTGCGTCGGGTGGTTTTATTGGAGGAGGATTATATCACTCACAAACCATCGAAGGTGCCATGACAACTTTCCCAGGCATCAGGGTAGTTTATCCATCGTTTGCCGATGATGCAGCCGGATTATTAAGAACAAGTATTCGTTCCGAAGGCCCTACCCTATTCCTCGAACCCAAAGCTTTATATAACAACCCTTCAGCTGAAGCCATTGTTCCAGATGATTTTGAAGTTCCCTTTGGTGTAGCCCGTGTGCGCAGGCAAGGCACCGACCTCACCATGATCACCTATGGCAATACTACCCAAATGTGCATTGCGGCTGCCGATCGATTAGAGAAGGAAGCAGGGGTATCAGTTGAAGTTGTGGATATCCGTTCATTAATCCCACTAGATAAAGAAACCATCCTTGAATCGGTAAAGAAAACCAACAAGGCATTGGTAGTACATGAGGACAAAGTATTTGGGGGCTTTGGCGGAGAACTGGCAGCCATGATCACCGAGGAAGCTTTCCAGCATCTGGATGCACCGGTAAAACGTGTTGGCTCAACCTTTACACCGGTAGGATTTAACAGGATTCTTGAAAAAGCCATCCTTCCCAACGAAGAGAAAATATTCCATGCAGCTAAGAAATTGCTGGCTTATTAAAATAATGATAGGGCGTCAATCCTGAAATCCATTCAAGATTGTTGCCCTATATTTTGCTTTGCATTTCCTCGTAATCGCTTACATTTACTATTTTGGTTCACTAATAGTTGGATTTCCAAAACCAAAGCTGATCCCCAATGATGAAATAACATTTCCATTCACTGTGAACAAGGGATCGAAATCCTTCCCAAAACTATACGTCAACACCAAATCAGGCTTAATCTGATAATTTACGTTTAAAAGCCAACGATAATTCCAGCCGGTTTCAGTTTCAGTTTCAGTTTCAGTTTTCATATTTGATTCTACAATGGCCTTTTCTACAACCTTACTCTGATATCGGGCAGTACCCTCAAACTCAGCAGTAAATTTTTTGCTGGGGAAGAGTACAAACTTTCCCCCAAAATCAAGGGCATCAGAACTATTGATAGAATCATTTACCTCGAACTGCCTGTAAAACTCGACGTCGTTCCTGATGTAGCGCACCATTGCGAGGTATTGCAACACAGAGCTTTCCTTTTCCTGATATGTTCCGGTAAACCAAATACCCCACTGGGGCACCCTGCTGTAATCAAACGCATTGGTTGGGAAATTTACCGAGACTGCCCCTGCCATCTCCAGTTGAAAGCCCTGTCGGTTGGTCAAATAATCAGTTAGGTTTTCTTCAAGGCTATCCACCGAGCATTGAACTTCAAGGGGCCCGCGTATCGCACTCACCTGGTCTTTCCAATTTATATCTGTCGAAAGGGAAGCACTATCTGGTGCCAATAATTCAAATTGTGCATCCAAACTCCTCTGCAAATCTTTGATAGAGGGAAAGCCTATAAAATCCTTATGTTTATCTTTAGCCTGAATACGAAAAGTATCAGTGGCACTTTTCAATATTGAATTTTGGATGAAGTTTTTAACGCTATTAAAATCCCCCATATCAATACCTTCATCTTTTGCACGCTTGATATACCCATAAATTAAACTATTCAATTGCTCGTTGTTGCGGTTTAAATATATTTGGTTTGTAAGTTTTCTGGCCTTATCATTCATTTTAGAACGATAAAGTAAAGTCCTGACACCTACTCCAATGGCATTGGAGTTTACTGTATCGGCTAATTTATAAGCAGTCGATGTAGCAATTGAAACTGATAGGTTAGACCATCCTGAACGCCAGCCAGTATTATTAAGATAACTCATCTCGTCGATATTCTTTTGATTAAACATCCAATAGGGCATTACTTCAAGTGCATAATCATTGGGGATAAAGGATGAATTATCACTGGAAAAATTGTTATAGATGGACAGTTCCAGATCCTTTACTGATTTTGGCCGTGAAATCTCCGATGGTTGAATCCCAATAATTGTTGAAGCCGGGGATGTTGGAGCCTTTAATTTCTCAAGATCGATACTTTCACCTTGAGACATTGCCCATACCGGAAGTAGTATGAGCAAGAAAGTGTTTAAGTATTTCATCTGAAAATAATGTTTAGTTCAACCGTTGGAAGTTTGTCCTCTGACTCTTTTTTGTCGTACAAATAAATAAGGTGCTTACCGGTAGAATCTTCCACATAATACTTACATGTATTTTGATCTTCTTCATCAGCCTGCACATTGGGCCTGTTGTTTTTTAGATTTGAATTCACCTCAATCATATTAGGCTTCAGTTCATTCCCAAGACCAAGATAGCCTCTGTTTCGTTGATTGTTCAGTGTAACTGGTTTCCCTTTTAGATCAAAGAAAGTGGAATATTGCGTTGTACCATTTAATGCATCCAAAACCAGGTAATGCTTTGCATTTGGGTCTTTAATTTGAAATTGTGTTTCATCTCTGTGTACTGCCATGGTGTTTAAATTTTTAGGTTAATAAAATATTATGATTAAGTGGTCTGTTTTTTCGATTTGAAGGTATTTGCATCCATTTTATCAGTATTCTCCTGGGTGCCGGCACTTCTAAGTTTTGATACTTTATTTAGAATATCAAACCAGAATGGGGCGCCTAATGAAATGGCTATGGTTGTAATAAAACAGCCCAGAACATATAGCCAAAAGGCACTATCGCACACATCGAATGGCGGCCATTCCATAGATAAGATTGACTCCTGATGTTTAATATCAGCAATAACCTCCTTCATTTCCTCTTTAACAATATAGCTGGTTGCATCACTTGTATCAGCCTGGCTTACATAATCAGTGGCCAGTTTAACCATTTCCATCCTAATATTACTCTCTGCAGTCAATTTTCTGGCAATGCTAATAGTGTCAACGTTTAGCGAAAATGCAACCAGTAACCCAAAAATAAATGTAAAAAGTTGCAATCTCCTCTTGTACCAACCCCCAAGCCGGTCCATAGTTTCATTATACCATTTTTCAACCTTACCTTTAAAACCGTCAACTTCACCTTTGGATTCCAATAAAAAATTGTAAAGAATTTCTTCGGTCCCTGTTCGCTCTTTTGTCGCAAGAACAGTCTTGTAATCTTCCAAATCTTTGTCAAGATCATCGGTCTTACGTAAAACATTGACCAATGCTGTAGAAAAAGTAGTGGGATTGATATACGAGGGAGGCCTGGATTTCCCAAAAAACTTATTGCCTAAATAGCTAATTTCAGGTCTTTTCCAAAATTGTTCGGTAGAGAGTTCAATAACTTCGTCCGGTTTTTGCCCCTGACTATTATTTATATCATTCTTATCCTGACTTCCTTTTACCTTTTTATCATTACCTTCCAACATACGCCGGATAGCTTTTTTTAGAAATTTACCGCGAAGGCTGATAAGGCTTGATAAAAGTTCGACAAGGATGGTCACCAGCAGGCTGTACAAAATGTAAATAAACACCAGGCCGATAACTACTTCTATTGCTGTACTGTTGAACATAATGATTTTGATTTAGTGAGTACTTTAATTCATTTATACTTTCCTTATTTACATAAACACAGGTGCATGATAAACGATCGTTCAAAAAATAATATTTGTCATTTTTTAACGCTTGCAACATCTTTTATTTAAAGATTAATCACACAGGATAATCAATATTAGATGATAAAGATAATATAAATAACAAGGGAAGTATGGAAGGAATGATATAACTACAGGACAGACGTTTCTTAATCCAGCTTTTATCCCTACGAAACAGTTTTAATTTTCCACATAGTGGTGCAATGCACAAATTTGCTTATTGACATCCCGTACGTACGCATAGGCGTTAACTTCGTTGCCTTAGCAGTTATAAACAATTGACCTGTTGGTAAATAAATTCGATACAATATTTTAATTCAATAAAAAAGAAGCTATTTGCAG
>Ga0208900_1001375_pt1 | contig 13027 bp, 8 predicted proteins | sample AntAceMetag02UKK_FD_184763 | JGI IMG/M metagenome (GOLD analysis project Ga0208900, IMG submission 184763) | Saline lake microbial communities from Ace Lake, Antarctica - Antarctic Ace Lake Metagenome 02UKK (SPAdes) (version 2) | ecosystem: Environmental > Aquatic > Non-marine Saline and Alkaline... | reverse complement strand
ACCTCGATGTCCGGCTTCAACTTATTTGTTGGACGAACCCGATTTATCGGTGAGTCTGGCACAATATTTCCCCTTGGGTAAAAGTAAGATTCCTCTCTCTATCTCTGCCCGAAGGGCTTCGTCCAACCTCAAAATCTGCGATTTTTATCCGCAGCATTTTTTTGTTATGTGTTTTTCTCATCTTTGGTGTCCGCCAGGGCATGGGTTATAGGTTAAAAAAATATGGTGATTCCTTCTTGGCTACTTAAATAAGCTTATCCATAAAGGAGGCAAATGTGTCTGTAACGGTAAAGCCAACGTTTTCATCCAAGGCTTTAAAATGCTTTCGTCCGCAATCTATTTTGGCCTGCTCAGCAGGTCGAAGCATATCAAAAAGAAGACTGCCCTTGGTTTCAACCACAAAATATAGCTTTTCTTCATTGTCCAGGTTCACAAGTACTGCCCAATCAGGATTATAACTGCCAAGGGGGGTGTCTATCTTAAACCATCCAGGAAGCTTGGCATAGACCTTTACATTTTCGCTCTGCTCAAAGGATTTGGCAAATTCAGATTCGATCTCCGAATCATAGACAACATACTCATATATAGATTTTCGGCTCTCCTGCATGTTCTTGTTGAGGTAGCCTTTAAGATCCTCATGTTCAAATAATTCCTGGGCATAGAAATGTTCGTTGCCGATTTTCTCATATTTAATGCCGTCAACAATGGCATGACGCATTTGATTTTTTATGAGGGTACTGACTTCATCAATGAATTTTTGTGGATTATTTTTAAAATCATTCAAGCGTTCACACCTGGTTAAAATCTTAACCAGGGTTTTACGTGTCAAATTCGTCTCATTTTGGAGAAAACTGATGATATCAGGCAAGCGAAAGTCTTTGGCATCATACACATGGATGCTTTCATGAAGATCTCCACCTTCAATGCCACCCTTCAATATTTTTACCTTCTCTTTTTCGTAAATGAATTTTGTTTTTCCAACAATCAGATTCTTTTTAATATCCTTGGCACATTTTTCAACCAAATCATCTACATCAAAATCCACCCTGAAAGTTGTTTTATATTTGATCCGATCCCAGAGCTGTTTAAAGTCTTCTCCCAGATAAACCGCCTTGTTCAGCCGAACAGGCTCTTTATCATCCGCATTTTTAATGTTTAAATTGCCCGCCACTTTTTTCAAGGAAGCCATAATCAAGCCTGATATTTCTTTTAAGTCTTCAGGCAAATTGACATTATTTTCTTTTAAATCCTTTTTCAGGCTGTCCTGTACTTTGCCCTTGGGATCAATGTATTTTTTTTCCAAAAGATGCTGCCAAATTCGTTCAGAGGTTTTGGCACCTAAATATTCATGATCATGGTTTTCATCTTCAATGACAATATTGGCAAAGGTATGCTTTTCCACCACTCCGAACCGAATACCCTCCTCTTCTTCGATCTCTCGCTGAAGCTGGCTGACAAAGTCCTCATAGGATTCATTGGCCATTACGGTAAGGGTGTTGACATCAAAGCCATAGACCCGTTCTCCTTCCTGATTCACGGCAATGCGCAAGCCCCTTCCGATTTCCTGGCGTTTTTTCATCACCGAGGTGGTCTCGTTCAAGGTACATATTTGAAACACATTGGGGTTATCCCACCCTTCTTTAAGGGCGGAATGGGAAAAGATAAATTTTAGTTTTGAATCAAAACTGAGCAGTTTTTCCTTGTCCTTCATGATCAACTCATAAGCAGATCCATCGGCAATGGTGGTCCCTGCCCCTTTTGATTCTTTATAAAGATTTTCTCCCCTGGTATCTTTCTTTTTATCAACGGCAAAGTATCCATTGTGAACCTGTTCGGGCAAGGACTCAATATCCACCTCATTAAAAAGGGTGTGATACTTGGGCTTTTGAATCAGCAGCCCATACTCCTCTTCAAACATTTGTGCATATTTTCCCTTTTGGGGATTTCCATCTTCATCATAAAACCGATAATTTTTCACCTTGTCGATGAAAAAAAGGCTTAAAACCTTTAAACCCAGCTGATTTAAGTGTAATTCTTTTTCCAGGTGTTCTTCAATGGTCTTTCTTATTTGCAGCCTTTTGTATTCATCCTGGCTCACATCCCCAATGGATTGATTGAGTGTGATAATTTCAGGTTTGCTTGTAAAATCAATATACTCATTGCCTTGTTCACAGAAAATTTCATTGATAATATACCCCTCATAAATCGTGCGGCCTTTGGAAAGTTCATAAAGATCATCCCCGGACCGAGCCCACTTGCTTGTCCGTTTCACCTTACCGCCCTGCATGGCGTCAAACTCAATCTTTGCGGTGAGGGGACTTTTCTTATTGTTCACCCCAAGCAACTTGATATAGGCCTTATTGTGCCCGTCCTTTACATTGATGCTTGCCACTTCAATTTGCTTGACCAACTTCTGTTCATAGGCATCTATGGAGTCCAGCTTGTACATCAGGTTGTACTTGTCTTTATGGGTTGCTGAATAGCGAAGTGTACACAAGGGGTTTAATGAGGTGATGGCTTTTTTAGATTTTGGGGTGCTGTCAACGCTCTGGGGTTCGTCAATGATCACGATGGGGTTAGTTGACTGGATAAACTCAATGGGTTTTGTTCCGTTTAAGCGGTCATTGGTCCTGTGGATGATATTTGCTTTGGTTTCCTTGGACGGATCAGTAAAGCTTTTACGGAAGGCATCAATATTGATCACCATGATCTGAATATAGTCGCTGGTGGCAAAATCTCTTACCCTATTCAGATCCTGGGAATCATAAATAAAATAATCATACTGTACATTCTCATACAGCCCCTTGAAATGCTGTTCAGTGATCTGCAGAGATTTATACACCCCCTCTTTAACGGCAAGGGAAGGCACCACAATAATAAATTTTGTAAACCCGAACAATTTGTTCATTTCAAAGATAGAGCGTATGTAGACATAGGTTTTGCCCGTACCGGTCTCCATCTCAACGGTAAAATCCATGGAACCCAACTCATCGGATTGTTTCAATCCTTGTTTTAGTTGCGTTTTGCAGACATTCTCAAGCAATTCATCTTCAAGCAGTTCCAGACTGTTTCCAATGCCAAGGTCAGACTGGGTTCTAAACAGATCCAACTCTTTATCATTGTTTATGGCGGGCACTGAGAAATTGATTTGACGAACTTCCTGCCCCTCAAAAATGCCCAGGATGGAGTTGACAGCATCCTTTTGGTAATCAAGATCTGAATTAAATTTAAGTTTCATCCGAAGGTCTCCTTACAGACTCTTAACATCTTCAATCTGGTATTGTTTTAGAATCTGAATGGCATTGGTTTTGACCACATCGGTTTTAAACCCGTTGTCCTTGAAAACCACCCGCATGATTTCAGGGTTAAGCGCTTTTTTAAGCTTTCCAATACCTTCCACCACATCAATGGTGATGTCTGAATCAAGGCAGATCACCAACGCACCCAACCCGATGACATAGACTGTTTTTCCCTCAATGATTTTTTCCGCAATGGGCAGGGTCAGGTCAAGGCCGTATTTGAGCAGCAGTTCATAAAGAACATCATCCTGGGTCCGGTCCTTTTTAATATTTTCAACGGAATCCCAAAGAGTATTTTCAAGATTATCAAAGTCAGCATCCCAGGGCTTGATATTGGAGGAATCGAGCTTGAACACCTTAAAGTATAGGTCACCGATGTAATTCGAATTTTCTTCTTTGATTTTTTTTCCGGCTCGACGGATTTGCTCCTTGCCGATTTCTGCAATAGTCTCGTATCCAGCCTTAGATGCTTCGCTCTTTTCATCACAAGGTTCGGGGAGCTGTACCATTATAAACTTACGGTTGCCCCCGTCTTCAGAATTGAGTTTTATTGCTGCATGTGCCAACGCTGACGTACCTGCAAAAAAATCTAATATTAAATCATTTGGCTTGGTAGAAATTTGTATTATTCGAGACATCAATTTAATAGGTTTTGGGGTGTCAAACACCGATATGTCATCAAACAATGAATTTAAATTTTTCTTTGCTATATCTGTGGTGCCTACCTCATCAGCTTTCCATAAAGTGTGAGGGGTTAGGCCTAAATTTACTTCAGACTTAAATGATTTAAGCCTTGGAGAATTATTGCCCTCTTTTCCAAACCAAATACGATTGTCTTTAACAAGTGCTGAAAATTTTTCTTTTGTTACAGACCAGCATCTCCCGGGAGGAGGGGATAAACGTCGCCCTCCAGGGGTTTCGATTTCATAAAATTGAGAAGGGGTAGCGTGCCCTGCCTGTGCATTCATCGAAATTGACTGCCAATCTCCTCTCTTCTCATTATCTGGATTTGAATATCTGCTATGAACTTCATCCGTTGCTGGCAGTAAGTTTCGGACTTTCTCAAACATTATTTTGTTTTTAGCAAAGCAAATTATAAAATCATGATTAAAAGAGAATACTCGTCTATTTTCTCTGGTTTTTCTCTTTTCCCAAATAATTGTAGTAATGAAATTATCCTCACCAAAAATTTCATCACAAATCTTTTTTAAATTACTCTGCTCATTGTCATCAATGGAAATAAAAATAACTCCATCATCCCGGAGGAGATTCCTGGCAAGTTTCAACCGGGGATACATCATATTGAGCCAGTTGGTGTGGTATCTTCCGGACTGCTCGGAATTGCTGGAAAACTTACATCCTTCATCATCAATCTGGCCGGAATATTTTAAATAGGTCTCCAGATTATCTTTATAATTATCAGGGTATATGAACTCTTTCCCGGTGTTATAAGGCGGGTCAATATAGATCATTTTAACTTTTTTATGGTAGGACTTTTGGAGCAACTTTAGAACTTCCAGGTTATCGCCTTCGATGAACAGATTACCCGTGGTGTACCAGTTTTTACTTTCACCTTTGCAGGGCCTTAAGGTGCCTGTTGAAGGGGTTTGGGCAATACGTCGGGCCATTGACTTCCCATGCCAGGTAAAATTATACCGCTCTTCCCGGGTCTCAGTATAATCACCCAGGGTCTCCTTCAGTTTTTGAACGTCAACTTTACCTTCGGTGAAGATCTCCGGAAAGATTTCTTTAAGCTTGTCCACATTTTCCTGAACAATATCTTTGCTGCTGCCGTCGGTTTTCGGGTCAAGTGTTTTCATTTTATGTTCCGACATATTATATCCTTGCTTTATGTTTTTCTATCTGTTCAATTATTTTTTTTATCTGCATACTCAAATCAACCTTGTGGTTGAATTGGGTTTCCTTTTTTAAGCTGGAACGTAACCGGTTTTCTTGCTGCTCCAAACGATATATCTCCCTTAATTCTTCCACCCTATCAACATCTGTACGGGCATCCATTGTGTAGTTTCCGCTGATTTGGGCACAATTCAGGGCTACAACCCTTTGAACAAGGTCAGCATACCAGTCATAAAAATGGTTAAAGGAAAAATTATTACTGTCCAAACTTTTAAAAAAATCTACTTCCCCATCAGACGGGCTATCCAGGCTTATCCAAGGGGTATCATGAACCGTTTCCACCATAATTTTTTTTTGATCCGCCTGATTGATCCGTTTTAATGCCAGGTTCAAGGCGATTGAGGTGTTATGTTTAAAAACAATCATGGTCGGATAGGGGATGGCCCGTTGAATGATCTGGGCAATTTTTTTATGGCGAAGGGGATCTTTGAGCAAGACATCAATAATCGCGACTTCAAGATATTCATAATCCTTGGTTTCATAACCGGGAATATTAATGGTTGAAGGCTTTAGGGTATATCTCCACTCAATGCCGTCAATGTCGTTGGCAAAGTTTTTTTTATCGGCTGTATTGAGTTTTGTATGGACATAGAAAACCTTTTTGAATATGGGCTTACCCAAATAACAGCTATCTGGTATGTTCAGTGCCGCATAAAAATCAATCATCTGAACTCTGCTTCAGTACAAGGAAACAAACCACTTCAAAATCCTCTATACCTTTAAACGTATCTTTACAAAGGGTGGTTCCCCCACGACTGAAAAGACTTTCCACTCCCTTTTCTTCCTCTTTACCGATGATGGACTGGATGGCGATTTCCAGCATATTCCGGTATGAAATCATCTCCTCGGCGTTATGGGTCTCTTCATTGAACATTTCCATGGCATCCGTATTTGGCGTATTTTGCCAAACACACTCTTTTTTTAAGATATCCAGAATCTTTTTTGCATGGATAAAATTCAGATTAATATCACCATCCTCTGTGACATAGAGCAAGTAGTAAGGTTCAAGGGAATAGGCTGTTTTCTGAATTGTCTTTGCGTTGATATTTTTAAGGCAGAAGATAACCCCGGGTTCCAGCTCTTTATCCGGGAACTGATTTTCTATTGACGTGACGGCATAGATGGCAGAGGGAGCCTGCTCCAACTCGCCCATATTATTTTTCATGTATTCAGACAGATCCATGCGAAAATCGTTTAAGGTCAGATCTGTGATGGAGATACCGCCGGAAATATCCTCAATGTCCACCACATTTTCCTGGAGTTCTTTTAATTGCCGACGTCGGTATTCCAGGTCGTTCATCTCTCTTTTCTCATCATATGCAATGACATTTTCTTCACCCGTGGCGGAGATGTCCAATAGAACCATCTTGCCACTCACACGGGCTTCAAGGTTAATATACTCATCCAGTTCCATATTGGGCCAGAAATTAACCAGCTGCACCTTGGTGTTCTTTGATCCCAGGCGGTCGATGCGGCCAAACCGCTGGATAATACGAACCGGATTCCAGTGAATATCATAATTAATCAGATAATCGCAGTCCTGAAGATTCTGTCCTTCTGATATGCAGTCCGTGGCGATGAGAATATCAATTTCTTCGGACAGAGCAGGATCTATTTCATTCCTTTCCTTGGCAACGGGAGCAAAGGAAGTGAGGATGGAATTCAGATCTTTGGCAATACCCGGCATGGTGGTTTTATTTGTATTGCCGCCCATGACCAAAGCAGAATGTATATCCAGGTCATTGTGTGCCCAGTCGGCAATGTGTTGATACAGATATTTGGCGGTATCTGCAAAAGCTGTGAATATGATAATTTTCTTATTGGCATTGTTGATCGGGTTATCACATTTAAAAGAGATGATATTTTTAATCTTGTTGAGCTTTGCGTCTCGGTTTTGGTTTATTTGCCGTGCCTCATGGAGCAGTTCGGAAAGCTTGGCCTTATCGTCTTCCAGGTCCTGTTTCCAGCGGATTTGATCCATATCTTTGAGCAGCACTTTGATCTTATTTCCAATTAAAAATGCTTCAAATTCAGGAGAATCTATTTCAATGTCCTCAATGCCGATATCTTCCAACTCTTCACCATGATGAGCCTCAACTCTTTCGATCAAAGCGTTGACCCTTTGCAATAATTTTTCAAGGGTGAGGGCAAAGGAGTTGATTGAACTTTCCATCCGCTTGAGCATGTTCACCCGGAGTAAATGGATCAAGCTTTGTTCACGATCCACTTGTTTAAATACTGATCCGCTCTTGACAGTGACATCATATTTCCGGCTGTATTCTTCGCGTTTATCCATCTTGATATACTTAAGTGGGGCATAGGCACTTAAGTTCAGGCGCCGTATCTGCTGGTTAATCTCTCTCAGGGGGGGGAAACGATCTTCAAGGTCAATATCTTCTTTTATGTTGATGGGCCGAAGCCGTTGCGGAAACTCTCCGATCTCTTCAACATCATAGTATTTTTCGATATGTTTTCTTGATCGGGCAATGGTCAACAGATCAAGCAGTTGGAAATAATCAAAGTTCATCATCTCCAGAAGATCTTTGACCTCTCTTTGATCGGAACTTACTTTCAGCCATTGGTTGAAACGTGCCTGGGCCTTTTTAAGGGTTTGTTCGATACTGACAATCCCCAAATCGGCATAGCTGTCATCCCCCCCTTCTGTTATGAATGCCACCTGATTTTTTAAATCATTCATCCGGTTATTCACGGGGGTGGCAGACAGCATCAGAACCTTGGTTTTCACCCCGGATTTGATAATTTGATCCATCAACCGGGAGTAGCGAGTGATCCCTTTTCGACCCGAATTATTGTTTCGAAAATTGTGGGATTCATCAATCACCACCAGGTCATAGTTTGCCCAGTTCAGGGTCCCCAGGTTAATTTCTCCAGACATGCCTGAAAATCTGGTTAAATCTGTGTGATTCAGTACATCAAAATTAAACCTGTCCGAAGAAAAAATATTTCGCTTGTCATTGATGGTGTATATGGTCCAGTTCTCTCGTAGTTTTTTGGGAACAATCACTAAAACACGATCATTGCGCAGTTCATAATATTTAATAACCGCAAGGGCCTCAAATGTTTTACCCAGGCCCACACTGTCTGCAATGATGCATCCATTATGTTTTTCGAGTTTATCAATGGCCCCCATTACACCATCTTTTTGGAATTTATAAAGTTTCTTCCAGACCATTGTGTCTTTAAAACCGGTTTTGGTTTTTATAATTTTTTCTTCGTCAATTTCGCCAAGATAATCTTTGAAAATATTATAAAGGATTAAAAAATAAATAAACTTGGGGGATCGATCCCGGCTGAGGGCTTTCAAATGATCAAGGAATAAGTCTTTGATATTTTCAACTGCCGTTTTATTTTCCCAGATCGTATCAAACCAGTCGAGCATTGCTTTTGTGTTTTCAGCGTCTGAGGAGCACATATTCATGGCATAGATGTCGGATTCACAATATCCCAACCCGGATGCAGTAAAGTGTGAACTACCGCTTATGGCAATAGCCCCTTCTTTATTTTGGATATGAAAAAGATTCTGGCTTAATGTGTGCGAATTCTTTACAGCCTTTATTTGAGCTTTTTGTGAAAGCCATTTTGCACACCCTCTGGCTATTTTTGCCTGATTTAGCTGATTTTGAAGACGCCTTTCAAATCTATCCCCGTTTAGTTTTTTAATCAAATGGGAGGGGGAACCCTCTTCTGATGTGGGAGGGGTGGAAAAAAGGAGGCGGGTGTTTTTAACTTTAGTAAGTTGGTGTTTCAATTCTTCAAAAGAATAAATTGAAAATAATCCAGAAATTATGGAAATTTTTGAATTAGAAGAAATATTTTCTTTAAATTTGTCGCCAACTTTTCCATTTTTTTTGTTATCCAAAATCATGATGCTATTCCTAACATATAACAAAGAGGAAAAAACCATTGTGAACAATTTATCATCTTGGAACTCAATTCAGATTGAATTAATAGCAATGAATATTGCATTTGTAAAGTTTGTTCGCCTGCAAATGCCACAAGAATATTTTATAGAAGCTTTTATCTGGATGTTTTTCAGCCAAGGTAATCCTGGAAAAGTAAAGAAAAATGGAGAAAATAATGCTATTTTTTTCAACCGTTACTTTCGCCTCAATAAAATAAAACAAGTATGAAAAATTTAACAAAGGCCGAATTTTTTCTTAAGGATACGATCAAGCAACCCGGTGGGCAACCATTTTTTCATCAGGGGCATGAGGGTGCTGACATTTCCAATACGAATGATCTCAGCTGGCCTATCAGCCATAAGGTTCTTTACCAATTTACCTGCAAAAATGTCCACCGGGGTGGCATTATCCTGGGAGGCTTCTGCCCGGGCATTTATGGCCCCTTCCATGGACTGATACCAGGAATCCTGCCGTAAAACACGCGCAATGTGTTTCTTTGCGGATACACCAAAGTGCGACTCAATTTTTCCCGGCTGAACCGTAATTACTTTAATACCAAACATGCCAAGCTCCATGCGCAGGGCATCGGAAAAGGCATGGAGTGCCGCTTTGGAGGCACAGTATGCTCTGGAAAAGGGCGTTGTGGAGATGCCGGATACGCTGCCGACATTGACAATCATGCCGCTGTTCTGCTGTTTCATAATGGGGGCAACCTGCTGGATCAATGCCAGTGGCGCAAACACGTTGGTCAGAAACTGGGCAGCCACCTCGTTCCCAGGAAGTTCAACAGACGGGCCCATCAAGGCGTAACCGGCATTGTTCACAAGGATATCAATGCGCTTTTCTTCGTCAAGGACAGTTTTAACTACCTGGCGAACCTGGTCTATTTGATTGACATCCAGGGACAGGGTTTTTATTCCCTTATCCCGGAGATCGGCAATGGATTCAACGTTCCTGGCCGTGGCAACGACGCACATTCCCGATTTGTGAAATTCCTCAGCAAGGGCACGCCCGATACCAGTTGAGCATCCAGTGATCAACACCAATTTTTTATCCATAATCGCTCCTCTTAGTGGTTTGTAAGACTTCCCCCCCGGCTCATCTAAAGTTTTTTTCTTAGCCCTTGCCCGATACATACTGTTTCAGGCAAGGCTAACCATTCCCATGGTTCGTCCCATTCGCCCGGTAATTACCAGGCCACCGGGTAATTACCAGGTCAAGTAAAAGTGGCCATTGGGGTTTTATTCTCGATTTTCAAAAAACAATTCAGAGGTTTTACAAACAGCACACTCCTTAAAAAATTGAAGTTTGTTTTTTCTTAACCTGGGTTTGCAGGAATTGTCTTTGCATTCCAATTTGATACCCGTGTTCCCATCACAATCAAGGCATTTAAAATAATAGCCATATTTCCCATATGCGATTGTAATATTCTGGGAATTGCATTTTGAACAATGTGCCTGATTTTTAGATAGCTCTGGTATCTTTTGGACTTCTTCCGAAGTGATGACAACAGGTTTCGAAACATCCGGTGCAATTTTTTCCGGATATTGTTTAAGGTTGGGGCTCTGACTGCCTCTCCCCAAAGGTTTATGTGATTTACACAAAAAACTGGAAATCTTTGTCAAACTCTCATCGGATAATTGCATATTTATTTTCAGGCTGAAAAGTTTATTGTTTTCTCGATCATATTTTTTTATGGTTTTTTGAATTTTATCTGTAATTTGATCTGCCTTCAGCACCTCATTCAGTTTGACATTTTTTCCCCTTTTGATAATGCCGCTATCTGAAATTGCTACTAACACATCATATTTTAATTTCCCACTTGAACGCTTGCCAATGATAGTCTTTCTCATGATATCTGAGTTGTTTTCCATGAGAATTTGTTTTAATAAATCGGCCTGGCGAATGGCTTGGTTTACAGGAGATGGCATGCCTTTTGGTTTGTTGTTGAAGTACCTGGCCCACTCTCCATGCTCATTAACAGATACTTCGGTTGTTACGCTTTTGGACTCTATGATAAGAAACCCAAAGTTGTGAATGATTAAGTGATCAATCTGGGCAACGACACCATCTTTTTCAAGTCTTAGATCATTAATGACGCGAATGACCTTATCATTTTCAAAGGCCCGCATTAAATAATAAGCCATTTGCTTTTCAGCATCATATCCAAACTGCTGAAACTTACCATTCACTTTTTTTTTATCTGTTTTTTTTAGAATCAAATCATTTTCCTACATAAACAAAGTGTTAATATGTCACGAAACCGCACAAGAAAAGGGTGCAGGTCCCATTTTAAGAACATTATTCTATCAGTGAAACGCGCTGCATTCTCTGTATAATCAATGGAGTACCCTTACAATAAATAGATGGTTTGCCTACCCTGTTGAGAAACAGAAACCAACTTCTTCAGCCTTGCTTCTAAGATCGGTCAACCCATAACTTTTATTCAATCAAACAGTCGTCAAACCGCACTGAAATTTACGACGGTGAAGCCGCCTTAACGGGGGTTGGTCATAACATGGGCCAATTTGAAGCAATTTTTTTTGATCTAAAAATAAAGTCAGTAATTACAAATAATTAACAATAACATATATTCAGTTCCCATATAGTGGCCCATCTTATGACCACCCCCCCTTAACGTCTAAATGAGCTGACACAAAAGCCGCCTAATTATTTAATATTTATGATAAATTGACTCGGCTTTTGTGGTCAAATCTATTTTTTGCTTGGGCTTTATCTTTCGTTTTTATAGTTTGCTTAAATTGTCATTTTTATCCGTAATGCCTCTTCCTGTGGCAGTTCGGACAGATGGCAATTGTGTTGTCAGTTGTATCTGTTCCGCCCTGTGCCAGAGGTATTATATGGTGAGTTTCAAGGAAAGGCTTACCTGTCAGTTTATTGACAAAAGGTGCCGGTTCATTGCAATCCTGACATATACCGTCCGCAACCCTTTTAGCATATTCAGAGACATAAGGATTTCTGTTAAATTTTGAAGTTGTTACATTCATGCGTACAGGTATTTTATGGGTGTTTTTTATTTTAGCCTCTATTTCGGATAAGCTTAAAGTGCTGGCTTCTCTTTCTTCTTTCACTTGTCTATCATAAAAATCGTTTTCAGAAACAGCATAAATAGGATTTGGAATCCGTTGTGAAATGAATTTTGATAGATAGCTAATAAATCCGACAGAATGAGCCCTGTTCATTGAAGGAAGCTGAACCGTATTGCTTATTGCGCTTGAAATAAAACAGCGGTTTGCTTCTTCCAGGTGCGGCAATATATCAATTATATTTTCATGTGTTACATGACATGCCACTGATCCGGGAACTTTGACAAGGCAGTCAGGGACAGTCAGCAGACTGTCAGTCAAAACTTTATTTTTGCCGTTGTAACCTTTAAACTCAATTTTCAGCCTGTTGTCGCCCAATTTGTCTCTTAATACATCCCTCAATACAAGGATTGAAGAATATTTTTTGAATACTTCAATGCAGTATTCATGTCCGACATTCAGTCTTATGAATCCACCGTTTTTGTCCAGATTCAGATTCCAGTTATCCGCTCTTAACCCGTTGGAAAAAATGATTGCGTTGGATAAAAATGTCAGCAGTCTTTTTTTGACCGTATAGTCGGGCAGGAATCCTTCCGTAATTTTTTGAGCATCTTCAATACTTTCCCGATCTATTTTTGGCATTTTCATATTCCTTTATGTAAAAGCCTAACATTAAGTTAAGCGGCTGCCACACAGCCAAAGAAATCCCTCGATGTCCGGTCCGGCTTCAACTTATTTGTTGGACGAACCCGATTTATCGGGTGAGTCTGGTACAATATTTCCCCTTGGGTAAAAGTAACTTTCTCCCTCTATTTCTGCCCGAAGGGCTTCGTCCAACGTT
>Ga0208900_1001372_pt1 | contig 13044 bp, 12 predicted proteins | sample AntAceMetag02UKK_FD_184763 | JGI IMG/M metagenome (GOLD analysis project Ga0208900, IMG submission 184763) | Saline lake microbial communities from Ace Lake, Antarctica - Antarctic Ace Lake Metagenome 02UKK (SPAdes) (version 2) | ecosystem: Environmental > Aquatic > Non-marine Saline and... | reverse complement strand
GCCAGGTTACGGAAGTAAGGGAAATAAGCGGATCACAATCAATGAAACGTCATGAAATAATAGCTACCCGCATAATGCCCGTGGGGGCATCCGGCAGGCCGGAGATGGATGGGAACGTTTTTCTTTTCCCGCGTATGCAAAGGGAACGGATTGTGAACAAAGTAAAACTCATGTATGAAACGTTTCAACAGGAATCGCCAGAAGCTGCTGATCCGGATTTTTATAAGGAAATGCCCCCAATATTTCATCAGATGTGGCTGACCCCTTTTATCAATCCCATCCCCAATATGGTGACCCGTGACGGCCATGAAGTGATAATCACCCAGGTCTATTTTGACGTGGCTGATCCGGATGCACTCAAGGCAGTCCTGGATACAAAAAAAGACCTTGAACGTGAAACAAAAAAATTGAATTGGACCTGGCTGTCAAAGCCCAAAGACGGCCGCAAGGGAATTTATGGCTCCTTCAGCATGAATGGCCAACGTCTTACTCTGGATACCACTTCAAAAGAATGGGGTGAAAAGGGTAAAGCAAAAATCAAAAGGATTGCCGGAGACCTTACCCAATATAAAACCACCACGTATTCCAACGTACAAAACCTCCTGGAAAAAAAACATAAATCCGGAAAATTCAAACCGGATTTCGGCATGGAGAATTTATCCCCTGCGGACAGGGAAAAATTAGCCCAGGCACTAAAAGAAGAGCAAAAAAAATATTACAAAAAATGGCTTGACATGGATATCCCCATGCTGGACGGCCATACCCCCCGTCAGGCCGCCAGATCCCCTGGGCTTAAACCAAAGATTATAGAAATGCTCAAGGATCTTGAACACTTTTACGAACAGGAGCTGACAAGGGGAAAACCGGGTTTTGATCCTTCCTGGATGTGGGAGGAACTGGGCCTGAAAAGCGAGAACCCGGACCAGGATCAAGACGGCTACTTGCCGCTCACAGGGTTTGAAACCATGGAGCGCCTGGTCCATGGGATGGGAGAAGTTGCCCGAAAGATAGCGGCCGAATATCGGAACAGGGACAATTTTGATGACACCATGATCCTGGATCTTAAAACACTGAAAATGAATCTGAATTTTCAACGCTTTGTCCGGGAACAGGCGGCCCTGGTCGTTAAACAGGGCATGAAGGGCCACGGCAGTCTGCTGGCCTCCCACTTGGAATATATGGTCAATTACGAGTTGCATCTTCGAAAGACCTTCTGGATTGACCCCTCCCTTTCCTATATGCTGGGACATACCCAACTGGATCTGGCCGGTGACATGCTCAAACTGCCATATTCTTCCTTTGCCCTTGTTTTTACGGATCGTTTCACCCTTGAGATTGCCGAAAGAATGCTTTCACAAATACCGGACTGCCCAATGAGCGGGCGCAAACTTAAGATAATGACCGTATATGTGACGCAAATTCCATCCGATGAAACAAAGGGGTTGAGAATTGTTTTTTCTTTTGATGCCTTTATTGAGCAATGGCCCTATCTTTTGATCCGGGATTTAAAAATTGATCCAAGTGACCATCTGGACCAGATCCTGATCAGCCATTTTCCAAATGCTGAGGAGAAGGGAATAGATCCGATTCTCAGATCGGAACTGATGCGGAAAATGGTTCACCTGGTGATCAATGCCATCCTTTATACTACCAGTGCTGATGTGGCAACCGAAACTCTAACAGGCTCCCTGATCAGCTGGCACCGGCAGGCATCGGACACGGAGCCGGTTTATACCGAATATCTTTCTTCGCTGGAAGTGATCTATCTTCCCGGAAAGATCAATATCTCTCATGTTAAAAAAATGCAGGCTGTGGAAAAGAGTGAATCCGACGGCAAACTCATGGTGAAGTTTATGGTTCGCGGCCACTGGCGCAGGGCAAACCCCAAATGGAAAGATCAGCGTCCAAGATGGATAAGCCCCTATTGGAAAGGCCCGGATCTGGCCACCGTGATCGAGAGGCAATACCGGCTGACCATTTGAAGAAAAATAAAAATCTATTTGCGTATCGGGATGGATACGCTTCAGGCTTCGACCTGATAGAAGCCCCTTCTGACGAACCTTATGAAATCGTTAATTACCTGAAAAATCGATAACTTTTATAATGGAAAAGGCTCAACAAGCCAAAGGAAACGATCGAGACGGTTATTTGGGTGGTTGAATGTGACATCCGGAAGCGGGTTGTACAATTGTCTGATTTTATTTTACCGCTGAAGCGTTGCTTCTTCAGCTGCATAACTGCGTTTTCTTCACAATAAAGCAATATAATACTTGACGTTTAACGCATGTCGTTATATACTTGTATGTATGATAAAACATTTCAAATGCAAGCACACACGAGCAATTTACGAATGAAAAAGCCCAAGCAGTTCAGAGCTTTTCAGGAGCAGGCAGAACGGAAACTTCAAATGCTTGACAGCGCAGCCGAACTGCTTGATTTGCAATCGCCACCCGGTCAGTAACCCAAGCCTAAAGGACTTGGGCTTGTAAAAGCTCAAAGTCCGGGAGTATAACCGATTACTACTAAGAGGTAAAATTATGAATAATATGCGACCAATCCACCCTGGAGAAATCATTAAAAAAGAGTATCTTGAACCATTGGGTATGAGTGTTAATGCTCTGGCTATTGCCCTGCGTGTTCCAGCACCCAGAATAAATGATGTGGTAAGACAAAAGCGAGGTGTCAGCATTGATACAGCTCTCAGGCTATCTATATACTTCAACACCACTGCACAATTTTGGATGAACCTGCAAACCAGTTATGATCTTAAAATTGCAAGAAAAAATATGGCAAAAATTGAGGATGAGATTATCCCTTTACAAACTGTTAGTGCCTGAGAGTGCTTGGATAACGAAAAACAATTAGGAAGCGTCATAAGGCCCTTGAAATCAATTTGGGTGTTAGTGAGAAGAAGAAATGAATTGTTCGGCGGCGGCAGCAAGTAGTTCAGATCTTTTCATACCATGTTTTCCTCGAAATTCATCTACATGTTTTAGTAGAGATTCAGGAAACATGACATTAAATCGCTTTTTGGGTTCATTAACAATTTGATTTTTCGGCTTTGGAATTGTTTTTCCGTGCTTTTTTGCGGTTTCAATCCAAAGTTTCGTAGCTATTTCTACTTCCTGTAATGCTTCCTCGGGAGTTTCTCCAAAAGCAGAGCATCCTTTGAGCTCTTCAACTTCGGCAATAAAATCACCATCACCTTCAGGATCAGGATCAGGAAAAATTTTAACTGTATATTCCATATTTATTCTCCATCAATAATCTTTATTGCTTGCTTTACTCGATACGTTTTTGCTGTCCCGTCTTTTTTTTTCTGAGCGTTAACTGGAGTTTCAATAGTTGGATGGACAAAAATATGATGACTGCCACTTACTCTATCAAGAGAAAATCCACTATCCTCAAGCCAGGATACGAAGTCTTGGAATTTGACATTTCCTGGATTTATTCTAATTTTATGATTTTTCTTGTGTGTTTTAGTCATAGCTTGGGTTCAGTCTTTTATAATCTTAATAAATATACTATAGTGTGTAATTACACATTAGTCAAGGATCTGCTTGAAATCGCTCAAATGACTTTTATAATGGGAAAATGTTCAACTAACCAAATGAACCGGTCGAGCCGGTTATCTTAGCGTTAAAAATAGAAAATTCAAGGAGGGTTTATGACAGAAAATCAAATCATCCCGGACTTTCACACACATTTTTATTCAAGCATGGTCCTGATTTAAGAATTTAATATGGATTTTAACGAAAATGAACCGAATATGTGACACCTGTTGAGAAGGTTAAGTAGTATTGTAAACCAGTATATGAATATAATTATTAGTATTGTAAACCAGTATATGAATATAATTATTAGTATTGCAATACTAATAATTATAGTTTAACTTGGTGTTTAAATATTATAATAGGATTTAAACTATAATTGAAAAATTATTTATGCACCATAGAACCATGTTAAATTCATTTAACCGCCCGTTCAAAAGATATTTTTTGAAAAAGCATGCTCTGAAAAATCGATTTTCAATTATTGCAGGTCAACGCGGAGTTGGAAAGACTACGGCAATGATTCAATATATTTATTCTTTTATCCAGGGCGATATTTTAAGCAAGCAAGCCTTGTATGTTCCGGTTGATCATTTTATGGTTAGTACCGGTCTTTCAAGGGGCTGGCGCCGACAACAGCAACTGTTTCCATTTTTCTCCTTCACACGCATTTGGTTCTGCGGGCGAGTATGGTATATATAATTCCGATTTCAGCTTGAACACCGGATGAAAATTTTTAGATTTGAGTATAGGCATTAGCCTTGAAATTGTACAGGAAAATACATGGGATTATTTCATCTGGTATCAAACCCTTCACCCATGATCACCGCCTCCAAACTGACGGCGCTTGCCCACACCAAACAGTCATCCCAGCCTATTCGCCTGCTTTGCGCAGAGGGCCTGGTGATTGACCGCACGCTTCTCGCTTATCATTGTATGTCCCATATTATTTTCCATTTCTCATATTCTGTAGGACGTAATCTGTAACGGGCAATATTCCCATTATGCAGGCTCATCAATTCCGTTTCTACTACTTCAACAAAACGCTTCTGCTCCTTTAACTCAATTTTGTCAACGGCACTATGCTTTATGAAAGACACGGCCATTTTTTTATTCATAACACCAATTACAACATCATTTACAACATTAAAAATGAGTGCGCGGTGGTGAAGTCGGAACGGGTCAGGCTCTCCAAGTGAACTGCGTACAGCTGAATAACGGGTGCAAGAACGTTCATATGCCCATACAAAAACGTCCCTGAGCAGCTCAATTTTATTTAGTTCATATACACCCATCAGCCCATCAATATAGGCTTTTGGTCGACTGCTCTCAGAACAGCATCTAACTCATTTTGCGGTATATGTTTTGGCATGATAACAATATGGCACATTTTTTCATTATTGCGCCATATAAAAAAAATTGTGGTGCAATAATGAAAAATGTGCCATATAAAAAATCAAGCGAGGAATTATGGTAGGTTGCGGAATTGACAGGTGAATCTGCGGAAGCTTTTCTTGGTACGCAGGGCTATATGTGGGACACCCAATCTGATATGGCCTTAGCATTGTTGGGCGCAATTCTCGCATTAGTTTTTTTGTCTAAAATACATGACAACCAATTACAAAAGTTTGAAACCTAACAATAAAATAAACAAACGAACCCAAAAGGCTGGCGGGGTTTTCATGTATTGCAGTTTATCTGTTTTGGTAATATTATGATTTTGCTAAATTTTATTGGTCAGGTCTTTTTTGCCTGGTTATTTGGGGCGATTCTTAGAGGAATAAATTTATCGTGTTAAAAAATAAGTTCCTTTGTTGGTATGGTAAAGATCCTTTTGACTCAGGGGTTTTCTTGCCGGTTTTCTATAAAAAAGGACTAAATTATGCAATGTGTTGAGTGCAACACTGCCTGTAACAGTAAAGAACTGTTCACCATCGACAACCGACAAGTGTGCCGAAAATGTCTTTTTGGGAATGGTTCACCTGTTCTCATCTACCCCATCTCAAATTGGGAACCACAAAATTGGTGAGCCACGGCGGCATAGCCTGAGCAATAAAAAGGAATTAAAAATTATTATGACCACATCCATTGACCTCACCCATCCCATCCATGAAGATATGCCTGTTTATCCGGGTACGGAGCAGCCGGTAATAATCACTGGCTGCTCCATTGAGAAGGATGGATTCCTTGAAAAAAAGATCACCTTTTACTCCCATACAGGCACCCATATGGATGCACCTGCCCATCTGATAAAGGGCGGAAAATATCTGGACCAATATGATATTAGCCGTTTCCACGGCAGTGCTATAGTTGTACATCTTGAATCCAATGAGGATCAATCCATAGATCTCGCTGTTCTCAAACCTCTTGAGAATCAACTGAAAAACACTGATTTTCTCCTGATCCATACAGGTTGGAGCCGGCATTGGGGAACGGACGACTATTTTGCCAACTTTCCGGTACTCACCCCGGAAGCTGCTGAGTGGGTGGCAGGGATAGGGTTAAAAGGCATCGGATTTGATACCATTTCTGCGGATAGTTCCGATACCCAGACCTATCCCATCCATAAGATTCTGCTTGGATCAGATATGGTGATCGTTGAAAACCTGGCAAACCTGAATCGGTTGCAGGCGGGGCCTGTTGAGTTCACCTGTTTCCCCCTGCACTTTCAGCAGGCAGACGGATCTCCAATCCGGGCAGTGGCCTTTATATGATTATCAGGTCTTGAATCTTGAATTAAATATTAACCATCTAAATGCACCGGGTGAACCGGTGATTTAGATGTTCACGGCGGCTGCGCCACCGTGAATCGCGGTGCTGACTGAAGATGGGGCTACCGACTTAAGGCGGGACAGCCTTTAAAATCAAGCGTTTTAACAGCCTGAAATTTAGGGGTCAAAAGCTAAATATCCACATAAAAATTTTCAAAAATATCCCGGCTTAAGTGGGTAGCCCATTTTTTATTAAGTTGTTTTATTGAATCAGGGTCATGCCCTGTTTCAGGTATTTTAAGGCAAGGTCTACATAGACTTTTTTGCCGTAATTCCATAGCTCCTGATCCTTATGGGTGATATCCCGGATTACCTTGGCAGGATTTCCCACTGCCACCACACGGGAGGCAATTTTCTGGTTGGCCCGGACCAGTGCCCCTTCTCCCACAATGGTCCACTCTCCAAATTCAAAAAGCATACTTTCTCCTCATTCATTCAGGCCTTCACCCGATTAATTGCCTTGGTTTAACCCGTTTCTTTTTTACAGCGTCCCTCTGTTATTTGGTTTGATGGATTGTACCTTGGGTAAGACAGGTAAGACCAAAGGCTCTATCAATATTGATTTGTCTTGAGCAGCACCAGGGTGCAGGCCTCCTGCACCTGGATGCCGGCGGATTTGAGCCTGTCGTATACCGCCGGGTTTTCCGTGTTTGGGTTGAAAATTACCCGTTTGGGTTTAAGGGCCAAAATGTCCTTGATGATTTTTTCCTGGCGGGACACCCCCACGTACATGGTCACGGTATCAATGGGATCTGGGATATCCAAAAGCCCCTGGTAAACGGATTCACCTTCAATTGTTTTATGTTTAAAGGCAATGGGCACGGGGGTGTGCCCGTATTCGTTCAGCATACTCATGGCTTTGTTTGAGTACCGGTCTTTCAAGGGGCTGGCGCCGACAACAGCAACTGTTTCCATTTTTTCTCCTTCACACGTATTTGGTTCTGCGGGCGAGTATGGTATATATAATTCCGATTTCAGCTTGAACACCGGATGAAAATTTTTAGATTTGAGTATAGGCATTAACCTTGAAATTGTACAGGAAAATACATGGGATTATTTCATCTGGTATCTGAATTTTTACCCACCGGGGACCAGCCCGGGCTCATCGGATATCTGGCCCCGGGGGGGTATGGACAATGAAATCCATCAGGTGCTGTTGGGGTTCACGGGGTCGGGGAAAACCGTTCAGCGTGGCTTCCTTACATTTTCCCACCAAATTCGTGTTCACCGGAGAACACGATAATGGTTTTATTAATAACTAAAAGGATCATTCAATGATTACATCAAAAATCAAAAAAATTTTATGTGTTGGATGTCTAACAATGCCTTGAATTATTGGGGATTGAAAAATAGAAAAAGAGTCCGGTTCCCACAGCACCCACCCATGAGAAAATCTATAAGCCCGGCCTTGAGAACGTGGTCCTGGCGGTCCGGGAGGCAATGGGAAAACAAAATCGCAATTGAAGTTAAGCTAATCTTTTGGGGAGGATTTTTAACAATCAAAATGCTCCGGGCGAGCCGGTGATTTGGGTGGTTAAGTGGACAAACAAGGAGAGGCGGTTGCTGGATGACTTGATAGCTCCAAATCTAAAAATCGTTTTCTGCGGTACTGCTGCCAGCTCTGTATCGTTTCTGCTGGTTGATGGGCTGCGCCCACCCTCCGGGCTGTCCTGCGGACAGTCGTCTCCTGCGTCGACCCTGGCTTATCACCCTACAAGTTGCCCTGCAGGGTGCAATGAAGCCTAACTGTGGTGTGTTAAAAAATCCTGCGTTTTTTTGGCATATTTTAAAATTTCCATGGCCCTTACTTCTTGAACAGGATAGTAAAGGGGAATAAATTTGACATGTGGTCAGGTTTTTAAACACAAAAAATGGAGGCAAACCCATGGCCGATAACGGCGGAGCACCAAATAACCTGGATTTTCAGGTCGATAAAACAAATCTTTATAGGGAAATATCAATAACAGATCTTAAAATTGCCACTATCCGGCAATTGATCCCAGTGAACATTGACGGATCCGATGACACCAGCAGGGAAACTATTTTTATTGGCACTACCCAACTTGGAACCCCCCAGGGACCCATCCCCATGCAGGCAGTGCTTGAAGCCACCAGCATAGAAGAAGCCATGGAGCTTTTTCCTAAAGCCATGGAATTGGAAACCCGCAAGGTGATTGAAAATTTCAAACGCATGGAAGCCCAGCAGAAAAAAGAAAAGTCCAATATTATTCTGCCGGGGATGAATTAATGTCATTATGCTGAGCACCTGAAAGAATACATAATTTTGCCCAGTAAGGCCCTGGGACAACAAACCGCCGCTAATGGGTGGGGAATACTATATATCGGGGATTTGGCCCAGGAAAAAGGAGGCCCATAGAGTCTGGTTCCTGTCCAGCAGGCCCCGGCCGGAAAAATGCTGGGACGGGCAGGCGGTTACTTTAAGCCCTTTGGCAGGCTCGTGGGAATCCCACCAGTTCATGGCAATGATCTTCTTTTCGGGAACCCCCCAGGATTTCAAATGGGCATCCACGCCAAGGGGCACCATGAAGAGATTTACCTTATCTTTTATCCTCTTTATGGTGAACTTGTTCAAATGATCGTAGTGATCATGGGAGAGGATTACCAGATCAACGGCAGGAAGCAAGTTTATATCCAGAGGGGTCGGGCCATTAAAGCGTTTGGGCCCCACAATGTGAAGGTAAAAGAGAAAGGTTGCCAAATTTTATTCCGTCCTATATATTTGAAAAATATGAATAAAATATCCAAATCTCAGATTACAAAATGTAAATGGTATTATAAACCTTTTTGGGTTTGGGTATTGATTCTTTCAATTGGCCCTTTTGCATTGCCATTTTTAATACTATCACCACGTTTTAATAAAATATCAAAATGGATCATTTCTATTATTATATGTATTGTTACGGTGTATTTCACTTATTCAGGATATCAGGCTTATCAAATAATTAATAATCCCGAAGAATTAAAAGCAATGCTTCAAAAATATTTAACACCCCAACAAATTGAAATGTTTAATATGTATGAAGATATGATGGACGGAGCTATGTAGTTAAATTACTACCTAACTCATATGAGCCGCCTTATAGTCAATAGGCAATAAAAGGAGAAAATATGAAAACGATAGAAGCGATACGTGCACGTCGAGCTGTTAAACATTTTGATGCTAACCACGTTATGACCGCTGAAGAAGCAAACAAGATTTTATCGTTAGCTGTTCTTTCACCAACAGCCTTTAATATCCAGAACTGGCGTTTTGTTGTAGTGGATGATGCTGACTTGAGGAAAAAGATCAGAGAGGTGTCCTGGGATCAATCACAAGTTACCGATACATCTTTGTTTATAATTCTTTGTGCAGACCTGAAGGCTTGGGAAAAGGAACCTGAGCGTTATTGGGCAAATGCTCCAAAAGAAGTTCAGGAATTTATGCTTCCAGCTATAGATAATTATTATCGAGGTAAGGAGCAGGTGCAAAGAGATGAAGCCATGCGCTCCTGTGGCATTACTGCACAAACGTTAATGCTTGCTGCAAAGTCATTGGGGTATGACTCCTGTCCTATGGATGGTTTTGATTTTGAGAAAGTTGCGCAGTTGATTCACCTTCCAGATGATCATGTAATTGCCATGTTTGTGGCAATTGGAAAAGGCACGAAAGAGCCATGGTCACGTCCGGGTCAACTCAGCCTCAATGATGTGGTCGTCAAAAATGTGTTTGAGTAATAACTGAACAAGGCGAATGCACTGGGCGAGTCGGTGATTTAGATGTTATACACCAGTAGGCAATTATAAATATTCGTAAATATCAACCAAAAGACAAAAGTGCATTAGCCTCACTTTGGAAGAGTGTCTTTCCTGATGACCCACCTCACAATGCACCCTCTATTGTTATTGAGCAAAAACTGGCAGTTGATGTTCTCATTTTTGTTGTAGACAATGGTAAGAAAATTGTTGGTGCTTGCATCGCAGGTTATGATGGACACCGGGGTTGGCTATATGCAGTTGCCGTTTCACAAAGCCAGTGTCGTAAGGGTACAGGTACCCAATCACGGATATAAGAATTATAATTTAAAGGACTATGAGATGATGACACTTGATGAAAAATTTAGAGCTCTTGAGGCAGACAATGCTCCTGGTCAGGAGGTTCGACAAGACATAGGCGACCTTGATGCCATTATGCGCGGCAGCAAATTTGACGGAGTTCCGGTTGATTTCTCGCACGGGGATGTGGATGCCTTTCCGCCAACACCTGGCTCACCAGAGGCATGGAAAGATGGCTTTAACAGAGGGGGGCAGCAAGCGTACACTGAGTATCGCGGTGCGGCCGAAATCCGAGAGGGACTGGCTGATCGCCTTGGTGCGTTTACCAGTCGACACATTTCAGCAAATAGCGAATTGATTATAACACCCGGAACTCAAGGTGCATTGTTTTTGGCACTCGGTGCGACAGTCACTGCCGGGACGAAAGTTGCGGTGGTTGAACCCGACTATTTTGCCAACCGCAAACTCGTTAAGTTCTTAGGCGGTGAAATTGTACCCATTCCTCTGCACTACCAGGGATTTCTGTCTGAAAATGGTCCCGATCTTAATCGACTTGAAGCCGCATTTAAAAGCGGTACGAAGGTCTTTGTCTTTTCGACGCCTAACAATCCTACAGGTATAGTATATTCAAGCAGCTCAATCGCTGCAATTTCAGCACTCGGGGCAGCACATGATGTTACCATAATCGTGGATCAGCTGTACTCTCGGATGCTATACAGCGGTGAGGTTTATACGCATCTTCGTTCCTGTGATATACAGCCGGAAAAACTTATCACTATCATGGGGCCATCAAAGACGGAGTCTCTCAGTGGGTTCCGTCTTGGAACTGCATTTGGCACATCCACATTGATTGATAGAATGGAACGCCTTCAAGCGATCGTTTCTCTACGTGCAGCAGGGTACAATCAAGCGGCTCTTGATACTTGGTTTCAGGAACCTTTAGGCTGGCTGAAAGAGCGTATTAGTGAACATGAAGCGATACGAGATGAATTGCTGACAATTTTCAGGGCCGCTAATTTACTGACAGCAACTCCGCAGGCTGGGAGCTATCTTTTCCCGCAACTGCCACCCCTTAATGTGGATCTAAATACTTTTGTACGGTTACTTCGTCACCAGGCAGACATCACAGTTACGCCTGGATCAGAATTTGCTCCTGATTCAAGTGATAGCATTCGGCTAAACTTTTCACAGGACCACGCTGCGGCAGTCGCAGCAGCAGTGCGGATCGTAAAAATGGTGGAGGTCTACAAGACATGAACCAGAGTATTCAAACCGCCGCTAATGCTTGGGGAATACTATATATGAAGTGATGAAAGGATGGTATATTCCAGCCAGCCCTGAAGAGCCAGCCGGTGAGAGTACGGTTTGGTATGCCTCCTTTTTTGTCTATTCGGGAATGATAGCAATCTCAACCCGTCTGTTTTTTGCGCGGCCTTCCTGTGTTGAATTGTCAAATAGAGGATTGTAGAAAGATTTTCCCACAACTTCCATTTTTTCAGGGTTAATACCGCTTGTTTCATGGAAAAACCGTGCAACTGCGGATGCACGTGAGGCAGATAATTCCCAGTTCGAGGGGAATTTGTAGCGAAACCCTTCAGCAATGGGCACATCGTCTGTATGACCGACTGTTGGCGGCGCCTCTGAGCTTGTCGTTAGCTTGACAATATATCTATGTGGAGTATAATAGCTATAGAAGCACTCATAAGGAGGTGACGATGAAAACAATACAGATGACTCTTGATGAGGATCTTGTGAGCAATGTTGACAAAGTGGTTAGATCTCTACACACAACTCGCTCAGCATTTGCCAGGGAGGCCCTTCGATCTGCCGTGGAAAGGTACAATACCCAAAAGCTTGAGGTAAAGCAGCAGGCTGGCTACAAGAAGAAACCAGTCGCCAATGATGAGTTCTCTATTTGGGAAGAAGAGCAGGTCTGGAGTGATCAATGAATCGAGGCGAAATACGATGGTACAAGTTTAAAAAACCTGACAAGATGAGGCCTGTTCTTATATTAACACGTGATTCTATAATTGAATTTTTAAATGAAATAACCATAGCACCAATAACAACAACTGTCCGAGATATACCCAGCGAGCTGTTTTTGCCTCGGTCTGTAGGTATGCCACGAGACTGTGCTATCAACTTCGATCACATTCAGACTGTCTCCAAGTCAAAAATCGGCTCTTTGATAACAAAACTGCCGAGCACTTATCTCAATGATGCAGGTGTCGCTATCAAATTCGCCTTAGAACTCTAAATCAGGCTACCCACTTAAGGCGGGACAGCCTTTAAAATAAAGCGTCTTAGCAGCCTGAATTTTAGGGGCTGAAAGCTAATTATCCACATAAAAAGCCTTGAGAATATCCCGCCTTAAGTAGGTAGCCCTAAATCAAGTAAGCAGAAAAAGGCACCAGGACCGAGAACGTTGGAATGGGCCGGTTATTTGGGGTGTTTATAGCAAAGCAAGGGAATGCCATATTGAACCCGATTGGCTGTTGATCTACGAATTATTTGAGCATGTTGTAAAGTTACGTAGGACTGGTACTCACGCAGATTTATTCAAATATTATCTGTTGGCAAACAGAACAAATTTATCAACCGGACCGCTAATCGCCGCCGATGACGCCAAGTGATTTGGTCATAGCAAGGGTATCTTGAGATTGCATATA
>Ga0208900_1001371_pt1 | contig 13050 bp, 12 predicted proteins | sample AntAceMetag02UKK_FD_184763 | JGI IMG/M metagenome (GOLD analysis project Ga0208900, IMG submission 184763) | Saline lake microbial communities from Ace Lake, Antarctica - Antarctic Ace Lake Metagenome 02UKK (SPAdes) (version 2) | ecosystem: Environmental > Aquatic > Non-marine Saline and... | reverse complement strand
GCACCGGTGCGGCCGGGGATAATATAGGGAATGATCTCCAGGGAGGGAAAGGCCTTTGCCACCGGCTCAAGATATTCCCTGCGGATTTCAAGGGAGCTTGGCCCATTATAATAGGGATCCACCATGAGAACCGCATCCACTCCCACCTCTGCAGAATGGGCCACAGCCCCCATGGCCTCCTTGGTATTATTACTTCCGGAGCCAGCAATGCACAGACATTTTCCCTTGGAGGCCTTTGCCACATCGGCAATAACATTGAGATGGTCTTCCCATTTAAGGGTGGGGCTCTCCCCGGTGGTTCCAGCGGCCAGAATACCGGTTATCCCGTTTTTAATCTGAAATTCAATGAGCTGATCAAGACCTTCACCATCCAGAGCGCCATTGCGGGTGAACGGTGTAATCAAAGCAGTATAACATCCAGTTTTCATAAAGACTCCTTAACATATTAACTCAATTGTCCACATTATTATTCACGCCATCTTCCAGGTGGACATAAAGTTTGGCCAATGGGTAGTTACCATCCCTGTTTCAAGCCTGACATGCGGGGCATTTAACCCCAGAATATGAGTGAGGATGTACCATATACACAAAAGGGCTTCAACCTTCTTTTTCCTTGACACAACCAACACATAAAAATAATATAGGGAATTTATCTGCCTGTGTGGCACCGGATGTATCATGCCATCAGCCCATACAAATACGGCCATGAGCCATTACATATAAAAGGATTTTTTATGACAACTGTACAAAAATCAGATAACTCAGAGGCACACATTGCAAAACTGAGATCCCAGATCACGGAAAACACCGAATGCGGAAATAACCATTATAACCTTGCCGTGGCACTCATGGGGCAAAAAGAATATGATGCAGCAGAAGCATCCCTTCACGATGCCGTGGACTGTAGTCCCAATCTTGCCGAGGCATATGTGCTGTTGGGCGCCATCTGCCTCCAGCGGGAGGACGTGGAAGGCTGTCTCAGATACAACCGATATGCCGTGAAATCCCGGGCAGGATTTGCCGAAGGGTATGCCAATATAGGATTTGTTCTGCTGCAACTGGTGGATGGCAAAAATGACAAGGATGATCAGGAAAAAATCGACTCCGCCATTAAGAACCTGCGCAAGGCAGTGGTGCACAATGCCAAATTTGTACAGGCATTTACCACCCTTGGTAACGCCTACTACATGAAAGGCCTTCTGGATGAGGGGATCAAGGCCAACCTTGAGGCGGTTAACATTCAGCCAGAATTTCCCATTGCCCACAACAACCTTTGCGTGGGATACCTTGAAAAAGAGGAATATGACAAGGCCATAGCGCATTGTGACATTGCCATTTCCCTGGGATATGAAGTGGCTGAAGGACTCCAGGCTGAACTTGCATCTCACAGGAAATAAATGACATCACCCCACCCCACTTTTTCCTGCCATATATCGGGGATTTCCGGAGCACTCAGCTCCGAAAATCCCCTGTGGCACACCCCCCTTGCTGGCACGAGCACCCCGGAACAAAATTTTTCATCCCCGGGTGTCACCATTGGTGATTATTTTGAATCTGCCATCACCTTTCTTTTGCAAGGCAGACCTGGCCCCCTGGAACGGGGACTGGCCTTTCACCTCCATCGGGAGGTGGCTCTGGAAGAGGTAGAAGACATTGGGGTATTTCTTGAAAAACACGGCGCATTTTACCACCCGGCACGGGTGGAGGTGAAAATCAATGCCCACCCTTCGGTATTAACCTTTGCACTTAATGCCGCCATTTCTGACAGGGGGCTGGCCCTGATATCCACGGAATACCACTGCCTGGAAAAATTACTTGCCTGCCCTTCCCTGGGTTCGCCCTTGCCCGCCGTCTTTGGCCTGGGCAAAACGTCCTGCCCGAATGGAGACATTGCCTTTTTCCTGGCCCACTGGTTTAAAGACTACCAGGAATTCCACATCACCAATTCCAAAAAAGGGACAGAGCACATTGACCTGTGGCAATCCGACGGAAACACCGTAAAGATGCCACGCTCGCACTTTTTCACCATCCATGACAAAGCCGCAGAGATCTTAACCTCGTTCTACACCCCCCACACCTTTGAACAGATTTTTCCCTGGCACCATGCCGCAGGCGACTTTATCGTAAAAGAGGTCAACGAATCTCTGGATGTGAAACTCATTACCGTTCGGGGATATGGCGCTCTGTTTGATATTGACAAGCCCCCGGAAAAGCGTAATATGGAAGACATTTTCCAGGGACTGCTCCTTTTTCTGGTGAATCTTTCATTACGCATGCGCATTGACAGGGTGGATGGAACCGGTAGATACCACCTCGTACATTCAGATGCCATAAAGGCAACTCTCACCGGTTTTTTCAGGGCATTGGGGCATAAAACAATTGATGGGTGTAGCCACGAGACGCTTCAAAAGAATTTCTATGAATTCCTGGGGCAATTTGACGCTGCTGATTTCAAGCATATCCTGACACTTATTTTAAATGCCCACCCACACCCTGAGATGGAAGAGAAACTGATCCAGAAAAACCTTGATTCCCACGCCAAAGATTTATACCATGCCATTTGGGTCATGGGAAAAAACTGATTTTTTATTGACAAGGTTGTGTGAAAATCTTATATGAGCACTAATATTTTCACATGAAAAGCAGGTTCCAGGTTTTGGATACCGAATTCTGGACATTTAATTTCAGGCACTTTTTTTTATTTTGTTCACAATCTCTAATTTTGTGCCCGTCAGGAGATGCCCACTACATATGTAAGCCTGTATTTTGAAATATTGAATAGATGAGCCCATGGGGATCATCACTGAAAGATAGCTGTGAAGCACTACAATTGATTAAGAACCGATCTATATCTCTTAATAGAAAGGGACTATAGACATTTGATCAAGAGAATGTAATTTAACTTTTAACGGAGGTAAGTAAATGGCAAAACATGAAACTCCTTTTCTGGACCAGCTGGAATCTGGCCCATGGCCGAGTTTTGTCTCTGACCTGAAGCAACAGGCCGAAGTCAGAGCAAAGAATGAAGAAGGTGTTGAGTTCCAGATTCCAGTGGATTGTGTAGACGATCTTATTGGTGTTCTTGAGCTCTCCTACAAACATGGAAGAACTCACTGGAAACACGGTGGTATCGTTGGTGTATTCGGTTACGGCGGTGGTGTTATCGGTCGATACTGCGATCAGCCCAAGCTGTTTCCCGGTGTTGAGCATTTCCACACAATGCGTGTTGCACAGCCCTGTGGTAAATATTACACCTCTGATTATCTGAGAAGCCTGACCAAACTGTGGGACATGAGAGGTTCCGGCCTTACCAACATGCACGGTGCCACCGGCGATATCATTTTCCTTGGTACCACCACTCCCCAGCTGGAAGAAGTTTTCTTTGAGCTGACCCATAACTTGAATCAGGATCTTGGTGGTTCCGGTTCCAATCTGCGTACCCCTGCAGATTGCCTGGGTTCTTCCCGTTGTGAGTATGCCTGTTATGACTCCAATGCCCTTTGTCATTTCCTGACCAATGAATACCAGGATGAGCTCCATCGTCCGGCATTCCCCTATAAGTTTAAATTCAAATTTGATGCCTGTCCCAACGGTTGCGTAGCTTCCATTGCCCGTTCTGACATGTCCTTCATCGGTACCTGGAAAGACGACATCAAAATTGATCAGGCTGAAGTTGCCAAATACATTGCACAAGATGCCGCTTATCCTGCCAATGCGGGTGCCTTCCGAGGCAGCAGAGACTGGGGTGCATTTGACATCAAAAAAGAAGTCATCAACCTTTGCCCCACCAAATGTATGTGGATGGAAGGCGATGAGCTGAAAATTGATAACTCCAACTGTACACGTTGCATGCACTGCATCAACACAATGCCCCGCGCCCTGAAAATTGGTGATGAGAGAGGATGTTCCATCCTCGTAGGTGCCAAGGCTCCCATCCTTGATGGTGCTCAGATGGGTTCTCTGCTGGTTCCCTTTGTTGAAGTCAATCCCGATGATGACTATGCAGCCCTCACAGAAGTAATTGAGAGCATCTGGGACTGGTGGATGGAAGAAGGCAAAAACCGTGAAAGACTTGGTGAGCTGATCATGCGTCAGGGATTCCAGAAACTCCTGGAAGTAACTGGAATCAAAGCACAGCCCCAGCATGTACAATACCCGAGAACCAACCCCTACATCTTCTGGAAAGAGGATGAGGTTGACGGTGGCTGGGAACGTGACGTGGATGAATACAGAAAACACCATCTGAGATAAGGAAGGAGACGCACAATGGCATTTATATCATCTGGTTACAATCCAGCTAAACCGATGGAAAACAGAATCTCTGACATCGGTCCAAGAAAATATGATGAATTTTACCCTGAAGTAATTAAAAAGAACAAGGGCAAATGGTCTCACCATGAGATCCTGGAGCCTGGTGTTCTGGTTCATGTGGGCGAGTCCGGAGATGAGTGCTACACCGTAAGAGTTGGTGGAGCACGTCTCATGAGTACCACCCATATCAACGAAATCTGCGAGATTGCCGACAAGCACTGTGACGGACATCTTCGGTTTACCACCCGTAACAACATTGAGTTCATGGTGGATTCCAAGGATAAAGTTGAGCCTTTGAAAAATGATCTCAAAAGCCGTAAGTTTCCTGGCGGCAGCTTCAAGTTTCCCATTGGTGGAACCGGTGCTGGCGTTACCAACATCGTCCATACCCAGGGCTGGATTCATTGCCATACCCCTGCAACTGATGCCTCTGGTACAGTTAAGGCCACCATGGATGAGCTGTTCAGTGACTTCCAGGACCATAGACTTCCGGCCCAGCTGAGAGTTTCCATGGCCTGCTGTCTGAACATGTGTGGTGCGGTTCATTGTTCTGATATCGCCATTCTCGGATATCACAGAAAACCCCCCATGGTTGACCATGAATACCTGGATAAACTGTGTGAAATCCCCCTCGCCGTGTCTGCATGTCCCACCGCAGCCATCAAACCTGCCAAGGTAACACTGGCAAACGGTACAGAAGTAAAATCAGTTGACGTAAAGAACGAGCGTTGCATGTTCTGCGGTAACTGCTACACCATGTGCCCCTCCCTTCCCCTTGCTGATACAGAAGGTGATGGTATTGTTCTCATGGCTGGTGGAAAGGTTTCCAACAGAATCTCTGATCCCAAATTCTCCAAGGTTGTTGTGGCCTTCCTTCCCAATGAGATGCCCCGATGGCCCTCCATGACCGAAGCCATCAACAAGATGGTCAATGCTTATTCCAATGGCGCCAATAAATATGAGCGTCTGGGTGACTGGGCTGATAGAATTGGATGGGAAAAATTCTTTGAGGTATGTGAACTTGACTTCACCCATCACCTCATTGACGATTTCCGTCAGCAGGCTTACATGTCCTGGCGTCAGTCCACTCAGTTCAAATTCTAATCCTGATTTTTGGAATTAGAAACAACTGAATGAGTTCTCAGCCGGAGTGCCTGGATATTTTTATCGGGGGCTCCGGCTATTACGTTTAAAGTAAAAGGGGAAATGAATATGAGTGATCTTCTTGATAATGAAGAAACCGCACAAAAAGCAGTTGTTGATTTTTTGACCAAAAAATCAAAAAATAAATCAAAATTTTACATCAAGGATTTTTATAAAGTTTTTCCCGATGACAAACCCAGAGCCATCAAAAATGTGCTTAACAAAATGGTGCGGGATGAAATCATGGAGTTCTGGTCCAGCGGAAGTACTACCATGTATGGTCTCAAGGGCATGGGCAAACAGGCCGGATCCGAAGGCGAAGATTGATATATAATATCCCAGGATATACCTGCCCATGCAGTATCAAAACAAAAAAATACCTGGCCTTGTGATTGCAGGGCTCCGGGGGGGAAACGGTAAAACAGTTATTTCCCTTGGTGTTGCCGCTGCATGGCGGGATATTGGGATCAACATCGCCCCTTTTAAAAAAGGGCCCGATTATATTGATGCCGGCTGGTTGTCCAAGGCAGCTGGCCGGTCCTGCTATAACCTTGACACCTTCATGTGTTCCACGGATCAGGCAAAAAAATCCTTCCATAAAAATTCTGCCATGGCTGACATTGCGGTGATAGAGGGCAACCGAGGCATCTATGACGGCATTGACATCCAGGGACGCACCAGCACCGCAGAAATCGCCAAATTACTCAACCTGCCCGTTATCCTTGTGTTAGACTGCACCAAAAGCACCCGCACCATGGCAGCCCTTCTTCTGGGATGCATTCACTTTGATCCCCACGTCAACATCATGGGTGTCATTCTCAACCGGGTGGCAGGCAAACGCCATGAAAACAAAGTAAAAGACAACATCAAACAGTTCTGCAACATTCCGGTATTTGGCTCTGTTCCCAAACTCAAGGCCGAAGATTTTCCGGAACGGCACATGGGGCTTGTCCCTTCAGCAGAACACGAACTGGCCCTGGAATCCATCAAAGCTGCGGCCCGGGTGGCCAGGAAACACATTGATCTTGATGGCCTTTACCGTGCCTGTATCAATGCCTCAAAGGTTCAGACAGCCGTTCCCTCTTCCGCCATCCCCCCCCACAATACGTTGTGTGAAAAATGTGGGCAGACAGCCCCCATGTCCTGGGATCCCAGCATCATCAGCACATCGACGGCAAAAGAGAGTACACCAACACCTCAAACAACACCAATACCCCATCTTCCCAGAAAAAATCGTCCAGTGATAGGTGTTATCCGGGATTCTGCTTTCCAGTTTTACTATCCTGACAACCTGGAATCACTGGAAGAAAGCGGCGCCATTCTCCAGGAGATCAGTCCCCTTAAAACCCCCAATGTGCCACCGGTGGATGCCATCTATATGGGAGGGGGGTTCCCTGAAACCCATGCGGCCCAACTGGCTGACAATGAAAGCTTTAGAAATCAATTAAAAGCCCTTGCCATGAAAGGTCTTCCCATATATGCCGAATGCGGCGGTTTGATCTTCCTTGGTAAAAGTCTTACCCTGGACGGTGTCACCTACCCCATGGCTGACATTCTACCCATCTCCTTTGGCCTGTCCCAACGCCCTGTGGGTCATGGCTATACCCAGGTCAGGGTCATCCAGGACAACCCCTTCTTTCCCAAGGGAACCCGCATCCGGGGACATGAATTCAGATACTCCCACATCATAGACATTGAGTACCAGGAAAGCCAAATGGCATTTGCCATGGAAAGGGGTAAGGGCATCATTGACAAAAAAGATGGTTTTTGCCGCTACAACGTATTTGGTACCTATACCCACACCCTTTCATCCTGTGCATCGTCCTGGTCCCATGCCATGGTAAAACAGGCTCTCCTCTACAAAAAATAAAAAAAGGGCCTTGGCAGCATGATATACTGCCAAGGCCCTTTTTTTATTTATAACTGCCACAGGTAGACCCGGTTTTCCACCCGGATTTGCCCACAACATGGGCAGAAATAGATTCTGAACTACGTTTTTTGTACCTTGGTTTGCCCACAAAGAAGATTGAAATTTCTGCCGGGACTTTCATATAGAAAAACCATGCATAACAGAATCATTGCTCAATTGGCAATTTAATCACCCATGGAGACTATTTAAAAGATTGATGCACAATTGATTCCAATTAGCCCTTCTTGGGATGACAGTATTTGCAACTCTGGGGAGCTGCCTTGGGGTCTCTTGATTTATATCCTTTTTCCTTGTTAAAATCCTTATGACAGCCAATGCAGTTGGCATGGAGTGCTTTTTTGTGATACTTCATGATTTTATCTTTTTTGCTCAGTTTTTCACCCTTGGGTTTCTTGGTGGTTTCTTTATGACATGCCACACAAGACTGTACATCCTCCCCCCCCTTCAGTGCCAGGGGAGCCCCTTTGTCATCATGGTGACAGTCACCACAGGTAATACCATATTCTTCTGCATGGACCTTATGTGAAAAGGTGACCAGCCCCTTGGTGTGTTTGGCATACCCCTTGGTCTCCATGGTTTTTGTATCGGGAGCCTGGGTTCCGGCATACACCGCCACAGATACAAAGCAAACTGCCATTAACGCCACCATCAAAGAGGTTACAAGCTTTCTGTTCATAATAATTACACTCCTTTTGCATTTGTTTAACTATAAAAAACACGGAATGCCACATGGCAATCCGGTCAACTTCACCTCAATAGAGATTGCATTGGCCCACAATGTCTTGGCTTATTGACTTTCATCAGCGTCTTCCGACTCTTCCGGCCCTTCCTCGTCTTCATCAACGTCCTTTTTTTTCTGGAACATCCTGGCCCCCACAATGCTGATCTCATAGAGAATCATCAACGGAATGGCCATCATGATCTGGGTCACCACATCAGGGGGGGTAATAAGGGCAGAACCGGCAAAAAATATCAACACCGCATATTTACGATTTTTACAAAGGAAATCTACGGAAACAAGCCCCATGCGTGCCATGAATGTAATCACCAATGGCAGTTCAAATACAAAACCAAAGGCAAGCAGCATTTTGGATGCAAATCCCAGATACTCTTTCATGGAAGGCATGGCCTGGATGGTATCGGATGAGAACCCCAGAAAAAATTGAAACCCGTAGGGAAATACAATGAAATACCCAAAACTTGAGCCAATGGCAAAGAAAACAATGGATAAGAGCACCACCGGTATCAGGAACTTTTTTTCCTGGCGATAAAGCCCTGGGGAGATGAACATCCAGAATTCATAGAAGAGAACGGGGACTGCCGCAACAACCCCCGTGAGAAGGGCCACCTTTAAATAGGTGAAAAAGGCTTCGGGCAGGCCGGTGAAAATCATCTTCTGGTTTTCCCCCATGGCTGTCACCAGGGGGGCCATGAGAATTGCAAACAGCTTCTCCTTGAAAAAATAGGCCACAAGAAACCCCACGCCAACGGCGATGAAGCAGCGAACCAGACGATCCCTTAACTCAGTTAGATGCTCGGTAAAGGGAGTTTTATCTTCTTCCTGGCTCATATTCCCTTTTCATCCTTATCTTTTTTCAGTGAGGGGGGGGGTGTCGCCGTCAGAGGAATCCGCTGTGGCGTTCTCTCCAGGAAAAGGATCCAGAGAACTTGGAACCGCTTCTTTTTCATTTTTTTTCTCTGGTCCAGATTCGGTATTGGCATCCAAGGTCTCACTCTTATCCAAGGCCTCACTCTTATCCAAGACATCACTCTTATCCAAGGGCTCTCCTGTTGCATTTGTGGACAGGGGATTCATGGCATCCGTGGCTGCTTTTAGATCATCAGTAACCGATGTGATGGGGGCCTTGAATTCACTAACAGTATTTTCCACATCAAGGCTTTGTTTAAAATCCTGGGCTGCTTTTTTAAACTCTCCCATGGCACGGCCCAGGGTTTTGGCCAGATCAGGTAATTTTTTAGGCCCAATCACCATCAATGCGATGGCCAAAATCAGTAAAATCTCAGGCATTCCCAAACCAAACATTATATATCACTCCTTATTTTTTTATAACATACATGGCAGTAAACCCTCTGCCACAACGAAGATTAAAACGCTCATGATTCCAGACTTTTGGACGGCGTTTCTTATAAACTGTTACGGGCAGACCGTATTCTGACCCGGGCCTGCCCACAACAAATATTGAAAATCCATCTTGGTTTGCCCACAACATGGGGCAGAAATAGATTCTGCACCTACGTTCTTAATCCTTGTATAAGTACTCACACATATATTTTTCAGTATTCAATGAATATATATCGTTGATATCTCTGGGTTTTATGTTGAAGAACATATGCTCGGGTACTTAGCACCTTGGTTTGCTGAAATTTTTTTATAAATACACATGGCAACAACCACTTTTTCTATAACAAATCCTTGTAACATGTCAAGAGACCGGCCGTTTCTTTTTAGATGGGGCTGGTGGACGTCTTCTGGAGTTACTGCTCCGGGAAGGCCGCCGGGATGAACCCGCAGAAGTTCGCTTTTTGGGGGTGGGCCGTTCCATACGAATTTTAATGGGTTTGGGAAGGGTGGCCAGCATCCCTTCATCAGGATACACACAGGTCAGAGAATCTCCCAGAACCGCCTCAATGGCGGGAATGTAAAAAGAGCTGTTCTCATCGGCAAAACTTACGGAGATGCCATCGGCCCCGGCCCGGCCGGTGCGACCGATCCTGTGCACGTAATGCTCGGGTTCCTGGGGAAGATCATAGTTGATCACATGGCTGATGCCCTCAATGTGCAGGCCCCTGGCCGCCACATCCGTGGCCACCAGAATTTTAACCTTTCCATTTTTAAAGTCTTCCAGGGTCCTGACCCGTCGGGCCTGGGACACCTCACCTGACAGGATATCCGCGTTAAGACCGTACTCTTTACACTTGTGGGCAAGTCTCCGTGTGGTGTCTCTTCTGTTGACAAACACAATGACCCTGTCAAGCTTCTCATCGTGGATGAGATTGTACAGCAGAACGAATTTTTCCTCTTCAGTGACAATGTACACTTTCTGGTTAACACTCTCCGAAGCGGCATGACCCGGATCAATCTCTATTTTAACAGGGTCTTTGGTCCATTGGGAGGCCAGCCGCAATATTTCAGGACTGAGCGTAGCACTGAAAAACATGGTCTGGCGTTGATCCTTTTGGGGGGTGGCATAGATGATCCGTCGAATATCCGGCAAAAATCCCATGTCCAGCATGCGGTCGGCCTCATCCAAAACCAGAATTTCCACTTTTTTAAGGTTTATGATTTTCTGGCCCATGAAATCAATTAGCCTGCCCGGGGTGGCTGCAATGACATCCACGTGGCGATTTGCAAGCATCTCTTGCTGTTTTCTGTAGTCCATGCCGCCAAATACCGCCACAACGCGCAACGGGGTGTACTTGGCAAGATCCTTGCCATCTTTTTCAATCTGGATAACAAGCTCCCTTGTGGGGGCCAGAATCAAGGCCCGGGGGGTGCCATTTTCCCGCTTTTCACGGATGGGATTTCGCAGCAATCGCGTGAATATACCCACCAGAAACGCCGCACTTTTACCGGTTCCGGTCTGGGCTTCCGCCGTGGCATCCGTTCCCTCCAGGGCATGGGGTAGCACTTCTGCCTGAACCGGCATGGTGTAGTCAAACTTTAAATCGGCAATGGCATGCATGAGGCTTAAGGGGAGTTTAAAATCATGGAACCGGGATTTCCCCTCCATGGGAGGAACCTGAAAGTTTTCCAGGCTCCATCGGGGTTTCTTTGGACGGGGAGGACGCGGGGGTGGAGTAGGTGGAGTAGGTGGTGTAGGTGGTGTAGGAGTAAGAGATGCTGGCTCTGATTCCACCAAAGGTTCAGCCGTTTCAGCCGTTTTATCAGGCACTTTCTGATGGCTGGTGGTGCCTGCCCCTGGAGAGACGGCCCCATCCACTTTTTGTTCACTTTCTTTTCCAAACAGTCTGGCACATAACGATGCAAAAAAACGTATCAATCACTTATACCTTTTACAAAAGGCCCTCACCGCGGCATGGGCCGTTGCAATGGCAACCCCTGATCCGCACTTCAAGCGGGTCCAGTCGCAGTGGGCCAAAATTGAGCCTGTGGCAAACAGGCCGGGGAAAAAGGGCATTGACGATTCTGCCAATGGCTGAAACATCCCGTCAACCTGGAGGCCTGCACGATTTATCGGATGACCCTGGGGATCAAACAAATGGGGGTTGTGCCATTTATCTCTTTCCGTTGGCTGGGTCACCGGAAGATCCATGAGGGACTCACGGATGCCGGTACGTTCCGCCGTCAACCCTTTTCCCAGAAATCGCCCCGTTGCAAGGATAACACCCTTTGATTCTATTCGCTTAAGAGTCCCGGATTCTCCGGCAGTGATCTTGAATTTTCCACTGGAAACACTCTCAACTCTTTTTACCATTTCTGGCAAAGAATGCAAAGCATCATTTTGTTTCAACCCCTTTAAAAAGATCTCCTGGAGCCGAATTCCGGGCACGGATACCGGAGGGGTGGGAATTTCAAACACGGTGACCTCCAGCAACTTCTCCAGGGCCCTGACAGTTTCGCAGGATTTATACATGCCCAAAAGGGCGGGGAAGCCCACGGCAGTGGCATCTTTTACCAACGGCAATATCTCTTGCGCCAGTTTTTCGCGATGTTCCTGGACATCCAGGCTCCTTGCCAGATGTTCGGGGAAAACCTCTTCCATGAGTTCTGTACCGGGGAATTGAATGGTTTCATCCCTCAAGCCTTTCCACGTCCCTCCCAGGGCCGACCTGATCTGACGGGCACTGTATATTTTAAGCCCGGTGAAATCCATGAGCAATGTGGGCAGGCGTTTTTCCAACACCTTTATCCCACTCCACATGGAAAGGGGAATCATATGACTTTTTTTCAGGGTTCCCATGGAAGTGATAATGTCAACATTACGCACGGGATCACGCCGGTAAGGTAGCCCATTGTCCCCCAGAAACCGTTGCACCGTCTCCAGGGCGGTATCAATCTCTTTGTTGGAAATGGCGGCATAGGGATGTTCGGGCACCTCGGCCCGGATGCGATCAATGGCGGCAAAGGGGTCATCCCATTCATGCCCCGCCGGATACACCCCCATGAGATCCATGAGACCTGTGGCAAAATGAATGGAACTGGTTTTCCCTGTCAACACGACGGAAAGGCCCTGTTCCAGGGCAAAAAGGGCAGCAGAAAGTCCGGCCATGCCCGTGCCGATGATGGTAAGGTCTGCTTTAATGGGTTCTATATTATCTGTCTTCATATCACTCCCCATGCGGATCACCTACCAGCTCAAGATCAAAGAACCCACAGTGCATGGCTTCGGTCAACTCTGCCTGGATGAGCTGTTCCCCCCAAAAAATGGGCAACTGCCCCTTCCAGCGCTCGTTTAAAAATGCCTTGATGTCATCCACCCCATGGGTGCCGGTGAGGGCCCCCTTATCATACATGTGGGCCAGCACCCGGACACTGCAAAAGGCACCCTGGCAAGGTCCCTTGCCCAGGCGGCTGCGCTTTCCAATGTTTAAAAGATCTGGAATTTCATTGTTCTTTTTCAGCTCACAGGCAATGTCATCAATGGTTTTTTCGGAAATCATCTCACACTCGCACAAAATCTTAT
>Ga0208900_1001368_pt1 | contig 13065 bp, 31 predicted proteins | sample AntAceMetag02UKK_FD_184763 | JGI IMG/M metagenome (GOLD analysis project Ga0208900, IMG submission 184763) | Saline lake microbial communities from Ace Lake, Antarctica - Antarctic Ace Lake Metagenome 02UKK (SPAdes) (version 2) | ecosystem: Environmental > Aquatic > Non-marine Saline and... | reverse complement strand
GAAGCTACCGGTAGGCGACTTACTAAAAAAGATATGCAAGCCCTATCTAAAATAACCCCTATATCAGAGGAGCATGCTGGGGATATAGCAGACAAGCTACTACAGGCGGCGGATAAAAAGAAAGAATTCGTGCGTACTGCTAAAGGCGTTTCCGAAACGGTAGACTCTAAAGTGAAAGATATCAGAAAAGGGGTGGACACCGCAACTGACTCTGTTGAAAAAGTAACTGATGACCTACGGAGTCGTGTAGACCGCCTACAGGATAAAGAATGGGTTGATGTTTTCGACGACAGGATCGACGCTGCTAAAAACAAAGTGGAGAATATAAAGGGCAATATAACTGAGAAAATTGACTCGGGGAAGAAAACCTTTGACAAAGATTACGGGCATATAAAGAGTAAAGCAAATAAAGCGTATAACGTGGCCGTAGATATTGATGATCCACTTAAATACAAGGACATGATTTCTAAAGCCCGGGAAAAAGTTACTAAAAAATACAACGATTCCCTTGCGATGTTCGCCGCCGCCGGAGCTCTTAGTGCCACGAGCGCCGGAGTTCAGTATGGTCAGGGACGGGGTGTTGGGAATACATTCCGTAGAAATAACATAGACCCATACAACTTTAGGTAAATGTACCGAGCCACTTAGTAATTTCTACAACCTCTGGAATAGGACACTCCTCGCTCTTAAAAACTCCCATGTGGTGCGTTTCTCTCACAGTTGCCTCAAATATGCATAATTCAGAAAACACTTTTAGAAATTTAGTGATAGTTTTACCTGACGGCATATCCTTTGGAACGGCACTGTTTTCCCGCTCATCTATTAGTAGTTTCATACCCTCTTCTAATATTGCAACTCTCTTGCATAGCAATCTAATATCAAGACATTTACCCTCTACAGAGCACGTCACACTTGATTCAACCATATTACCCCCTATCCTTCAACGTTCGTTGGAATACAAAACCTTTAAAGGGTCCAAGCGGTATGCATAATACCTTGCAAGTATCCCATATAAAAATCCACATTAATCGTAACATACGCAGTACCCCTTATTTATATATAGTGAACATGCTACCTAAAAAATAATGTAAAGTCAAGTATTAAAAAAAGCACGCGCTATGCGTGCTTTCTCTACTAATGCTACCACACGAGCACCCTATACATTTATTATTCTTATTAGCGCTGTTATGGCTGTATGTCGGTCCTTCGCAGAGGCGTCAGTACTAACTATTTCATCTTTGTACGCATGGTACCTCCGCATATCTCGTATATTCTTGTCATACATACGAGCCCTAGCCAGGATATTGGATAATACACTATTTTGGTGCTGCAGTTCATTTTTTTTCGTCATTGTTAGACCCCTTTTTTGTAGCCCTATTAAACTTATTTAGCTCATTATACTGCACTAACCCGCATGTGCCGTGTCTACTAAGACCGGCGGTATTGGGTTCAGCCCATACCCAAGCCATACACCGACTTCCGATGCAATTCTTGGAGCCCCTGGTACAGCACATTTTCTTACTAGCTTCCATTTCACTTGCTATCACTGTACCCCCTACTTCTTTAGTTTTTTCCCCTTCTGCTTAGAGTTCATTCTAATGTTATCAAATGATATCTTACCCCCACGAAGTGAATACGGGACAAAACATTCCATGCAATTAAACTTACATACACCACTGGACGATAGCTCAAGAGATTCTATCGGCTCTTGGGTATTGTATGTAAGTAGAGAACAAAGCTGGCACGATGGGCAACCAAGCCCACTAAGATCACACACGTGCTGGCCCGTAGGTATGTGCTCCCTATCGAGATATTGATACGGAGATTTGTAGGTGTAGTACTCCCGGTAGTTTGGTACCGTCTGTTCCAAGTTTGATAATGTCCTAAATCTCATAAGGGTCAAAACTACGGTATGTCTTCTAGCCAGTTCCCCCGCCAGAGCCTGCACGTCTGTACGCGGGGCGTACTTCACCCTGACAAATGCCGGGTCAAATCTGTTTAACTTCTTAAGCAACTCCCAGTCTACCACTAGATCCGGGTTCGCAGTAACTACCAGCGGGATATCCCCCAGCCTGTCAGCAAAGTTCTTATCTAATGACTTTATGTTGCTGTTTACAAAGAACTTCTTTTCCGGGTATGCTGCCATAAACCCATCTAATTGGTCCCACTCTGACTCCGTACCTCCAAAATTCGTCAATACTCCAACTCTAACTGTCATATTGCATAATACCTCCTGTGCATATATTAGATAATTATTTATACCATAAAAAAGGAGGCTGTTGGTAGCCTCCCCTTTAATAATACGCGGTATATATGCCAGGCTATTGCCCGAAATCTATCTCATAAGGTTCCTCCTTTTTTTTATTTATATATCATCGCCGTAGCGGATATACCAAGGGCACTCCGGCTGAGACCAGAGCACCCACAACAAAGGAGGTTGCTATGCGGAGACCCTGGTGAATGCCTTTTCAGTCATCTCCAGTACGTGGCCCCCTACTCTCTGTAGCTCGTTTCTGTGCTCCAGAGTTAATTCTTTACTGTTACCAGCTCTAGTAATAGCATTAACTACGCCAAATTTACTAAATTCTGGCTCTTCCAGAAATGCACTCTGAACCTGCTCAAGCTGAATCTTTGCCAGGTTGAATGAATTCCTTATTAACTCGAACGTAGCGATCGGGTCTGCAAGTTCGATCTCTTTAGACTTCATGAAATCGTCGAGAAGATTTGGTAAGTGTGCCGCCAGGTTATTAAGCGACTCCCTCATTTCACCGACGCTTAAGTCAGCATCGTACCTGTGAGTTCTACGCCACTGCTCGACGCTGTCACCTGCCATAAGTCCATTTTTACATACGAGCCTATATAATAATCCAACAGATTTTACAGAAGCATAACCTACCTCACTATTGGATATACTCATACCGAATGCGCATGGATCACTTGGGTCCACTGGTGATGTTATCGTAGGTCCGATAAACTGGGCCACCATCTTATTGTTATTGAGCTCGTATCGAACCTTTACCTCCGGGTCATCTGCATAGTATTTAGCTACGACATCTATTACGTCTAGGTTAGATACGGGGTTGTAGGCCGTAGACAAGATTGCACGTATATCCTGACCGTCGTGTCTTATAAGCAACTGTTTATTAAGCGACTGGAGCCAGTAATTCATGTTGTATGCCAGCAAGTCTTCTGGGCACTTGGTAGCATAGTTTCCTGGGATACCCAGGCGATTACTAAGCATTCTCAGTGCTTGGTCTTGGAACTGGTGGGCTTTCCCATTAACTATGAGACACCCAGACATCTGGTCCACCATCATGTCGGTGGAGTGGGCTTCTTGGTCCCAAAAACTTCTGCTTCTCTCTTCTAGTGTTTCCACTAGGTTACTCACTGGCACCAGGTCGTGGTACAGTGATCTGTTAAAAGTATTCATAACATCACTCCCTATTGTTTGTTAACTATTTATACCACATTATGAAAAGTCAGTACTCATTCTTATGGCAGTACCCGTATATCTTATGGTTACATAGGGATATTTCCTTCTGCCGTAAGTCGTCTGAATTACAAGTGGGACACCTGGGGTCAGGCCAATGATCAAATACTACCTCATCAAAATGTTCATCACACTCGTTACATATGAATTCTCTTATAGGCATATAGCTACCTCCAACAATATTTGTAGTTTGACCACCACCCTGTGAGGGGCACAATCCAGTTTAGGGTAGTGTACCCTATGGTCTTGTATGTCCCCTGTTCAACAACTCGGGCTACTCTGAAAAACATCCATTGGACTATTATAAAGTTGAATAACCCTAGCCAAGTCCAACACCCCTTATCATATTTTCTTCTCCCCCGGTACTCGATCTTGTACAGGATTCCTAATATAACAAATAGAACTAACACGAACAAAGAAAAATGAAAAACATCACCCATTAGTAACCCCCGTATCTTGAGATTTCTCAACCTCATGCCCCTCGTGAAGACCTTCTTTCGCATAGTATTCAGAGGCAAATATTTCAACTGCCCCTTCAGGAGATTCAAATTTTCCTACCAAACTATTAGGAACCTCGAAGTAGAAAGTATCATTTTTTTGAGTAAACCCGATTCCACCAATAGTACTTACTCCGACAACACCACTTAATTCTCCCCTGAACACTTTTGGTAGATTCTTAAAGGTTGTAACTAATTCCTTATTTTTTTTAGTATTCCTGGGCCTGAAAATACCCCAGTACTTTTGGTCAAATCTGCACCAATTCTCTTTTTTCAACTCCCCTATGCCAGAGTCAGCACCCTCATTCCCATTGTAATGCACGGCGCATATCCCGGTAACACAACTATGAGGGATTGACCATTTGTCAGTCTCAATTTCGTGTCCTTTCTTAACCAGCTCTTCTAGAAACTTGGTTATTTCAGCATTAGCTTCAGCTCTTTTATCCAGTACCCCCTGGAACTTTCCTTTTAATTCTTCTCCTGTTACTCGGTAATACATACCTCAATCCTCCTCGTAATAGTGAACACCTGTACTATTACTATATCCTTTTATTCCAAAATAGCAGTTATACGAAAACTCTTTTAATGTCCTAAAGTTCCTAATCCCATGCAAATGGAAGTAGCATGTTATTCTGCCCTCATGGTCAAACATAATATCTGCCACCGGCATCTTTCCCCAGCTAGACCTCATATGTATCTCGAAGTCGGCGGTAACCTCCCTTAGCTTGCCGTCCCTGATCTTCTTGCGGAGTTCCTTTGCCGTCATTAGAACTCCACCTTTTCGGGTACGATCTTCTTCGGAGTAACCTTAGCTTCCAGAGTAGTCATAAGAACTATCTTACCATCTTGAGCCTCGTACACGTCCTTTAAAACAGAATCAGGTCTTTGTTGTATTGGGTACGACATGATGTTTGTGAGGTGTTGCACACGTCGAACCACCTCCAACTGCCCGGTCTCATTGAAGGTCACACTCTGAATTGTGACCTTATCAAAATTCCGCGCCATCTCATTACTGCCGTATACACTATGCATTCCAATTGCATCTCCTTCATATACCATTGTCTTCGCCTCCTCCCCATTTTGAATAAAACTTCTTTTCATATGTTGATAAACTCATTTCCCCTCCGATTTCAGGAACTTTTCTATTGCTTGTTTGCATTTTCCCGCGCATATATCGTCGTTGTAATCTATACAAAATTGGCAATATTCTGCACTACCATTTTTCTGGGCATCTGAGTCAACCATCTCAACAGCTTTCTGCAATTGCCGTTTGAGTTCTTTTGATTTGTTTGTATGAAGCATCCTTCGTTTATCATGCGATACAACCTTTTCTTTCATGCGTTTATTCTGATCACTCAACCGATCATTCTCAGCTTTAAGACGTTCGATTTCTGCGTCTACTTCTGAAACCATATAGCATTCGCCTTCAATATGTTCTTTCATCATGCTATCGTCACCTCTTACTCCTGCCATGTATGATGGGCTATACTTTTTTAACTCGCTCATAATTCCTCCGTTGGTGGTTTTGGCAACGGCATCCAATGGGTTATTTTCTGCGTATCGTCACCATTGATAGACCACGTACATTCTTCGGCAAAATATAACATTATCGTTGGTTTTTCACCTGATATGGAGCATACTAGAAACCTTTGACATTTTACCCCTTTTGGTAAAGTTGGTAATCTATCCTCAACAGAAACCCAACAACCTTCGGTAGCGTTTTCTCGCTTGTTCCAGGCTTCTTTGAATAAGTCTTGAATTTCTTCAACAAGTTCATCCAATGTAAAACCGTCTTTATCATATTGCTGAATATATTCTTCTAACGTAGTTTTATTTTCCACCTTCGCCCTCCACTATTGCTTTTATTTTCTTCGCTTTCCTTATAATATGTTGTCTCAAATAATACCTAGTTGATATAGACAAATCTATTCCATCAACAACCACACCTATATCATCGAGTTTCTTTTTTAACTCCGCTATTCCTGCGTCTTTTTCGGATAATACTTTTTCAAGATGTTCGGCTAATTCGGCACCTTTGCATCCGCCTTCTTCATCCAAGTCTTTTCTACAAATAGAATCAGCACACGGAAGAATACAACAATTTTGTTCTGTCCACATTTCATTTAAAATACCCAATGTTTTCAACTCACTCATAATGCCTCCGTTGGTGGTTTTGGTAGTTTACTCATCAACCCACCTGTTTCTTATCTCATTTGAAATGTGAGTCGGCAAACTTCTGCATATTCCTGCTCCTGGCATTGACGAATGAAGAGATGTTACTGATCTTCTCTCGCAATTTTCAGAGCAATACCACGCATTAGTCCAACCCATTTTTAAATTCTTGCAAATTCCACACACCGAACATTTTTTAATTTCCACCTTCGTCCTCCTCGCCAGTAACATAAACAGAATCAAGACCATGCCATTTAAGATTCTTCCTACTTACCTTTCCGATCTTTATAATCAAATCACATAACATTTCTGCTATCATGAAATCTGGCATATCTAAAGTATTTTCAATCGAATGCTTGTTAATCAATAATTCTAATTCTTTTTTAAACTTTTCCACCTTCGCCCTCCAGTATTGATTTTATTTTATCAAGTTTATAACTGAAAAATTTACTTTCGTCACAAGAATCTTCAAGAATGTATGTTTCTTCTTCCTCAACCACCGCCCCTATATCAGCAAGTTTCTTAGCCATATCATTACAAGCTTCACATGAAACTGTTCTTCCTTGTAATGCTAGTTTCAACCTTTCGATTTCTGCGTCTGCTTCGTCATAATCACAATGATCTCCGATGTCACTGTAAATCTTGCTTCCTTGTGTTATTAGATACCTGGTCAAATTGCTCATGATTTATCCTCCGGTGGTTTCGGAAGTTTTCCGATATGTTTCCAATAAACTATAATCAATGCATCCTGTTCAATCCATTTAATAACTTTTGGGACATTTGAATATCTTCTAATTCCAATAACGCATTCCCCCACTTCTGGTGTTTTATCCGAAACAGAAACCCAGCCAGATTCTCGCTTGTTCCATGATTGCATTGCGTCAAACCATTTTCTTACAGGAGCCACAATAACACTCCCGCCACAATCAATTCCTATTGCGCCTTGCTCTGTTTTAAATAATGAATCTGAGTAGTAATCGTCCTCGGTTTCTCTAAACAATTCTACATCAGTGTTTTTCTGCGGACTTTCAATATTCAATGCTTTAATTTCCACCTTCGCCCTCCAGTGTTCTGAATATCATATACTTCAAACTTACAGTAGACGTTCCAAAGTCAAAACCTTTAATCCATCTACAACCACCGTAATAATCTTTTGTTTTCAGATAATCGAAATATCTATCTATTTCGTATTGTATGAAATTAAACTTTTCCACCTTCGCCCTCCAATATTGATTTTATTTTATTCATACCGTTCCAAGCTAATTTAGTAATATCAAATTTCTCAACCACCGCCCCTATATCAGCAATCTTCTTTCTCAACCCATCATTCTCAGTCTGCAGCTTGCCAGCATATTCCCAAATAGTGCCGTTTGGATCTCTCATTTCACATCCATAGTCTTTGTGCATTTTGGCTATTTTTGCTTTGAGGTTTTCTATTTCACACCATACGCAATCATGTTGTTTCCAATTTGTGGCGGACAATTCGCCGTGTCCGACTGAACATTCCTTGAATATTATTTTACATTCCTCCATTGATTCTGGAAGTTGAGATTTCAACCGCTCATTCTCAGCTTTCAACTCCGCTATTTCTGCATCAACTTCCTCTATTGAATAACTATGCACTATACAGCCATGGCCATTTAGAGAATGGTATATTTTAAATTCACTCATAACTTCCCATCCTTCATCAAAGTAACCTTATAACCACCACAATACATGACAAATCTATCACCTTTCATGGTAGACGTTGGAATATCTAATTTCTTGCAAGCATCTATCATATTATCGGCTTCAATGAATCTGTGTACCGTTCCTAATTCTACTTTGTATTTCATTTTTCCTCCTTTGGGGATTGTGGTTTATTAGCATCGCCAAAAATATACTTCTTTCCAATGATATCACTTAAAATCGCAATTGCATTATCATAACCATGTTGTGTTCCCAAGTAAGTTAACGCTCGTTGTATCCTCTTTTTAACATTAGTATCCAAAGCAGGTTCTCGTTTGTTCCAGGCCTCTAGTAAATAACCTTTCTTTGGACACACAGAAGGCTGTTGTCGCCAATTGCATTTGCATTCAGGGTATTGATTATCATCAGAATCGCTACAAGCATTCATTTCACATATTATTTTAATTTCCACCTTCGCCCTCATTATATTTTTCCAAAACCTATAACTTCAAAATATTTACAAAATGTGCATTTCCATTCGCTGCACCCAACTTTTTCACCCCAGTGATTAAACATTATATGATCACAAATAGGGCATCTAGTTTCCACCTTCGTCCTCCATAACGTCAACATTATACGAAAATCCTTCCTCTGATCCACAAAAAGGGCAGTTTTTCAATTTGCTCATTTTAATAACTCCTTGATAATCTCTATTTTTTCATGGGCAACTCCGTCATAACAAACTATGTGATTTCTTAGTTCCTCAACGATTTCCATGATAGACTTTAGCTTGTTGTCAACATCTTCGGCTTTATATACTATCTCGTGTTGCCAAAATCTCATTTTAAATGCCCCATGCCCATGCAGGTTTTCGAGTTCTTTCCATCTCTCTGCAGTTGTCTGCGATAGAATCATTTTATCTGCCAGATATTTTACCAAGTCACTCACACTCACCCTCATAGATATATTTTCCTTCCAGAGCGTCCAGTGATATTTTCTTTAATTCATCTATGAGTTCCATAAGCTGCCCAGATAGCCTGTTTCCATCATAATCAACAGCTAGGTCAGCTATCAGCTGCAGTGTACCTTCAGCATCCTGTATTCTCGTTATTAGTGCATGAACCATGTTATCACCTATAAGATCTCTCCAGTTGTCACCGTTACGAAGACACTTTACGGGTAGTCCGTCTTTGTTAAGTACTATCTCATATTTACCATTGTATAACTTCATTGTTTTCCCCCAATATAATTTCTAAAGACTAATCACTCGTAGGGCGTGTGTAGCCGTAATAACACGACGGGTGCACATCCACGTCCCTACCATAATCGCCAACCTCTCTAGCCAATAAGCCAACTGTCTCCCCAACATTGTTTATTTTCCGACCTTGGTACTCGATATCCTGCACATACATCCTAACACTGTCTATCATAACTTCTTTGTGTAGTATAGCATCAGAAAGTTCTACTGGGCCAGGAAGCGGGGCCGCTACCAAGTAGATTTTGCCCCTGGAAAGATATATAATATCCGTACTCTTTAGTTCTATCATAGCAATATATCCTCACATTCAGTATACACTTGACTACGAAGGTCTCCCATTGTAGTGTTGTTTACAACGAGGCCCCCTGCATTCATCTTTGTACAGTCCTGCTCACTTGCGTGGCTTATCTTGTCCATGTACACGTCTAACGACAGCCCCATTCTTCTTGCAGCTATTTCAAAGTCCGACTGGACCTGAATTATTCTACCGCCAATACTCCTTAACGACTCAGCCTCATCCAAAAATCTGCAGTCATCTATGAAGGCTACATCTACATATGGCTTAACTTTTTCAAGGACATTCTCAATGTATTTGCACCAGTAGTCCTCACATATGTACTTCCTTGCTATATCAGTTCCTATGAACTGGAGTACCTTTCTGATATCATTCGAGTATGCTATTCTTCCGAGTTCCATGCGAACGTCGTCTGGGACAATATCAAGTACATTCCGTGGAAGCTCGGCCTTGTTCGGGGCGTTACTGCACAACTCTATTATCAAATCTCTAGCGCGGGACATGGCATACCCCTCGCTATCGCAATCGCATTCCGGGGACGCTTTCGACATCCAGAAGTACTTCTGAGCCAAAGCCTTTAAGTAATGTGCGAAGCATGTTTTGAATACGCTTTTCCCCCGTCTACCGAAGTAGTCCACGGCCAAGTGTGCCGCTGTTGTCTTGCCGCATCCAATAAATCCAGTAAAAGCTAAAACTTTCATAATATTGTCTCCTTCTTCCTTATCCTTTCAAAAGTATATAGATGTTTCTTAAACCATTCCCCAATCACATTATCGATCAGCAGGTCCCTGTCACGGGCGCTGTGTCCGGCAGGAACAGTCACCTCTAGGGTGGATCCAACTTCGGACTTTGGGGCGGATGTATTCGCCCTTACCTCTATCATAAAAATCTCATCCTCAGTGGAGATAGTCGCGGAATCTACCATAGTCTCTTCCAGTGTGGCAGGGGTCATCCCAAACATCTCCCCAAGGGCCCTGAGAAACCCCGACATGCCCCCAGAAGGTACGCCGTTAATAGGTATATTTGCCCCTGCAATAATGTCAGTAGTGTTAGAAGCTCCTTCGCTTCGAACGTCACTCACACCAGTATCAGAAGAGGTCGCCCCTTTATCAGGGTACAGTCCGTATGACTTCTCACCACACTTGGGGCACTTATTAGTCAATTGAGGGCAGTACTGGTACCCACAGCCGATACACATCGGATATAATTTTTCCATAATATCTCCTTTTAATTTGTAAGTGGGTGCGGCAGCTTTTTTTAGTCAGTGTAACACTGCTAACCTATGCCTAGGAGGGTGATACCCCTGCCGCTGGGTGTGAACATCCCGGATTCCCACGCCCTACATCCGTGCGAGGCCTTAGTCGTCTGTTAGTTCCAAATGAAGGTGCAACCCTCCAACACTTGACCATACCCACAATTATAGTCTATTTTATTGGTACTGTGGGAGGTTTAATGTTGTATGAGTATGCCTCAGGAGTTGTCTCCCTAGTAGCACGCACAAAGCAGTCTTTAGCCTCAAGAAGCTTACGCATACCGGCCTCTTTCTCAGCGCCCCCAAGCAGGTGCTTGTCCATTATGCGCATAACCTTATGAAAAGGCTCAGATATTTCCCGAAGCTCTAATGGTAAATGCTTATAATCAAAATACTCTCTGTTTACAGCCATATTACTCTTCCGTTATCGCGGTAGTAGCATCCGCATGCTCCGTCGTCGTGTACTCAGAGGTAGTCCCGTCCGGATTCTGGTACCTGGTCTTGCACGGGATATCCCCAAGAACTCTATTTCTAACAACAGTGTTACGGAACACCGTCTCAAACATGTTTTGTACAAGGATACTCCTGTTGTCAGCATCAGCGATCTGATGTTCCCGAAGCTCCTGCCTACAATCGAATCTAAACCGATCCTTCTCGAACAGCTCAATATCCACGTCCAGGCTCTCTCTTGATTGAACTCTTCCTCTCAGTTCCTTTATCGTAGCCAGCAACTCGATTATATCCTTGTTTAGTCCCACAATGACCTTTGTGCTGTCACTATTCGACCTCAGAAGCAGCTGTACCTGGTCCTTGTCTTTCTCCGCTTGTTCTATAAACTTTGCAAACTCCTTAGCCTGCAACCCAGGTATCTGCTCCGATACCACCTTTTGGATCTTCTTCAATAAATCTACCATAAATAACCTCCGTTTTTTATTTATCAGTAATGCTCCAGCATACTGAATTACCTGACTAACTGTGATATCACGTCCGCAGCACCCGATTCATGACAGATATTGCCTACTACGTTGTATAGCATTCTAGTAGCTTGTATATCACTGAGTGCATCATGGGCCTTGATATCTATACCAAACAAAGCACATAAAGTTCCAAGTTTGAAGTTCTCCACTGGGAATCTAACCCCAAGACTTCTAACGAAGTATATGTATGCCATGACATCCACGTCCCTAGGCTCTACCCAAGAACCGTAGTATTTGTCACCGCTCTTCTTGAAGAACTGTCGTAGCATATTTGTATCAAACCCAACATTGTACCCGACGGCTGTGAACTTATCCATCTTCGAATATTTATTAATGTGTTGGCCTAGAAACCCTACGATCTCCTTATATGCCTCTGCTGGGGTTTGGTACTCTTTAATCTGATCTAACTGTAGACCATGGACATCTAACGCCGCTTGCTCCACGTTCTCAAACGAATGAGGTTGCATATGTATCAGCTTCTCACCAACCACTTCACCATCTATCTCAGCTATGAATGCCAGCTGTATAATATCGTTTCTTACTGGGTCGAGACCGGTGGTCTCAGAATCCATAAATAGTTTCTTTCTCATATTCTACCTCCCGAATGATCGTGTCATTCTAAAATTACCAAGACCCGCAAGAATATCAGCTTGTTTTTTATACCCTGAAAGTGATTTCTTTATCCCAGGGGCTGTCTTATCAAGAGTTACAGGGTAATCTTTTTTCTTCTTTGCCAACTGTCCGAAAACAAACTCTCTTACTTCTCTCTGATCCCTACTCATAAGCACCTCGTAGAATGTCATATCGCACGACATCTTCTTATTGGTAAAGCGTAACTTGGTTTTGCGAGTAGTGTCGTCTATGGACACTACAGATACTTTTATATTTTTAAACGCGGCTGCACATATCTGCCCAATACCCAATGCGACTTTTTTTGAAAGCTCGCTGGATTCTTTAGTATACTTCGCAATAAGGTCCAGCACCATAATCTCTAATGATCCCAGAGTATCTTTATCAACCAACTTGTGCCGTAAAATATGCCTGCACGCCCCTATGTACTGCGCATCTCTTTTAGAAAGTAGCTTATTACAGATGTCAGTTGGTACCGTTATTTTGTACCTGCCACGAGTTAGCCCTACAAGGTAAACGCCTGATTTCTTTGATGACACAGTAAAGAATCTGTCTATAACATTCATTATTTTAGAAAGTGCCGTTCTCATACAATCCTCCAAATTATATTTAATATACCAGTATATAGGAGTCATCCACAAGTAGTCAAGAAATTTCAAAACTGATTTGTGGCAGCTATTACTAGGTGTTTGTCATGTTTTGGGGCAAAAATGTCATGTTTGGGGGTAAAAATGTCATGTTTCGGGTCAAAAATGTCATGTCTAAAAATCAGTGCTCACCTACTACTATACTATACTATAACTATTATATTTATATATATATATAA
>Ga0208900_1001366_pt1 | contig 13078 bp, 7 predicted proteins | sample AntAceMetag02UKK_FD_184763 | JGI IMG/M metagenome (GOLD analysis project Ga0208900, IMG submission 184763) | Saline lake microbial communities from Ace Lake, Antarctica - Antarctic Ace Lake Metagenome 02UKK (SPAdes) (version 2) | ecosystem: Environmental > Aquatic > Non-marine Saline and Alkaline... | reverse complement strand
ATGCACTTGACGGCAATTCCGCTGCGCTCCATTGCCGCAAGTGATCCTGACGTTATCTTTTATGATGGTATTTTAAAAAAGTACATAGAAAAAATCGGATAAGTCTACAAGTGTTGACCTGAAAAATTGACTTTATAATCAGTACCTTACGATCAATTATTGTCAATAAAATGGTTCATATTTCCGCTACCCTTAACGGCGGAAACCCCTGAAAAATGGGGATTGACTCTTCGTGAACAATGCTAATTTTTGGTGGTAAAACCCGTTCGTTTAATGAAAAATAGCATGTTATTTCAATGTTTTAAATCAGGTCAATACTTGTAGACTTATCCGAAAAATATAAACAATTGCGTTTAGCCCTCCAATTTGGTGGAATAAACCCAATTAGGGTTTACACAAATGGCAGCGTTTTTTTTAAAAGGAACATAAGCATATCGTAAAATTAGTCTTAGTATTGCATAAAACTTCGATCCAATTTATTGCAAATTCTATGCTTAGGTATTTCGATTTTTAAAACCTAAATCCTATCAGTGGTGGATTCTAAAAAAATACGATTTTATTACTCCTGAAAGGCCTGTATGATAAGGATATTCAGAAATATTCAAAATTATTTATGCAACATTACGGTTAATGTTTTTTTCGTTTTGTCTTTCTCTTTTTTGCTCTTGCCATTTTTACTTATGCACGCGCAATTTAAAATACTGAACAAAACACCCTCGTTATGTTCCTTTTAAAAAAAATGCTGCCAAATGTTGGCATTCATTTAAAAAACATTCACCGCAAGGACAAGATGACAAGTTATCAGGATGCTGTACGAAGCAGTAAGAACTACAATAATTACAAGTTAACGGCTGACAAGGTAATTCAAATCCTATCGGACGTAAGAAATGAAAGAACAAAATCAAGAAGGCGGTGGATTTGGGAGCTAATGCAAAATGCAAAAGACGTTCCCAATATTTATGGTGCAGTAACAATTGAAATTACTCTACGTGATAATGAATTCATTTTTAGACACAACGGAAATCCATTTCGTGTAGAAAATATTACAGGACTGATTCAACAAGTTAGTTCAGGAAAACCTTCAGACAACACGAATAAAAGAATCACAGGGAAATTTGGTACAGGTTTTATTAGCACTCATTTACTTTCAGATACTGTATCTGTAAAAGGGATTGTTGAACAAGAAGGATTACTTCCTAAATCTTTTCAATTAGAACTTAATCGAAAAGCTGAAAAGTCAGAAGACTTGATATCTTTCATTGCAGATGAACTCGATAAGATTGAAAAAATTGAAGATGAAAAGGTCTTTCCAACTATACACAAGTATCACTCACAAAGAAAAGAATATGATTTTGACACATTTTTTACATATCCGTTAGAAACATCTGAATCAAAAGAAGCTGCAATAGTAGGTGTTAAAGACCTCGCTTCTACTTTACCACAAACGTTATTTTTTGTAGAAGAGCTGAAAAAGGTTATAATCAAGAATGAAATTGAAAGCGTTGAAACAATTTACGAACTATCCGAAAACAATAATCAAGGAGAGTTTTATTTCCCATTAGTAAAAGAGATCATAAATGGCATCACAAAAGATTTGTGTTTTATACATTATAAAGATGAAACACTTGATTTAGCTATTCCTGTTGAGAACCACTCAGATAGAAATATAAAAACGATTGAAAAATCAGCAAGGCTTTACAGAGACTTTCCGCTTGTGGGTACTGAGCATTTCTATTTTCCATTCGTTCTAAATGGATTGAATTTTTACCCAACCGAAAAAAGGGATAGTGTTTTGTTAACTGATACTGCAAGTAAAAGTGTTTTGGTAAATCGGGATATTTTTACTCACGCTATTGATAAAGTGCAGCTGTTTGTTGAGTGGCTTAAAAATAACAACGCTAAAAATCTTAGCCATTTAGCACAAAGTAGAATTCCAGCAATACTAACCGAAACAGAAGTCATTAAATGGTACAAGGAAAACATTCAACAACCTTATCGACACTACCTTGTAGACCAAGAAGTAGTTGAAACAGTTACTAATAAAATCAAAATAAAAGATGCTATTATTCCTAAGTTTTCAGGTACGAAAGAAGAAAATGAAAGGTTTTGGGAGATACTGAATAATTACTATGGTGGCGATAGGATTTGCAAAAAAGAACATTTGCTTTCTTGGCAAGATAATCTTGGGCTTGAACAAGAAATTGAAACTTGGGGAGAAAAAGTATTTTATGATATTGAAGACCTTTTAAATGAAATACAATCCAAATCAATTCTTGAATCTATAGTTCCTATAAAAAAAGATTTAACTAATATAAAATGGCTTAACTCAGTTTATCAATTTTTAATCGATAATGAACTAACAAAATACTTCAAAGAATATAGCGTGATACCAACCATTAAAGGAAGCCTTAAATCCTTTGATGACAACTTATATATTGAGAAAGAAGTAAAGATTGCTGATGAATTTATTTCAATTTTTAAAACATTAAAAGACGAAGATTGGAATGACATTCTGATTCACCGAGATTTAATAAACATTGACAGTTCCCACGCTTCAAAATCTGTCAAAAATATTTCTGATGAAATCAACAAAATACTAAACTATGAACTAAAGAACCAGTATGGGCAAGGTCAACAATCATTCTTTGAGAAACCAAACGCTGAACAAATTCTGCTTGACATTCTTCGCATTTCAGCTTCTCAAGCTACTGATTCTTTTCAATCAAAACTTTTTGAATCCGCTAAGACATTCTTTAAATCTGATAGACAAACCATAGCATTAGTAGGGATTTCAGATTTCAATTTGAATCCAGCCAAAAGTCAATTAATTAAGCTATTAAACTCTCAAATTGAAAAGTCAAAAAATCTAATAAATCTGCCGATAGAAAATTCAGAAGGTTGGTTATTTAACCACCTATTTTTACTTCAAAAAAGTTCTGAGTTCAAATCTCTTTTAGAGTTTGGTAATATAATTCCTAATCGTAAAAATGAATTCTGCTCGTTTAGTGATGGCATATACAGTTATGGGACAGAAGAAAATCCGTTATCTGACGACTTAATAGAAATTTTATTCGAACTAAACAATTCAGAAGATTGGAATAACTTCTTGGTACATGATTCATTTAGGCCACTTAAATTACAGCCTAAAAAAATTGATGAACTCGCAAACAAAATTCAAGAAGAAATGGAGAAATTAAGACTTGATAATGCGTTTTCAACTCAAAGTAGTTCAATTTTAAAGCTTATTCATTGGTGTTCAGCAAACCCAATTGATTCTCAAAAGTACTTTGCTTCATTTGTTAGTCAAAAAGACAAAATATTTGTTAATATATCTCTTGAAGATTCCGAAGTAGGTGACAATATCGTTAAACTTTTATCAAACAAGGAGCAATTAAATGATTTGGTAGCCTTGTCTGAATCAGGCATTAATTTATCACAGCTTTCTGAAATAGCAGAAATAGCTAAGTCAATAAGTATTGAAGAAATAAAGAAGCTTGCCCAACAGTTAAAAGACGAAAAAGATGACTTTGAATTCAAGAAAAAAATAGGTAATGCGGTAGAAAAAGCATTTATAGAAGCCTTTAATTCTTTAAATCTTCCATACAGAATAACCTATCAAGGTATTGGCTCTCAAGACGTAATTATTACAAATCAAACCAATCAAAAATCTTTCTTTATTGAGCTTAAATCAATTTCCCCTACAAGTTGGGATAAAAGCCTGAAACTTGCAGTATCCCAGGCAAAAAAGGCTGTCGAACAAATTGAAGAAGGCAATTATGTTGTTTCCGTATTGATAAGACCTACAAATTGGGAAACGGCAACAGCAGACTTTATAAAGACCAACCTGAAAAGTCAATTTAACATTGGTTCCTTACTGACAATTGTTGTCGAAAAAAATAAGACATTCGAACAAATATTAAATTCTTCAGGTGAAATAGACCTATCTTTTGAAGACACGAGAAGAAAAGTAAAGGTTGCTGAAAAGCTTTGGAGACAAAACGCTCAACCATTCCAAACTTTAATTGACAAAGTGAATAAATATTTAAAATAAAAACGAGTGCCAACAACTTGGACTACTAGTGCTTTGTCAAATCTAAAAATTAGGGTTGATCTTTCATAAAACGGTATCAATCTCTCATAGATTGGAGTTATACAACCCTAAAATTAAGTGCTGACAGAGCACTAGTAGGAGAAGCTCATGTGGGGGAATTTAGTTTGTATTATTTATAACAATACGCTTCAGGGGACGGCGGAACGGCCTACTTTTTTCCGTAGGTTATTGACGCCGCCCCTGAGCTTGCCGTTAGGTATTCAATACATACAGTTTTTATTGATAGAAGGTTAAATAAAACTATGACTAATGAGAAAAAAATAATTAGTGGGCAAAATACAATCATCAATGCATCTGTTTTTGAAATATCAGTTAACTGTTCAATAGAAATGCTAGATAACAATGATATTGATGTTTCAGCATTCTTATTGAATGCTGGGGGTAAAGTATCAAAAGACAATGATTTCATATTTTACAATAACCCGAAGTCAGAAAGCCAATGCATTCACTTAAATTCAGATAATCCCGAAGTTCAGTTTTTTACACTTGACCTATCTAAGGTGCCTACTCTTGTTAAGAAAATTGCCATTGTTATCACAGCGCCAGTTGAATTTTCATTTACAAAACAACTGAGCATTGATATTAAAGAAGTACTGACATTTAAGCCAGAAACAAAACAAATGAAAGAAAAGTCACTACTTATAGGTGAGTTATATGTTCATAATGATAATTGGAAATTTAGAGCATTAGGCATGGGATTTCAAGGTGGTTTGGCTCCACTGGCAACTAGCTATGGTGTTGAAATTGATGATGAAAAACCAGAACAAAAAGTTCTTACTGAAAAAAAAGTCGCGCAAGGTAAGCCACCAAGTCATCCAACAAATAAATTAAAAAATGAAAACAAGAAAATTGATTTAATCAAATCAACAGTTAATTTAAAGAAGCCAGGTGAAAAAACAACCATAAACTTGTCTAAAGGTAGTGATGTAAAGGCCCGATTGGTATGGAAAACCAACAGTGATTTAGACTTATATTGTTTTTATGTTAATAAGGATGATAAAGAAGATAAAGTTTACTACAAAAATCTGGGATGCCTTGAACAATCGCCCTATATTAAACTATTAGGTGATAGCAAGAATGCAGGAGAAGAGATAATTGAGATATCTCGCCCTGAGAATGTAAAGTATGCTTTACTAGCCGCTTATAGCGCACTCAGTAATGGGATTGGAAGTTTTTATTCTTATAAGGCAAAAATAATTGTCTCAGACAGTGATAATCAAGAGATTATTTCTCACTTATCACATAAAGATCCATATTCATATTGGGTCGTCTTTGCCATGATTGATTTTACTGTGCATGGTAAGTTAAGTATAAAAAATGTTGAAACATATTCAAACAAGAAAACCTTTTCCAATCAATTCATGCAACGAACAGGCGAAAAACCTTCTAGTTTGTTTAACACTCCAAGTAAGAGTGTTAATGGTGTAAACTCATATGATCCTGAGAAGTCACCTTATTTATTTAAAGATGGCAGTTTTATGATGTCGGTGGGTGTTAGAGAATTCAAGTAGTGGCATAAAGAAGAGGAAAATATAATTTAATTATATTTTTTGCAGCAATATGTTCCTATTAAAAGACACCTAACATACACATGCACCCGACCTGCGCTGCGTCACGGTTTTTGCAAAAAGCGCAAAAGCCGCGCCACAACGCAGAACGGTGATGTAAACGTTATTTTTGGCTACCCACTTAAGCCGGGATATTTTCAAGGTTTTTTATGTGGATAAGTTGCTCGTATGCCCCAAATCTAAGGGCTCCTGAGAACCCTGATTTTCAAGGCTGTCCCGCCTTAAGTAAGTAGCCTGAAATAGTATATAATTCAACAAAATAGCAATAGCTCTTTCACCCGGGAACAGCAAGGCAAAACGCTACAAGTTCAATTGCTTAATAAAAATGAGATTGTAACCGCACAGCTCCAAAAAATGGAAGTTTTTTATTCGGTACGGCTTGTGACCTCTACAATATGGTATCCAAAGTTGGTTTTTACCGGGCCGTGAGGTTTGCCCACTTCCTCATTAAATATCACTTTGTCTAATTCCGGAACCATCTGACCCGGACCAAATTCATCCAAATTTCCCCCTTTGTTTCCAGAAGGACATTTTGAATGCTGTTTGGCAAGATCAGCAAAATCGGCACCATTGTTTATTTCATCGATGAGGTGTTGACAAGCTTCTTTTGTTTCCACCAGAATATGGCGGACACTGGCTTTTGCCATGGAATACTCCTTTTATAAAAAATCGGGCATCCTTCATATCACCCCAAAAGTACTTTACACTTTTGGGGGAATGATTCCCGAAAAATGGGGACATTGCTCCAAGAAGTGTAAACTGGGAAATGAAGGATGCCAAAAATCGGCAAGAAAAACCCTGAGTCTTCAGCCCAGAGGATGAATTTCCGGATTGTGATGTGCTCTTCAGCCCATGCATTTTTGAAAAGTACGCCATTGAGATTAACACCATAGTTGGTTGCGCAAACTTGGTTCTACTGTGCTTTTTTGTGTTATTTTAATTCATAACAAATTTTATTACGATATCATAATACGGTTTGAATTACCACTTATATCCCCTGGAACGTGAGAGTGCTATGAAATCTGCCAATCTGTTTCAGGATAAGCTCACCGGTCAGGGGGAACGGTGTTCTGGAAAGAAGTGTGCTAATGTCTGGAAACAAAAAAGTAGATTCTATGCCAATGGTAATGGACTCATCAGGATGAAGATCAAGCCCATCAAGTCTGAACCCGGGCCGGGGAAAAAAGGTCATGGCAATGTGGTCGACATCCATGTGACGTCCCAGGTTTTGTCCGATCATGCCAAGGGCTTTGTACTTGTAGAGTTTTTGGCATCGCTAAAAATAGCCTCCTTTCCTGGGAAGAAAAATTTTCCAGTTTGCATCATCATTGATGATATACTCAATGTCACATACATTTGTCCAGTCTGTTGTTGAAGACGATGAATTTTACACAAAAGTTGATAAAAATACTTCTGCTGAAGAGTCTTCCAGATGGACTATAAGATGGACTATAGTCCTCATGGATAGGGCCAGCAGGTTCATTTGGGAACTCAGTTGTGGTAAAAAGGACAAAGCCCTTTTCAAAACTGCTATTAAGAGGTTGGCTGAACTTATTGAGCAAACGGAAGATCTCACCCTGGTAACAGATGGGGAACGCCGATATGGTAAGATTCTTTTTGAAATCTGTCATGAGCGTTTAAGAACCGGTAAAATTGGACGACCCCGAAAAACCTTGAAAAAAGGAGTCACTGTCAGGGTTAAAAACAAAGGATCTCAGACACATAAAAAAGGGCGTAAAAAATCAAGATACCAGACAACGTGCCTACTACACCCTGAAACCTCAAACAACATTTCAGACAATGAGACACACACCAATCATGTTGAAGCTAATAATAGTGCAATGCGGCAAAAATGTTCCGCATATATAAAAAAAACAAACACATACGCTAAATTAAAACCCGGTCTTCAACGTATTTTAAATGTATATTGGGTACTTCATAATTACGTTAGAACTCACTTTACGACTAAAGCGGTTCCTGCCGTCAGTTTAGGGATAGTAGAAAGAGGTCTTAATTTGGAAACTCTTTTCAGTATTCAATATGTATAAATTTAATTGATATTTTTGGTTACCTATTGAGCTGAACCAGTGCCCGATTATTCCTCATGTCTTTATTCTTTTATCAAATTCTCTCTGACTCTTAACTTGCCACATTGTCCAATTGTTAGTAATATTAGCAGTTTCTTTGGGAAAATTTGGGTTATTTTTTATCATTCTCCTGGAATAAAATTTCATGTTTTTTTGTTTTATACTCATTTTCGTCTAAAATACCTTCTTTAAATAATTTTGATAGCTCTTTAATTTCGATAAGATATTGAGGTGTTTCAGCAAGTTCAATCTTTGGTGGTAAATTTTTACTGATTTGGTCGTCTTCATTCCCTGTATTATTGAGTTTTTTTAAAATCTCTTTATTCTTCACATTGCCCATTCTTTTGTTAAACTCATAAAAAATGGAGATTCCATGGAACTCAATATCTGTTTTGTCTGTGAATATTAGTTGTATTTTCCGAGCGTCTTCAATTTTATGCTCTGTTCCAACAGAAAAACCGTTCATACCTTTTAGTAGCGTATAGGAAGTACCAAAAACCATTTCGGAAATCATTGTTCTAACTACGGGTGTGTTGCCTGTATTTGTATTTTCTGAAGAAATGGTGCTTTTCATCAATTGACTGCCAAATATTTGAAAATCCTTTATCAAATTTTTATCTATTCTGATGATATCGCCTACCTCCAATTTTTTATCATATACTAATGAGCAGCAGTCGTCACCGATATCTCTTTTTATGCAAGGGGCTCTTAAAAGAAGTAAATTATCCTCTGAATCGAATTTAAATATGTATGTACCTGTTGCCATGTTTTTGTTTGACGATCTGGTTATTTCGACAATGTCATAATCACTCATATCTTTTTCTATTGCGTATTGATCTGTTACCTTTATGGTTAGGACCTCTATCTCTTTTAAAAACTTGATATACGCTGTTGCCCATATGACATTTGCTTTATACTCTGCTTTATCAGAGTCGCTTTCGGGTGGGATTTTGACAGGATGCTTTAGCAATTTTTCAGCATTAGTAATTGATCGGGAAGAAATAAGTTTTTTTACCTCTTCTATCATTAGGTAGTTCCATTTCATTATATAAGGGTAAGATGCGCAACCGCCTGTTACTATTTTTCTTTGGCTTTCATCTTTAAATTCCTCAGCTTTAGCTTCAGCTTTAGCATTAACACCTGCAGATATAAGAAATATAGTTAATATTATTATTCCTATAACAATAAGTATAACAATTACTCCAATAAAGTCGTCCAATTTACCTCTCCTTTCATTGCTTGTGTTCATTAAAAGTAATGCTAATGCACAGTCAAAATTTAATTTATGGGTGGACTGACTTCAACTTTAAACCGTGCACCAGCTATTTTGATATGTTATTGACACCAAAAAGGATTTACGGCAGTCATTTCCGAGAAATTATACATAAATAATATGATTGCTAAGTACCCACATATATGTTTTTCAGTATTCTATGAGCATATACCGTTGATATACCTGGATTTGATCCCGAAGAACATTTGCGCGGGTACTTACATTATATATATTCATAGGATATATTATTTTACATACTTTATTTCATCGATAAGGTTTTGACACGCTTCTTTTGTTTCTACCAGAATATGGCGGGTACTGACTTTTGCCATGGAATACTCCTTTTATAAAAAATTGGCAAGAAAAACCCTGAGTCCTCAGCCCATGCATTTTTGAAAAACACGCCATTGAGGGCTACCCACCTAAGCCGAGACACTTTGTAAAATCAGGGACTTGCAAAGAGCATGATTGGATACCTCAAGACTGCAAATTGTCCCGCTTTAGACAGGTAGCCCCATTGAGATTAACACCATAGTTGGTTGCGCAAACTTGATTCTACTACACCAAATCTTAAATCTATCGGGGAATAACGCAACTTGAACACACCTGATATTCAAATGCTTTTTCACGAATAACCCCGAGGAATTTATGATTCGGTGTACTACGGTGCTTTTTTTGTGTTATTTAAATTCATAACAAATTTTGTTACGATATCGTAATACGATTTAAATTACCACTTATATCCCCTGGAACGTGAGAGTGCTATGAAATCTGCCATAAGGTGGGTGGTTTCCATTAAAAGCAGATCTTCTTTTTCCCGGTCCTTTTTCTCTCCGTCTTTTTCTTCCTGTTCTGATTGATCTTTTAATTCTGCCACAGAATCAATGGAGGCAAGCCCCTTTGCCGTGCGGTAACGATTTTCCATGTCCAGTTCCTGTTTGTCCAGCAACGCCGTTTGTTTTTTTCGATTTGCTTCATTCAGGGACAGCTGCTTGATATTAAACATGTCCGTGTTCCGCTTGAATTTTTCATTGAGGTAATTAAAGTCAGGGTGATTGGCAATGCGCTGGTAATGTTTTTTTTGCAACACGGGTAAAATGGGGGCCAAGTCTCGGAAGGCCTGGAACTTTGCCTTGGGGGATTGATCCCAGGGCAGGGCATTGTCCAGGGCACTTTCTCCAATTTCATTGCTGTTGTAGCGGTGGGGATACTCTATGTCCGGAAGCACCCCGTGGTTCTGGGTACTTTCTCCGGATACCCGGTAAAATTTTGCACTGGTCAGCTTGAGCTGCCCTGATCCAAGGGACTGCATGGCCTGGACGGTTCCCTTTCCAAAGGTTTGGGTTCCCACGACGATTCCCCGGTGATAATCTTTGATGGCCCCGGCAAAAATTTCCGATGCCGACGCACTCATGCGGTTGATCATCACCGCCAGGGGGCCTTTATATTGCATATCAGGGTCGGTATCATCCAGTTGGGACATGTCACCGTTTCGGGATCTGATCTGTACGGTGGGGCCTTCTTTAATAAAAAGGCCGGTTAGATCATTGACCTCCTGGAGCGAGCCGCCCCCGTTATCTCTTAAATCCATGACCAGACCGTCAATGTTCTTTTTTTTCAATTCTTCAATTAATTTGAGTACATCACGGGTGGTGCTTCGATAGTCGTCTTTGCCTTCCTGGTACGCCTTAAAATCAAGGTAAAACGTGGGTAATTCAATGATACCTATTTTATAGGAAGCATTGCCTTGGGTAATGGTTTTGATTTTTTTCCGGGCTGCCTGTTCTTCCAGCTTTACCTCATCTCGTTTGATGACAATTGTTTCTGCGTGCTGATCCCCTTTTTTGTCCCCGGGAATGATTTCCAGGCGAACAATGGTATTTCTGGGACCCCGGATGAGTTTTACCACCTCATCAATTCGCCATCCCACGGTGTCTTGTAGTTCTCCTTTGAGCCCCTGGCCCACCCCCATAATTTTATCTCCGGGTTTGAGTTTACCTGATTTTTCCGCAGGACCTGCGGTGATGAGTCTTACCACCTTGGTATATTCATCTTCGGTTTGAAGCACGGCCCCAATGCCTTCCAGGGAGAGACTCATCTGAATATCAAAGTCTTCTGAAGCCCGGGGGGGGAAATATTGGGTGTGGGGATCAAAGCTCATGGTCACAGCATTCATATAGCTGGAAAAGACATCTTTTTCGTCAATTTGTGCAAGACGGGTCTGCCGGTTGTGATACCGCTTTTCAAGGAGTGTGGTGATTTCATCCGGGGCAATACCGTCAAGTTTTTGGGTTAAAATATCATTTTTAAGTTCCTGGTACCAGAGGGTTTTAAGTGCAGCCATGGTTTCCGGCCAGGGATCATTCTCTCGATCCAGGGAGATGAATTCTGTTCGTGTGAAATCAAAGCGTTGTTCCCATCCCGGAATGAGGCTCTTTATGTATTGGAGGCGCTGCATGGAACGTTGTAAATAGACATTGAAAATCACATATCCCGGGTTGAGATTTCCCCGTTCCAGGGAGTTGTCCAACCAGTATTTGACCTGCTCAAATTCATTGATATCTTTTGCGGTAAAAAGATTCTTGGCTGGATCCATGTTGGACAAATATTTATTCAGTATGTTGGCAGACAGAAGATCATCCAGCTTTTTTCCAGAATAGTGGTATTTTTCAAGGGATTTGACAATGGCCACCCCTGTGTAAGCGTCATCCCGACTATAGTGCAACTGAGGCAGGGGGGCTTGAGTGTCATTCAGGGTCTGTTCAGGTGAAGGGGGCAGGCTTTGGGCCGGATGGGCCGAAGGTACCAAAACCAGGGAGAAAAGAACCAGGGCTATAGAATGGACAATGTGTTTTTTTAAACAATTATGACAAGGTATCATGGATATACTCTTTTTGTGAATTTAAAATTTCAGCAATGGTATGGTGCCGTAAATATTCGGGTTGGTGATGTAAATGTTTCAAGCTGTGCGGCTTCCAATTGTGCCGTCTACGGTTCCGGCCGGGCCCATTGCCCGTTGGGGGGGGCATAATACCGTTTTCATGATTCGTTGTGGGCAGACCGAGGCCAGAATACGGTCTGCCTGTGGCAGTTTATTCCGGAGTTTGGGAGAGATGGTCTCTGGGAAATTCGAGGCTGATTCTGCCAATTTTCCCGATTCTCAGTTCCCGGATGAGCACTTCAGACGCCTTTTGCCAGTTTAAAATTCCCCCTTTTTTTAAAAATCCCCGGCGGGTGCCAATGGCTTCAATGAGGGTCTTGGCGTTGGGGGGAAGGGGATCTTCCAACTGGTATCGTTCCTGGAGTTGTGCGCCATATCGTTCCAGCAGGTATCCTGCCGTGAAATGAGCCACATCCGCATAATCCATGGCCGTGTCGGATATAGCACCGCTGGCAGCCAGGCGGTAGGCACCTGCCTGGTTCTCCAAGATGGGCCAGAGGATACCCGGGGTGTCATAGATATCAATTTTATTTTTCAGTCCGGCCCGTTGTTTTTGGCGGGTGATGGCTGGCGTATTTCCGGTTTTGGCAATTTTTTTTCCGGCCAGGGAATTGATGATGGTGGATTTACCGGTATTGGGTATGCCCACCACCATGATTCTTGCATTGCGGGCCTTGTTCCGGGTGATGGTTTTCACGGCATCATCCACTGTTTTCCAAGTTTGTGTTTTATCCGTGCCGTTAATGGCAACGCATTTTCCGTCAAACTGCTCATTGAAATATGCCAGCCACTGGCGGGTGGCTTCGGGGTCGGCCAGATCTTTTTTGTTTAAAACCTTTACCCGGGGGGTGGTTTTGCATATTTTATCCAACAGGGGGTTGGCGCTGGATATGGGCAATCTGGCATCCAGTATTTCCAAAACCACATCCACACTTGGAATCGTCTGTCTGAGAAATTCTCTTGTCTCCAGCATGTGGCCGGGGAACCATTGTATTGCCATGGTCAGTTGCCTTTTCTTTTTTTGTTTTTCAGTGCGCTTATTTCTTTTTCCAGACGTTGAATCTGTTCGGTTTTACTTTCTTTTACAGGATTATCCAG
>Ga0208900_1001363_pt1 | contig 13090 bp, 13 predicted proteins | sample AntAceMetag02UKK_FD_184763 | JGI IMG/M metagenome (GOLD analysis project Ga0208900, IMG submission 184763) | Saline lake microbial communities from Ace Lake, Antarctica - Antarctic Ace Lake Metagenome 02UKK (SPAdes) (version 2) | ecosystem: Environmental > Aquatic > Non-marine Saline and... | reverse complement strand
TTTCGTGAGGAAATGGATGCAAAACTTGAAACTGTCCATCTACGTATTGATAATATCGAAAATAGGCTTGACAACATGCAAACTTTTCTTTATTGGGGCTTTGGGATGCTATTTAGCTTAATGATATTTATGCTTGGCTTCATTATCTGGGACAGGCGCACAACCCTGGCACCTGTAAAATCGGATTTGGAAGAATTGAAATCTCAAAATGAAAAGATGAAAGAAATTTTCAGGAAACAATCCGAATCGCAGCCCCACCTACGCAAAATCCTAAAAAATGCAGGGATACTATAACCTTTTATTAAGATTTCAATAATTCGCCTTTCCTACTACATCAAAGATTGTTTACCCATCTCTTAATCCACTTTTCAGTAACTGCCACCGCCAGCACTTCACCTTTTGCACAAAGCTCACCTCCGCCAAATAAATCAACATGCACAGTAACCCGATTGCCCTCAATTTTCCCGACCTTCGCCCTTAAAGTAATTTTACCATCAAGCGGTGTCGGCCTGAGATAGGATACATTTAAACTTGCTGTAACACACCTGAACGTTGGCTCAGTATCCATTTCACGTCCTTCTTTTTTATACAACGCTGCAGCAGCTGTTCCGGTTGAATGGCAGTCGATGAGTGAAGCAATAAGCCCACCATAAACATATCCCGGAAGGGAAGTATGATACGGTTTGGGTTCAAATTCTGCGATGGCTTCATCGCCGTCCCAATAACTTTTTATTTGATGTCCGTGCTCATTTAACCCGCCACAACCGTAGCAGTGGTTGAAATCATCGGGGTAATAATCTTGAAATGCTTTTTGTTTCATCTGTCAATATTTTGGTTTTGAAAGACAAAAGTAAGTGTTTTGAGAGAGGGAGAGATTGTTAAATTGCTAAATTGTTATATGGTTAAATTGTTACTTTGCTAAAATGTTACATTTCAATAGTATGACATTGACGTTTCCAAGTCCTATGGACGTCGGAAAGTCTATTAGCAGTAAGTATCGATTATCCGTCGTCCGTCATTCTTCACCCGTCACCGAGCATCCGGCATCTTTCATCGAGCATCCTTTCCATTTTTCCATTTTTCCATCTTTCCAATTTTCTCCTCCTACAATCATCAAGATACCCTATCTTTGACGGCTCATAGATTATAAAGTAGATTCAAAATCGAATTGAAATTTCATATCCCAAAATATGTAAAAACCATTATCAAGATTATCCTCTCTGTAGGCATCCTTGGGTTTGTGTTGTACAAAATTGACCTGCAACAATTGGCTGAAGTTTTTAGGCGGGTTAATATTTGGTACCTGCTATTAGCTTTGTTGTTTTTTACACTTTCAAAACTTATTTCGGCATTCCGGCTCAACAGTTTTCTAAAAAAAATTGGTATTGATATTTCAGATAAGTTCAACATCAAACTATACCTGCTTGGGATGTTTTATAACCTTTTTCTTCCAGGTGGAATTGGTGGCGACGGCTACAAAATTTACCTTCTCAATAAACGGTTCAATGTAAAGGCAAAGCAAATTTTCTGGGCTATTTTATTGGACAGGGTGACCGGCTTGCTGGCATTGTTTTGCCTTGCCGCCGGCCTTGCCATGTTTATTCCAACCCCGGCAATTTACAAAAACTTTGTCTGGATATTAATTCCGCTCTCAATTGCAGCATTTTATATTTTCATCAATTTGTGGTTTTCATATTTCAAAACCATTTTTATAAAAACACTGGGGCAATCATTTCTTGTTCAATTATTTCAGGTTGCATCGGCAATTTTCATCCTGATGTCAATCCAGGTTTTCGACAATACAAGCAGCTATATTTTTATTTTCCTGGTTTCGTCCATTGTTGCTGCGCTGCCCATTACTATTGGGGGTATTGGTTCACGCGAAGTTACTTTCCTGCTTGGCGCTGAAGTCATGCACTTAGACATCAGCAATTCTATTGCATTAAGTTTGCTTTTTTACATTATTACGGCAGTTGTTTCGTTAATGGGTATTTATTACAGCATTAAATCTGACAAGCTGAAATAATTTATTATTAGTAATTTTATCGCAGTTTTGAGTATTTATTCCAAGCCATCAATAACTATGAAAGAATAGGTGACCAGATGAGCCCAACAGTTTTCAAGAAAAAGGGATACCGGTTTTTTTTCTTTTCGCGAGAAGAAACAAGAATGCATGTGCATGTTTACTCGGGTTCAGGAGAAGCGAAATTTTGGCTTGAGCCTGGAATTGAATTAGCAAAATATTATAGAAGATAGTTATGATGAAATCACAAGTTGCTGGTACAATCTCTTCAGAAGTTGAAGTTAGCAATATTTCAAAACATGGAATTTGGCTATTCACTGGTGATAGGGAGTTTTTCTTGTCTTATGAAGATTTTCCTTGGTTTGAAGATGCATCCTTAAAGAAATTATTCGATGTTACCGAGCCAAGCCCCGGACACTTTTACTGGCCTGCCCTTGATGTTGATTTGGGAATTAAATCTATTGAACACTATGAAAATTTCCCTTTAATATCAAAGGTTAGGTAAATCATCCACTTTTAATCGGACATAGAAAACCCTTTATTTCATTTGTAATTCATAATTGAATGATCAATTTCATAGAAAAAAATCCTAGTATAATATACCTGTCCGGGATATTCCTCCTTATTATTGCCCTGCTCATTAACCTCGGCCATGTAAATATTTTCCTCGGTGTGGACGAAGCCACTCGCGCGCTTGTCGCACTGGAGATGATGATCAGCGATAATTTCGTTACCCCTACCCTGAATGGTGAATTTTATTATAACAAACCCCCACTTTTCAATTGGATACTTGCCGGTTTTTTTGGCTGTTTCGGGACAAGTGAGTTTGTGATGAGGCTACCAACGGTCATCTCATTCCTTGGGTTTGCTTACACAATCTACTTTTTTGTAAGCAAAGAGTTGGGCAAACATACCGGCATCATTGTAGCATTTTTGTTTGTAAGTTTAGGACGCTTACTTTTTTGGGAAACCTTTTTCGCCTACATCGACACCACATTTTCGTGGGCAGTTTACACCGGGCTGATGTTTATGTTTTATTTCTACAAAAGGAATAAACCCTGGCAACTCTTCATCATTTCCTACCTTTTTATAGCCATCGCTTTTATGCTGAAAGGCCTGCCGGCCATTGTTTTCCAGGGCATCACGTTACTCACACTTTTTATTTCTGAAAAGAAATTCAAACAACTTTTTTCGATACAACACATCGTTGGAGGAATGGTTTTCATCGTTCTTGTTGGCGCATATTACCTGATTTATCATCAATATAATTCACTCGAAAATGTGTTCTCAACACTTTGGGGCGAAACTACTCAGCGAACTGTTATAAACCAGGGATGGTGGAGTACTATCGAGCACCTCTTTGTTTTCCCTTACGAAATGTTTTATCATTATGCACCATGGACCGTTCTCATCATTTTTACATTCTTCAAGGGATTCTGGAAAACAACCTTACAAAACAAATTCCTGAAATTTAACTTGCTGGCATTTCTTTTCAACATCATACCTTACTGGACTTCTCCAGATGTTTACCCAAAATACATCATGATGCTGATGCCAATGTTATTGACGGTTTTTGTTTATTTCTTTTTGAAAAACAAAAATGAAAAGAAAAAGCTATCGAAAATATTTGAAACTGTTTTATTGGTAGCATCCATCGTTTTATCGATAGGCTGGTTTGCCTTATTGTTTATCGATAAATTCGATGGTGTAAGTTATATCTTCCTTAAAGTCTTCATCTTATTTTTATTAACTGGGGCATTTACTTATTTACTTTTCAAAATCAAAAGCCAGCGAATAGTGATTTTTACCATCATCATCATCATCGCCCGCATTGGATTTGATTGGTTTATATGGCCTTTGAGGGCTCAACAATTTGAAGTGCACGAAACCAATGCCCTTAAGGTTGCGGAAATTACTGGTCATGAAAGTGTGTTTTATTACCAAACACCAATGCTTCAGTATGGTGCGTCATATTACATGAGCAGGGCGAAAGACAGGATCATCAACAAGGAAACCTTCAAGCCAATGCCCTACACTTATTACATTGTTGATAATGATGGCCTGGGGCGGCTTCAGGAAAAACATAAAAATATTAAGATTCACTTTCAATATCCCAATGTTGAAGATGGCCGAAACCTTATCCTTATTAAAATAATAGAATGATATGCCCACACTGGTTTCAATTATAGCACCTATGCACAATGAATCGGCCAATGTTGAAGAACTGGCTGTTGAAATTACTGAGGCAATGACCGGCCTTAATTATGGTTATGAAGTGTTTTTTGTAAACGATGGCAGCACCGATGATACCTGGCAAAAAATTGAAAAGCTATCTGATAAAGACCCGAAAATAAATGGCATCGACCTTGCCGGGAATTATGGCCAGACCATTGGCCTGCGGACTGGATTTGAAAATTCCAATGGCGAAATTATTATTTTTATGGATGGCGACCTACAGCACAATCCGGCTGACATTCCTCGTTTTCTTAAAAAAATGGAAGAAGGCTACGATATGGTAGGTGGTGCTAAAGCAAGCCGTCCCGAAAACTGGTTCCATCGCAGTTTGTCACGTTTTGCACACTGGATGATTTGCAAAATCTCCGGCGTAAAAATGTCTTACTTCGGTGGCACATTTCGTGCTTACCAAAGATTCCTTCTCGAAAACACAAATATGCTTGGCGATGCCCATCGGTTTTTAGGTGCAGTAATTGCAAGAAAAGGCGTACGACAGACCGAAATACCAATCACGATCAGGGAGCGAAAAGCCGGACAGAGTAGCTACAGCCTCAAAAAAGTTTACCTTGTAATTGTTGACCTGATATTTCTGAAATTTACTATTTCCTACATGAACAAGCCTTTCAGGCTATTTGGCGTAACAGGTGGAATCATGTTTTTGATTGGCCTTGTACCGACTATCTATCTTTTGATTGGATCACTATTTTTTAATTTCAATATCCGTGTCGATTACATCGCCGAATTCCTGTTTTCGATATTTATGATGATCGTTGGACTGCTGCTTATTAGCTTTGGCCTAATAGCTGAAATTGGCATTTACAATTACTTTTCGCGTGGCAACCATAATCCTTACGCCATTCGACAAACTACAAAAAAAGGAAAAGTTACACCTTAATGGATGATTGTGAATTACACGATACAAAATAATAAAAACGTAAGAAAAAGGTAATGGTTTAGGTAGTTGTACAGTTTACAAAACCATAATGACCCCATCCCCACCCCTTCCCCTTGAGGGGAAGGGAGTCCAGCCGCACAAGCGACTGCTGTAGCCAGTGCGGTGGCATTCTCCCCCTCAAGGGGGAGTTAGAGGGGGTCTATTAGATTGGCAGCCTAATTTGTGTTGATGGTGTGCAGCAAAATAATTACAGGAAAAGTTTAACAATAACAGAAATAAATAATGATGATTAATGTTTAAAAAACTGATTATAAACGCTGATGATTTTGGTTATGATGTGGATGCAACAGCAGCTATCCTTGAATTGTTGCGCAAACAAAAAATCAGCAGCACAACAATAATGGCAAACCTTGCCCGCGAAAAAGACCTGAAGACTTTAAAAAACATTAATGGCATTTCGACAGGCATACATGTAAATTTGAATGCAGGAAGGCCGCTTTGCCACCGCAAGGAAGTTCCTTCGTTGGTTGATAAGCGCGGAAAGTTTTACGAATCTTCAAAATTACTTACAAGGTTTATGTTGGGTAAAATCAAAATCAGTGAAATTGAAAAGGAAGTAACCAGCCAAATTAAGCGGCTCAGGGAGATGGGGATAAATATTTCACATGCCGACAGCCATCAACACATCCATCAATATCCTTTTTTGGGCAAAGTCATCCTTGAGGTTTTGGCCGGAATGCAAATTACGAAAGTGAGAAATTGCAAACTGACATCCACGCCTTCGGGCCGGGCAAAAATCATTCAGCTTTTCTCAACACTTACAAACAAAAACCTCAAACAATTTCATATTACAGAGGGATTAATTCCCGATTTTTCGTTTGCACAAGAATATAACCAGCAATTCTTCGAAAGCCTTTTAGAAAACTCTTTTGCTAAAAATAATGTTCTGGAAATCATGACCCACCCCGGAATAAAAGACAGGAGGACATCCTACCTGAACCGAGAAAAGGAATACAAATTTTGGAAAAATGAAAATTTGTCTGAAATTTTACACAAAAAACACGTTCAACTTATAAACTATCACCAACTTTAGTGTGAGCAATGATGCAATGATTAAATGAGGAAATGATGAAATGATAAAATGATAAAATGTGACTCCATCTACGCCAAGGCTTCGGTGGACAAAGAATGATTGAATGACTGAATGACTGAATGTTTGAATCTTTGAATCTTTGAATGTTTGAATCTTTGAATAACACAGCAAAACAAAAACTAAGCTAACTACTACATAAGAAATATGGCAATGTTACAAAACAAAAAAGTACTTATTACCGGCGGGGCAGGTTTTATTGGCTCCAATTTAATCGAACGGTTTATCGCGCAAGACAATTACATCGTTTGTCTCGATAACTTTGCCACAGGCAAAAGAAAGAACCTTGAACCCTTCGCGAACAACCCCAATTTCAAATTAATCGAGGGCGACATTAGGGATATTAAGGTTTGCCAAAAAACAGTTGAAGGGATTGATATTGTGCTTCACCAGGCAGCATTGGGCTCCGTACCAAGGTCGATTAAAGACCCGGTAACTACCAATGACGTAAATATTGGTGGTTTTGTAAATATGCTCACTGCCACCAAGGATGCCGGGATCAAACGCTTTGTATATGCTGCGAGTTCTTCAACCTACGGCGACCACCCCACCCTTCCCAAGGTTGAAGATCGCATTGGCAAACCATTGTCGCCCTACGCCATTACAAAATATGTAAACGAACTTTATGCGGAGATTTTCTCAAGCCTTTATGACATCGAAACCATTGGCCTGAGGTATTTTAATGTTTTTGGAAAAAGGCAGGATCCAAACGGTGCTTATGCTGCGGCTATCCCAAAATTTATCAAACTGCTCATCAACCACGAATCTCCTTTGATTTTTGGCGATGGTGAACAGTCCCGTGATTTTACCTATATCGACAATGTAATTCAGATGAACGAACTGGCAGCCACTACAGAAAATCCCGATGCTGTTAATACAGTTTACAATGTTGCTTTTGGTGAGGCTACCACAGTGAATTATTTAATTGAAGTACTTAAAAACAACCTCAGTAAATTTGATCCTGAAATTGCCAAAATTGATCCTATCCATGGCGACCTCCGCTTAGGTGACATACTACATTCGTTAGCCGCTATCGACAAGGCACAAAACCTTTTGGGCTACGACCCGCAATACAGTATTAAAGCCGGACTTGAGGAAGCCATTGATTGGTACTGGGAGCATTTGAGTTAACTTCGATAAAACCAAATCTTAAAAAGATGATCAGAAGCTTTTATATAATATTTCTAATATATCTTCTTTTATTTTCATCTTCAATTGATGGACAAAGCCTGGATAGTATTGAGCGCAATATTTCGGCAATGCCCGAAACTGAGATTACCTTGCGCTTAAAAGCGCGGGATTATATCTTACAAAACCTACAAAATAATGATGTAAGCAGCATCGATGAAGTTTTGAAGCTATACAGCGAAAAGTATCATGATACAATTATGGTACTATTGCCTAGTGAATTAGTTCTTTACAACTATTGGAAACAAGATTATGGGAAGATGCTAAAGGCTATAAAGTCATATGGTGGGAATGGCTACTATTCAGAGTATTTTAATGTTGGTGATGACAGGTACTTCTATTCAATGTATTTCAGTGAAATCCTTGATTTCTTTTGTACTGAGCAATACAGACTGTATTCCAACCTTGACAAAGAACATCTTAATGATGCTGACAGGGATTTTCTTAAACTCTACTTAACCTACAATTTACGTGATGCAACTTGCGAATCAAAAGAAACATCTCGTTTTAATGATTTGGAGGCCTCGCGAAACTATTTGGAAAAGCATCCAGGTTCGCCATATAGCAATTATTTGCAGGAGAAATTACTTCCGGTTTATGAAGCATCCAGGCTTGGGTTTGGATTTATAATCATAAGTGGCTGGGGCGACCACCTGGGGGATTACAACGATTATTTCAGGTATGGGGGCCTGTTTGGTTTTGGGGCTGACATTGTATATGGCCGGCTAAAAACCTATTATAGTTTCTCAGCAGGATTTGGTAAAACAAAAAAAGGCTTTGAATATGAAGATCTTTACTGGGACGAAAAACAAAAAATAGCCAGTTCAGTTGGAGAAATATCAGCTGGCATCGCGGTAATCGACAAACCAAAACTAAGATGCGTACCCTATTACGGGATAAGTTGGGAAACCATCGAACAAAGAAGCACGGGAACCGATGATGACGTGCCCTCGATCTACCTTAGCAGTAATCATTTGGTGGGGCTGAATGTGGACTGGGTATTTAATCCTGCCACTAACTTTATCGATAATAATAGATATCACAGCATGCCCTTGTTCAACGATGGATTTTTACGGGTAAAAGTGGGATATATGTTTCCACATGCCGGCAAAGAAATTATAATCGAAGAAAAACAACTTTACGGAAGTTCGCTTTACGTGCAGATAGGGCTTGGTTTTAACTGGTATTTTAAAAAGAAGGTTAAGCTTTAAGCAACTTCATCAAAGACTAAATGAGTAATCCTATCCCCACACAGACAGTATCTCGCTTCGTTCATCATTTTCTTTTTTTCCATTTTATCATTGTAGCATTTTCGCATTCTATCCTCCAATCATTCTCTCATTCTCTCATTCTCTCATTCTATCATTCTATCATTCAATCATTCAATCATTCTCCCATTCTCAAAAATCCTTCATCCACTCGAACAACTGGTAGTGCTCACCGTCCATCCCCACTGCATCATAGGTTTTTTGGGCAGCAATATTTGAAGCATCAACATACAACCTAATACCCGATACACTTTCATTTTGAAGAACAAGTTGTTGCACATGATCGTACATTTTCCTGAAGATGCCCAACCTTCGGTATTCCGGTAAAATATAAACCGATTGCAGCCACCACACCATCCCGTTCCGCCAGTCGCTCCACTCAAAAGTTGTCATCAGGCTGGCTACAATTTCCCCATCAACTTCAGCAAGAAAATATTGCCCCAATCCGGGATTCTCAAAAATTGCCTTCACTCCTTTTGATACTGTTTCCCGATCAAGGTCGATGAATTCAGTTTCTTTGGCCATCAATAATTGAAATTTGGCGATTGTTTCCCAATCGGTGGGTAGGGCTTTTCGTATGTTAACATCAATTTTCATAGAGTCATTTCAAAGGTTATAGTTAACAAAGGTATCCCATTAAATAAATTCAGGTATCAAAAACCGATAAAATAAACGATCGTTATATAGAAACATTCATTATCTTTGTAATACTTTTTCTTAATGCAAATGAAAAAAAACATAGAAATACTATTTCTAGAAGATGCTGAAAACTTCTTTGATAGTCTTCCTCAAAAAATGAAAGACAAATTTTCCATTTCTTTCTATAAAGTTAAAAACGGATATAAAGGCTCCTGGTTTGAAAAACTAAAAAATACCGATGGAATATTTGAATTTAGGGAAAGAGGTTCTGACAAATTTTATAGAATCTTCGCGTTTTGGGATAAAACAGTTGAGCAGGAAACCTTAATCATTGGAACCCATGGAATTGACAAGAAGACTAATAAAACTCCCGGGAAAGAAATAAAAAAAGCAGAGTCGATTAAAAAAAAGTATTTCAATTTAAAATAAGATTTCGATTATGAAAACTACAACATTAGATGAGTTGATGGATAAAACTTATGGTATCATCGGAACACCCAAAAGGGATAAATTTGAACAAGAATTGAAAATGGAGCTTTTAAGGGAAGAACTAAAAAGACTTAGAAAAGAAAAAAATTTATCTCAGGAGCAATTAGGGAAAATGATTGGTGTGCAGCGGGCCCAGATTTCAAAAATTGAAAACAACGCCAAAAACATCACAATTGGCACTTTAATGAAAGTTTTAAATGCACTAAATGCACAAATCAATTTTACAATAAACAAGCGAGAACTAATAGCATAACCATGTAGTTAAACTCAATTTATGTCTCATCACTTTCAGAAACCCCATCCATCTCCTTCAAAATTTTATCAACATCCTCTTCGGTTGATATTAGTTTTGTCTTGCAGATTTTGATGAGTTTTGCAGCACGTTTCACTTTTTCTGAAAGTTCGTCCACAGAGATTTCACCTTCTTCTATCTGGGCAACAATTTCTTGCAATTCTTCAAAGGCTTCGGTGTAGTTTGGTTCTTTACTCATGGTTTCTTTAGTCTTTTGGTTCTATAAATTAGCTTTCGTCTATAAATGTGGCAATGATGAAATGATGAAATGATCAAATGCTTAAATAATTGAGCCCGCTCCGAAAAGTGGTTTTTTGCCACCAAAGCACAAAACCACTAAATTTCACTAAAGTTAACTCATTGATTTTTTTTGTGAGCTTTTGTGTTTTAGTGTTTTTGTGGCGATTTTTTAATGTTCGGTCTTTTCGGAGTAGGCTAAATGATTAAATGCTTAAATGTAACATGCCGAAATTCATCACAATAATTATTTAGTTACTCTATCAACTCTACTGGCAATTTTCCCTTCATAAACAATGGTTTCCAATAAGTCACCAGCTCTTACATTTTTAATATCCTTTACTGCTTTTCCGTCCAAACGGGTGATGCTGTATCCTCGTTTCAATACATTCTCTGGGCTCATGTTACTTATGTCTTTTTCAAGATTGGTTAATTCATGCTTTCGATCCTTGACATATAGCAACAAGCGCCCGGCAAACCGCCCCTGTGATTGTAGGATTTTCTGACTATCATCAACGAGCAAACCCCTTGAACCTTTTCCTAAACCAGCTTTCACCGAACTTAAGTAAGTCCTCTCATTTCTGAATAGAAAGCGGGAATGCTGGGTAAAAGTTTGGATACTTTCCTGAATATCATTCTTATTTTTAAAAAGGACATTATGAGTTACCGAACGGAACAATTTTGCTTCAGCCTGAAACTTTGATTTTTCTTCATTAAGCAGCCTGCTGGTTTTATCGATTATTTTTTTACGGGCATCATTTACCGGAACCGAAAAGTTGTGGAATTTCTGCAATAGAAAATCCGCCATTTTAGTTGGGGTAATCACGTTTGTATTTGAAACCATTTCAGCCACTGTTTCGTTGGTGGCATGGCCAATCCCAGTTAACACCGGCAGAGGGAACAAGGCAATTTCCCTCACCAACTGATAATGATTATAGCACGACAAACCTATATCCCCACCTCCACCACGAATAATTGCAACAACATCAAAGTGATGGCTTACTTTTCTTATTTGATCTAACTGATTGCAAATTGACTCAACCGCTTTGTCGCCCTGCAATAAGGCAGGAAAAAGGAAATGAAAGAATTTGTAGCCCCACTCGTTCTCATCGATCACATTCAGGAAGTCAGCATAACCTTTACTTGTTTCAACCGAAATAATGGCAATGCGTTTTGGAAGTAATGGAAGATGCAGTGCTTTGTTTTTATCAAAAATCCCTTCTTGCTTTATCTTGTTTATAGTTTCCTGCTTTTCTTTTTCGAGATCGCCCAGCGTATATGCCGGATCAATATCAACAATCCTCAATGACAAGCCATAAGCAGGATTGAATGAGATTTTTGCCAGGAACAATATCTTTACCCCATCTTTCAGAGGCTCCTTCAGTACCCTTAAAAAGTTATCGTTTACTTTGATGTAGTCAGTTTTCCAGAGGTTTGCCCTCATCTGGGCAATAACCTTCCCATCTTTCTTTTCAACCAGATCGGGATAACAATGACCGGAATGGCTGTAATGGTTCAGTTTATTCATTTCAGCCTGTACCCAAAAGGCACTTTTATACCTCTCAGCCAGCGTCTTTTCAATGCTTCTTGTCACCTCAATCAGCGAAAAAACATTCTTATTATTTATAGCTTCAGGCATTAATTGATGTGATTTATATCTGTTTAGAAAAATTTCGCATTAAACTGCAAGCTTCAAAATAATTCATCCTGTCTATCCGTTATCTTTGGGATATTTTTTTAAACAAACATTAATTTAATTTTCACACTACTTGCAGAAGCTCTCGGTTTTTCCGGGAGCTTTTTTTCTCCGCCCGCCGTAACTTCAGTGAAGGCGGGTCTATTTTCCACCGCCCTCCGAAGCCCCTTGACAGCCGAAGCCTTGGCGTAGGTGGTTGTTTTCCATCTTACTCATATGCCTTGTGCGGAGATGGACGGCCGTCCATCTTTACATTCCAATATGACCGAGAGATAGATGTAGCCCATCTTTACATACCAACTACCACTCCACCACTCCAATCCTCCACCACTTCACAGCCCTTCTACCAATCATTTTAACTCTGACAGGACCTCCTTTGTCGGACTCTGTCAGGTTATTCCTGTATTGGAATGCCCATGGAAATCAAAAGGCCAGCATCTGATTATTACTCCATTTTTCCAATTTTCCTATTTTACCAATGCTTCCCACATAATTTCAATTGGGTGATAGGCCTTTCGTCCGGTACCATCTTTTATTTGATGACGACAGGATGTTCCGGGTGCAGCAATTAAGGTTTCAACCGGTGTTTTTCTAACTTCGGGAAATAAAACCAACTCTCCTACTTTCATCGAAAGCTCATAATGCTCCTTTTCATATCCAAATGATCCTGCCATTCCGCAGCATCCCGATTTGATTTCTTCCACCTCAAAATTCTTTGGCAACGAAAGCATCAATTTTGTAGGTGCTATCGACGCCAAGGACTTTTGATGACAATGGCCATGCAGTTTAATTTTTTTCTTCTCGTCCGAAAACATGTTTGTGTCAATTCGTCCTGCAATGATTTCCCGTTCAAAAAACTCATCAAACATGAGGGCGTTTTCCCCAAGTTCTTTTGCCTTTTCTACCAGTGGTTTGTCCACCAGTTCGGGATACTCATCCCTGAAGGTTAATATTCCCGACGGCTCAATGCCAATTAAG
>Ga0208900_1001361_pt1 | contig 13105 bp, 10 predicted proteins | sample AntAceMetag02UKK_FD_184763 | JGI IMG/M metagenome (GOLD analysis project Ga0208900, IMG submission 184763) | Saline lake microbial communities from Ace Lake, Antarctica - Antarctic Ace Lake Metagenome 02UKK (SPAdes) (version 2) | ecosystem: Environmental > Aquatic > Non-marine Saline and... | reverse complement strand
TGAGATCTTCTGTTTGCTCAATAAGTTCAGCCAACCTCTTAATAGCCTTTTTGAAAAGGACTTTGTCCTTTTTACCACAACTGAGTTCCCAAATGAACCTGCTGGCCCTATCCATGAGGACTATAGTCCATCCGGAAGACTTTTCAGCAGAAGTGTTTTTATCAACTTTTGTGTAAAATTCATCGCCTTCAACAACAGACTGGACAAATGTATGTGACAATGAGTATATCATCAATGTATGATGCAAATTGGAAAATTTTTCTTCCCAGGAAAGGAAGCTGTTTTTAGCGATGCCAAAAACCCTAGGGAGTTCATGGGAAATAATATACCCATGTTAATGAATTCCATACCCACTATCCGGACCTCTCCATGCAAAAATGGGTAGTTTTATTATCATGAACTCCCCTACAAGTTGCATTTAGAGACATTCCTTCGATTCTTGCGTTTAAAATTTTCCAAATAGTGCTAAGGGACTTCATAAGAATAAAACTACCCACTTTCAAACCTGATACCCAGTATTTGCGGCATGTCTTAAGTGAAAACGGGTAGATTATTTGTTATGAACTCCCTAACAGGCGTTCTGAGACCTTCTAAGAAGGTGTTTTTTGTCTCTGAAAATGAAGCTCCACAGGAAATACAAAGAAGCATTTGTCGAAATCCACTACAAAGTGTATTATAACTGTAGTCAAATCGGATATTTTCAGAGGAGCAATGTGGACATTTACGTGCAAATAGGGCCATAATTAACTCCTTAGCATATCAATTGAGAATGGCCTTAATTCACTCTATTTTTATGAACGTGTAAATAGAATTTATTTAGTATTTTCAACAAGATAGACTACCTATTGAACTGAACCAGTGCCGATTGTTGCTACAAAAATATCTGCGAATCGGATGTTTGAGCATTTATGCCCTAAATTAACAAGCTGTTAATATTTGCTTGAATCTCTTAAAATAGGTTTATTTCAACTTTTTTACAGGGAACTCTGTGTTTTTTGTTCTTTGACAAATTGTTTAAATTACTGTATTCAAATAAGAAATGTTAAATATGAGCCCACAGTGGTAATTCCAGAATAACAAGGATTGAAACTTATTTTGGAATGACCACTGTGAGACTTCAACCATCCCACAGTGGTAATTCCAGAATAACAAGGATTGAAACCTTTTTTCTGCATCATAGGAGAGGAGTTTTTCTCTTCCCACAGTGGTAATTCCAGAATAACAAGGATTGAAACTCCGTAGTACATTTAACTGACTTTCCATCGATAATTCTCACAGCGGTCATTCCAAAATAACAAGGATTGAAACTTGGGAAGGTTACGATAGCACATGGCAACATGCTTACTCACAGCGGTCATTCCAAAATAACAAGGATTGAAACACAATACATGATGCTTATAATATAAAGGAGATGTGTCTCACAGCGGTCATTCCAAAATAACAAGGATTGAAACAAAAGGAAGCACACACGCTGCGGAATATAGCCCGGGGACTCACAGCGGTCATTCCAAAATAACAAGGATTGAAACTTATCTATCCCCATGAGGGATTATGAGATCAGCGGCTCACAGCGGTAATTCCAGAATAATAAGGATTGAAACACGCTAACGGAAGCCGGGGGGGGTGCTTGACGTCCCACAACGGTATTTCCATAAAATAAGGGCATCCTTTATTTTTGCTTTCCACTTTCACAAGGTGACTGCCCATTTTATGGGGCTCGTTTTTTAAAAAGTGCAAAGTGTTTTTGGGCTGATATAAAGGATACCCAACATTTAAACCATTATCAGGGGACATGTCTGAGATGGCAATATACCCCTCAAATTAAGGATTATGTGAATTGGAAAAAAATATAGCCCTGCTGCCAGGTGACGGCATCGGACCGGAAGTTATGAAAGAGGCATTCAAAATTCTCAACGCCACCTCAAAAAAATTTGGATTTAAACTAAACTACAAAGAGGCTGACGTCGGTGGCTGCGCCATTGATAATCACGGCACGGCCCTGCCGTTGTCCAGCCTTGAAATATGTGAAAAAAGTGATGCCATACTCTTTGGTTCCGTGGGAGGCCCCAAATGGGAAAGCCTGCCCCCAGCCCAACAGCCAGAGCGGGCAGCACTTCTGCCTTTACGAAAACATTTTAGTCTTTATTGTAACCTACGTCCGGCCAGAGTATTCAAATCCCTGGCATCGGCATCTCCATTGAAACCTGAAATCGTTGGGGAGGGTTTTGACATCCTCTGTGTCAGGGAACTCACCGGCGGCATTTACTTTGGAGAACCCAAAGGCAGAGAAGGTGAGGGAGCGAAAGAAAAAGCCTATGATACATTAGTATATTCACGATTTGAAATCGAACGTATCGCCAGAAAAGCCTTTGAATCGGCCCGAAAAAGGAGGGGAATAGTCACCTCTGTAGACAAAGCCAATGTGCTGTTTTCCATGGTGCTTTGGAGGGAAGTGGTCATTGAAATAGCAAAGGAATACCCAGATGTGACGTTGAATCACATTTACGTGGACAATGCCACCATGCAGTTGTTAAAGGACCCTCATCAATTTGACGTGCTATTGTGTGGCAATATGTTCGGGGACATCATCTCCGATGAGTGCGCCATGATCACCGGGTCCATGGGACTTCTGGCATCGGCCAGCCTGAATGAAGACAATTTTGGGCTTTACGAGCCCGCAGGCGGTACCGCACCGGATATTGCAGGAAAAGGAATCGCCAACCCCATTGCCCAGATTCTGTCAGCGGCTATGATGCTCAAGTACAGCCTGAATGAGATTGAAGCAGCCGATGCCATTGTCAATGCCGTGGCAGCAGTCCTTGACCAAGGTATCCTTACGGCTGACCTCACCCAAAACGCAGCATCCGCAGTGGGTACCGTAGCCATGGGTGATGCCATTGCCCAACGCCTGGCCTGATCAAAAAGGGGTCAGGCTTGATCACAACACATGTAGGCATCCTTCAAAAGTAGTTTACACTTTTTTAGAGCAATCCCCATTTGCAGGGACTTTTTCCCAAAAAACTGTAAAGCACTTTGAGAATCATATGAAGGATGCCAGAACATACAGGCATTGAATCAACTAATGAAATCAATTCATCTTTCCTTTGCATCCTTAAAAAAACATGATATGTTCATTTCCATTATTTTTTGTGCCAGAGTCAGATGATCAAGAACCTAAAGGAATTGATTTTTATGCAAATCAAACATTACGAATTTGAATACGGCCAGTACGGCGAGACCACGGGTGTCACCATCAGTTTAAGGGGATATCATGTACTGCGCTATAACTATATCAGTAAAGGAACCGCCTTTACCATTGATGAACGAGCCAAACTGATGTTAAACGGCTATCTGCCACCCCGGGTTAAAACTCTGGCAGAACAGGTGCATTCAAGCCTTGACATCATTGATAAAAAAGAAACTGACATTGAAAGATTTGTTTACATAAGAAGCCTTTACGACAGGAATGTAGTGCTGGCCCATGCCGTCATCGCAAGTGATGTAATTCGCTTTTTACCCATTATTTATACCCCCACCGTGGGTCTTGCCTGCCAGCTTTACTCCACCATGTTCCGAAAAGCCAATGGCATTCATCTCTATCCCGGTAATATTGATCAGGCGGAAGAGATCCTTAGAAATTATACGGCCCAGGATATCCGTGTGGCGGTTATCACCGACAACCAGGGCATTCTTGGCATTGGCGATCAGGGTGCTGGCGGTATGCCCATTTGCCTTGGCAAGCTCATGCTCTACACCCAGGGTGCTGGCATCGCTCCCTGGCACTGCCTGCCCATCTCCCTTGATGTGGGTACAGACAATAAAGAATTGCTCAATGATCCCAATTATCTGGGATACCGTGAAGATCGACTCACCGGGCAAGCCTATGATGATTTCATTGAAAAATTTGTCATCGCATTTAAACGAGTATTTCCCAAGGCCCTGTGCCAGTGGGAAGACTTTTCCAAACAGACTGCTTTTAATGTCCGGGATAAATACCTTGATACGGTGATCTCCTTTAACGATGATATCCAGGGAACCGGTTCCATTGCAGTGGCCGGTATACTTGCTGCCATGAGAGTAAAAAAAGAAAAAATGACCGATCAGGTGTATCTGGTCCACGGTGCCGGTGCCGGTGGTATAGGTATTGCCGAACAGATTTTCACAGAACTCATGGAACAGGGCATGGAAGAAGCGGTTGCCTGTGCACGGATTTTCACTCTGGATTCCAAGGGAGTTGTCACCTCTGACCGAGATCTTGAACATTACAAGCTTAAATTTGCCAAAGATCCCAAGAACCTTGGCTGGTTGAAGACTCCCGGCGACAACACCCTGCTCAACGTGATCAAAAATGAAAAGGTCACGGTTCTCATCGGTACCTCCGGCCAACCCGGGTACTTTACCAAGGAAATTGTTGATGCTGTGGGAGGCAACACAGACCAACCCGTGATTCTGCCCCTGAGTAATCCCACCACAAAGGCCGAGGCCATTCCCGAGGACATCTACCAGTGGACCGACGGCAAAGCCCTTGTGGCCACAGGCTCTCCCTTTGACCCGGTAAGCCACAACGGCAAGTCCTATCGCATCGGACAGATGAACAATTCCTTTGTCTTCCCCGGATTGGGCCTGGGCATCCTGGCCTCCGGGGCCACCACTGTCCTGCCGGTATTTTTCTCAGCGGCTGCCCATGCCGTGGCCGACTACGTCAGTGACGCCGATATTGAAAACGGCATTCTGTGTCCCCCCCTTGATCAATTAAAAGAGGTCTCCCTTGAAGTGGCCAGGCGCGTGGGTGCAGAAGCTCTCAAAGCTGGCGTGGCCCAGAACGATTGCCCTTTTTCCACCTTTAAACACAACAATGATCCGGAACGCCTTAACATCCTGATTGAAAAAATGCGCTGGAGTCCAGAATATCTGTAAACAGTAATTATTCCAGCGGGTGGAGAAAATTGGCTATGAAACAGTTTACAATATTAATTGTTCTTATGGTGGCAATCATTATGCTCTCGGGATGCGGTATCCCTGATCTCCCAGGCCCCATCGGAATTCCAGGTCTTTAACAGCAATTCTAATTTTGGCTGCCCAAGGTAATCCATGATGCCAAAATTAGAATTGCCGAGATCTGTAAAATTTAAAAAAAACCTTGACCCGTTGGAGAGAATCATCTATATAGGTCTCCAGTTAGACGGGCGATTAACTCAGCGGGAGAGTGCTACCTTCACACGGTAGAAGTCACTGGTTCAATCCCAGTATCGCCCACCATATAAAATCAAGGGTTTACAGAGTCTCTCTGTAAACCCTTTTTTGATTTTGTGACCACTTTGTGACCGGTTGGAAAAATTGCGCCTTCAAACCTCCTTGCTGACACCTGGTTTTTATCTTCCATTAAATGAGCATACACGTTCAATGTCACCGTTGGGTTGCTGTGTCCCATCTGCACTTGGATATATTTTATGTTCTCCCCCTGGCGGATTAACAAACTGGCATATGTGTGCCTCAAAAAATCCAAACGTTTGGATTTCCTTCAGCATACTTTTGCATCTTGGGCTCTTGCTGCTGAAGAGTCGCCGGGGACCAATGGTCAAGGTGTCATTATTATATCGGTTTTGGCTGCTGCGTTTTAGGGTCGTTTAATAAACGCCATCATGGTGCCCAACATTCACTAAAATAATTTCTTTTTTTGAAACGAAAAATTCAAGCGTGATCCTATAGGATATATTTATAGAAATTGAATACAAATCCTTTAATTTTCCTTTTAATGGATGAAGTCTCAAAGATGGATGATTAGGATCTAACTCTAAAAGTTTAAGTGTTTTTCCATATTGAGATAATGATTCAGGATGTTTTTTAATGAATTTTGAAGCCCGTTTAATATAAGTATTTGTGTAGATGAGTTTATAGGTCATTGAGTTATTCGTTTGATATGATCTTCGACACTTTCTGTGATGTAGTTCCCTTCTTGATAATCAATTTTGACCTGATGGAGCGCTACGTCGAGTTCGCATTCTCTTAAATAGTTATAGTATTTCATATCCATGACAACAAATTTTTCTTTACCCCGAACTGTGATTACTAATTCATGATTTTCTGAAATTTTGTTTTCAATCGCTGAAACGCCCTTTGTCTTGAGTTGATTAGCGGTTATAGTATTCATAATAAACCTCATTTGTTAATTTAAAAGTACTATTAATGATACTATATATAATACTTTTAAATTCATTGATCAAGCTCGAATCTCATATTGTTTATGCATAATAACTGGCAGGACATAAATTTCTTCCCCTTGATACATTAAATAATTACCTTGATGATGGGTGCTATTCAAAATTATAACAGGAAGAAACTTTCGTCCATGCACTTATTTAAAAATTCTTTTAACAAAGACATGCTGCGGTCGAACCGCGGTGCTGACTGCATCCAACTCCTTGTCCCGGCTGGACAACCATACAAGCAAACCTCGTTTGCTTGTATGGCCCACGATGTCGGCCAGCACCGCATTAATTTTTGTTAATTATTGATTGACATATGTTATCCCGCATACTATAAGATAAACAAATATAAACTCATGGGTAGATACTCAATATGAATGCAACAACTTTTCATTCTTTTTATCAACGGTTATTTAATGAAGGCATCATTGATTCCCAAAGAAAATTGGCTTTATTGTTGGGCATCAAAGGATCTGCAATATCTCAGGCAAAGAAAAGGAAAGTAATTCCCCGTGCATGGATAACCGAAATTTCTGAAAAAATGAATTTGACCCCTAAATGGATTAAAACAGGGAATGGGGAAAAATATTTTGATAGAATAGACGATAACAATCATGGCTTTGAGGTAGTTCCGAAAGTGGAAGCGCGCTTGTCTGCGGGTGACGGTTCATTTGTTGTAGATCAAAAAATTGCCGAATATTATTCGTTTCAAAAATTATGGTTGAGAAAGAAAGGTATCCCAAAAAATATGGTCTTAATGGATATCGTTGGGAATAGTATGGAGCCTGAGTTGAAAGATGGAGATACTGTTCTTGTCGACAGATCAAAAAACGAAATCTTAGCAGGAGCAATATATGCAGTTGGTGTTGAAGATACGGTATTAATAAAAAGGGTAGAAAAACTTCCCGACAAACTTGTTTTGATAAGTGATAATGAAAAGTACTCCCCAACATACATAACAGGTGATGATATTAACCGTGTAAGAATTTTAGGGAAAGTCATATGGATTTGTCGAGAAATAAAATGAACATTTTGAATTTTTATTCTATTTGTGTAAAGGTGATAATTAATTGATAGCCTCGAAAACAGTTACAGGGAAAGTTTTCATTTAACCATATGGAAGAATTAAAGAAAATATTTATTCGATTAGGTATGAGCCGCCAAAACGGGCTGTTTATATCATCGGAAGATACACAAAAAGTGGGTTTATCCCATAGGACTGAAAAGTTATTAGAAAATAGACTAATACCAGATGCATTTTTTTGCATCGATAATAAACCAATGGTGCTTTTTTATAACTCCCCTAAAAATAGGAATGAATTATTCAAAGCAATCTGGAATTTCAATGAAGCCCCTATTGTTATAATTAATGAATCAAATACAATTGAAATTTTCAATGGACTTTCTTACCTTCATAGTAAAAATACTCTTGAAAAATTAACCGATGAAACACACTTAGATGCTTTTTCTTATTTTGAACTTTTAACTGGCAGAGCCTGGCAAGAATTTGGGGATAAATTCAAACACAACAACAGAGTTGATTACAAGCTACTTGAAAATATCAAGGACGCAAGAGATCTACTTATTAAGCAAGAAAACATTGGTGATTATTTAGCTAATGCCCTTATTGGGAAATGTATATTTATCAGATATTTAATTGACCGTAAGGTCAGAATTAAATTTGATGATGGCATACTGAGAGTTTGGACCAACGAAGAATTCTGCCGACTTTTGGAAGACAAAGAAAGAACGATTCAATTTCTAATTTATTTGAAAGCGCACTTTAATGGAGAAGCTTTTCTTATAGAGGATTCATTGTTAAAGGATCTTCCAAATAGTGCTTTTGAAATTTTAAAACAGCTAATGCAAGGAACAGAAATCGTAAGCAAACAAATGTCATTATTTGACATTTACGATTTTTCAATTATACCTGTAGAATTTATAAGCAATGTTTATGAATATTTTATTGGCAGCAAGCGACAGGCACAAAAAGGAGCCTATTATACTCCCCTGTTTTTGGTTGAGTATATAGTTTCTGAAACAGTTTCCAAATATTTTCGAGAGAATCCAAGTGAATACAAATGTAAAGTTTTGGATCCTGCCTGTGGATCTGGCATTTTTCTGGTTGAATCTTTAAGAAGGATGATAGAGCGTTACCAGGAACTAAATAGCTCTGTTTCACAAGAAACGAGCCAATTTAAAGAAATTTTAAGAAAAATAGCTGAAGAAACTATCTTCGGGGTTGATCAGGATGAAAATGCAATTAATGTAGCTATATTTTCAGTTTATCTTACTTTGCTTGATTATCAAGAACCAAAAGAAATTGAAAATTTTCAATTTCCGAACCTGATTGAGAAAAATTTTTTTATTAACGATTTTTTTAATCAAAATGATGATTTTAATGATATTCTTAAAAAACTTAATTTCCATTTCATTCTCGGTAACCCGCCTTGGAAAAGAGGTAGTGATAAAAATGCTCTTTTCTTAAAATACATTAAAGATAGAAAAGCAAATGAGTCAGATTCATCGGATGGGGAGCTTCCATCAATCAGTAATAAAGAGATTGCACAAGCCTTTTTACTAAGGACAAGTGATTTTAGCTACAGAGAAACAAAATGTGCTCTAATTGTCACTAGCAAGACGTTATACAATCTTAAAGCGAACAAATTTCGCAAGTATTTTTTAAAAAGATACTTGCTTGAAAAAGTCTTTGATTTATCTTCTGTTCGTAAAGAAGTCTTTGACAAATCTAACGACCCTGCTGTTGCTCCAGCAGTCATTCTATTTTTTAGTTATGCACATAACCAAGTTACAAAGAAAAATACAATTTGCCATATCGCCTTAAAACCAAATCGTTTTTTTACTCTTTTTAAAATTTTTATATTGCAAAGAACTGATTACAAACAAATAATCCAGGCTCGTTTAATGGAAAATGATTGGTTATGGAAAGTATTGCTTTATGGAAGTTATCTCGATTTCAATTTAATCAAAAGACTAAAAACAGATTACGAAAATATTCATAAGGTAATACAAAGAAAAAAGTATCTGATTGGCACTGGTATCCAGTATGGTCAAGACAGAAGGGATTCACAGCATCTAGTAGGATTGCCTTTTATAAATGTAAATCGAGTACAACCTTTTTTTATTGAACCACATTCTGAAGCAACTTTCACTAAATCTTTTATACATAGGCCGCGCGACAAAGAACTGTTCGAAGGGAATAGACTTATTGTTAAAAAAGGTCTTAGCCCATATTTCAAATCAACGGCAACTATTATAGCAAAGAAGGCTATATTCAAAGATTCGCTAACAGCAATAAAGGTATTTGACACTTCTGATATACAAGATTTGAAAATATTTTGTGGTCTCTTGCATTCAGAAATGTTTTCTTATTTCATTTTGCAAACGGGTGCATCTACAGGCGTTGAAAGAGAACAGTGTTTCAATGAAGAAAAATTCAACTTCCCATACATAAATAATTCGGCAATCTCAAGATATGTAGACGTAATTAAGTCTATCAGCGATGAACTAATACACAAAAGCCCAAAAGTATTGGATGCCGAAACTTTATCTATAAAAACTAAAAAAGCAAAGCTGATAGAAAAGCTGGATAAAGAGATACTTAAAAGCTTTAATCTAAATGAACAAGAAAAAGCTTTAATTGATTATACGGTCAATATGACCATTCCTTTTATAATGCGGCATAAGGGGTATGAAAAAAACGCATTAGGAGCTCTCAAACGAAATGACCCGTTTTTGATTGGCTACAGTGACGTCTATTTTAATCGGTTTAAAAAATCATTTGAAAAGAGCAATAAAAAATTTGTCCTTCAGATACTCTATAACGATTATATGATAGGCATGTTTTTTAAAATTATTAATGCCAAAAATATCAAAGAAAAAATTACCTGGAAGCGTGAACCAGCAAAAGGATTAATTTCTAAGTTGCATTCCCTTGGATGCCAAGAAATAACTAATAACCTTTTTATCCAGAAAGATATAAGAGGCTTTGAAAGAAACGGATTTTATATTATAAAACCAAATGAAAAAAAATTATGGCACAAGGCTGTGGCCTACCTTGATGTAGCAGAATTCACTGAAGCAATGTTAAAAATAGACAAAGAAGCCAAAGATGAACAGATCTCTTGACGCCTCCATTTTTATTGAATCTTCAAATTTCAAATCTTCCGAATTCCAAGATATCCTTTCCAAGATAGTTAAATGCTATAAATTGATGTTATCTGATGAAGTAAAGGTTACAAATGACGAAAATGAAATTAGAGATGTATTACATAAAAATTATTTGAACAACAATAAAATTAGGAACGATTTAGGATTAATAGATTATCTTTTCGACCCTGAAGTGCCAGAAGCAAGCACAAAAGGAAGAACCGATATTAAAATACAGACTAATAATACATTTTTAGACACATCTGCTTATTATATAATTGAATGTAAGCGATTGGATAACAAAAATTTAACTGGGCAAACAGGCCTCAATGCAAAATATATTGCCAATGGTATTATACGATTCGTCGAAGGAAAATATTCAACTTACCGCGACTTAAATGGTATGATCGGGTTTGTTGTTGAGACAATGGACATTCAAAAAAATATTCAAAATATCAACAATTTATTAAATGATTATTTTTTAGATGCCAATACAGAGAAAAGTTTAAAGCTTGATTCATTTGTTGCGCATTTCAAACACCAATATCATTCGACTCATAGAGATCTAAATAGTAAAAAATTTGATTTGTATCACTTAATGTTTGATTTTTCAAAAAATTTAATGTGAATATGAAATACCCTTGTGCTGTACTCCATACAACACAATGAATAACTACGGTGGTCCCCTGGTCCCCACAAAAAGCGAACAATATGCTAAGCTCTGAATCAACCAAATGATAGGAGCAGAAAATGAGCAAAGAAAGGACACAATACAGCCCGGACTTTAAGGCTAAAGTGGCACTGGCAGCCATACGCAATGATCAAACAGTGCCAGAGTTAGCAGCCCGGTTTGAAGTCCACCCAACTATGACCTGAGAACCTTTCAAGACGGTGCTGAGCTTCGTTGCGGCTTAAAAATTTGGTTTCCCTATTACAATCAGGAAAGGTTTCATCAATCATTAAAAAACTGGACACCAGATGAAATTTACTTTAAAAAGCAAACAATAGATTTCGCAGCATAATGGTTGAGGCAAGTTTATGACTGCTGGAACTTTTTTTACACGCCTTCTAGGCGTATAAAAAAAGATTCCACCCACAACTGCTTTTCCATTTTAAAAAAATAAATAAATAAACACTTTCAGAGCTTATCCAAGCAGAATGGTTGTTCATACACTGGGGTCCACCGTATCCATCTGGTGATAAGAGAACGATGAAGTTTATATTTTTTGGCTAATTCGGCAACAGTTTCCTGTTCCCGGATCATGCCACTGCAATTCTGGTTTTAAACTTTCCGCTGTAATTTTTTCTCATGGACCTCCTTTTGCCGGTTAAATTTGAACCTGGATTTAGCATCCCCTTATGTCGCTTAGCAACTGGTTCAGATTTTGGGGTCCATTATAATCTATGTCAGGCGTCAATTACTTTTTAACCATTCTGCTTTGTTTTATGCCACATTGTAGTCATTTTGTTGAAAACGCTTCAAAAATAAAAGGCAACATCGTATACCATGTTGAAAATGCTGTTGAAAACGCGTATAAAACGGGTGTAAAACGTTGAAAAAAGTTATAGAGTTGTTGAAAACGTTCCCTTTACCTTTAAGGTAAAGGAACGATTTTAAATAACTTATGCTTTTTCAACATAGACTCCGGAAATTTTAATCAATTTTTTGCTTTCCAACGATTGCCAAACTTTACAATATGCAGGTCTGCTCATTCCTTGATTTTGACATGCGTCTTTCCAATCTTCAGTTTTAACTTTTGCCCCGTCTGGGTCATAACCACTTCTGGATAATGTTATTCTGTGTTTCTCGTATAAATCATCCAGTATGGTTAAAGCTAATGTCTGATTCTTGCCCCTGCCCGCGTTTGATTTCTTTTTGGGTGGCTCATATGCGGTACTATCCAGAATTGCAGAAGTAACACTGTTCCCGTCATCGTCCATCATTCCCAGATCTACGGAACGAATAACAAAGGCCAACTGCTCAGGTTTCTCAAAATCCTTCATCTTGGTGCATTCAAACCTGCATTGGCTTTCATCCTTGGTCATCCTGTACTCTGCGTCCAAGGCCCCTTTTAACGCCATGGCACCACGCGCCCTGTTCTTCTCACCGTGACCGGTATGGTGGATAATTAATATTCCAGATTTATAAAGGCTTCTGATCCGGTCCAACTCGTTTATAAATTTATTCATTTCTTGCGTGCTGTTCTCATCGCCTGCCCCAAAATTCCGCGCCAATGTATCCACCACCACCAGCGCGGGCTTCTCCCCAGTGTCATCAATGGCTTTAATTATTTCATCTGTAGCAGCGGTATCGCTGATCTGTGCGGCAATAGTAGAAAGGAATATGGGTGCATCATCAAGGCGTTTTTGGTTTCGGATACCCCAGGCTATAAACCGACGTTTAAGGCCGTTTCGACCTTCTCCAGCAATATAAATTACTGGACCTTGTTTCACCGGGTATCCATGAAAATTAACCCCGACGGCAATGCAGCAACAAATATCAACTCCAACAAAAGACTTGCCACATCCAGGGTCCCCGAAAACTTCAATCATGGAGTCACGTTCAAAGATTTTTAAAATTAACCAATCCTGACTGGTCGGCATGTCTGCATAATCCATGGGATTTCTGACACAGTATCCTCTCTTTACCGCAAGCGTGAATATTTGCCGGAGCGAAACAAGTATTTTCCTCAATGTGGAAATATTCATTCCTGACTTTTGCCGGTCAA
>Ga0208900_1001359_pt1 | contig 13118 bp, 12 predicted proteins | sample AntAceMetag02UKK_FD_184763 | JGI IMG/M metagenome (GOLD analysis project Ga0208900, IMG submission 184763) | Saline lake microbial communities from Ace Lake, Antarctica - Antarctic Ace Lake Metagenome 02UKK (SPAdes) (version 2) | ecosystem: Environmental > Aquatic > Non-marine Saline and... | reverse complement strand
GCCGATGCTTCCCCCTGCCCCGGTGACCAGCACAATCTTTTCTCTGAGATACCCGGCAATCCCCTCCCGGTCCAGGACCACAGGCTCCCGGCGCAGCAGATCTTTATATCTCACCTCCCGCAGGGTGTTAATGTCCACCTTGCAGTCAATGATATTACCCAGCCCCGGCAGGGTCCGGAAGGGCACATCACAGGCCTTGCACGCCTCCACAATGGTCCGCATCTGGGCACCGGTGGAGGATGGAAGGGCAATGAGAATCTCTTTCACAGCCAGCTTTTCTGTGACTACTTTCAGCGACCCAATGCCCCCCAGCACGGGAACGCCATGGATGGAGCGACCCATTTTTTTGGGGTCATCATCCATAAAACATGCCACCCGGAAATTCAAGCGGGCATTTTCCGCAATTTCCCGGAACAGCTTTTCCCCGGCACTGCCAGCCCCATAAATCAAGATCACCTTGTGATCCCCAGTGTCTTTAAACAGACCAAGCACCCGGCTATCACTCCTGTGGAGTCTCAACTCGGTGAACATAAACCGGATGAGCAGCCGCAATCCGCCGGTGAACAACAGCGTCAAAACAGCATCAATGACAAAAACAGATCTGGAGTACCCGGCAAACCCATGAACAATGACAATACCGGACAGCAGCACCAGAAACGACACCCCCACAGCCTTGAACAACCGCCACAGATCCGTAAGCCCGGTGTAGCGGAACATTCCCTTGTACAACTGCATGGAAAAAAAGGCAGACAACTTGATGAGCAGCACAAAGGGGAGCAGGTGCCAGAACTGTTCCAGGCGTATGTCGGGCAGGGCAAACTCAAACCGAATGAGGTGGGCCGACAACAGCGACAAAGAGAACAGGAGCAGATCCAGAACAAAGATGATGTAAAAATTATAATTTCTCAGTTGAAAAAACATAACATATGCTCTACCCGGAAATGGAAATCAATGCAACAAATAAAAAGGCCAGACTCGTGGAAATATCCCCAAGCCTGGCCTCAATTTAACTTTTATGCTTAATGCTTGTTGCACAGGACCCTGTTCAGGCGCGGAACGCCGGGACAAGGTGCTGGACGAAGTCAGCACCAAGATTCACGGTGGCGCAGCCGCCGTGAAAGAAAGGCTATACTTTACCAATAAGCCAAGCCTGACCCTACTACTGACCTCACTACCTTGCTTAAAAGCTCCTTTTTGGCATCAAAAAGTACGACCTAAGCCCTTTTTTGCCCATATTTTTGACAACATTACACATAAAAACAACAACTTATCGGGGTCAAACCCACTTATATACCCACTTATATCATCCCAATCCTATTTCCGCTTCCAGCATCATCCTGGCCACGTCCCTGGTATCATATTTGGCTTTCCACTGAAGCACAGATTGGGCCTTGGCAGGGTTTGCACAAATGCTCTGTATATCGGTGGGACGTATATACCGGGGATCGATCCGGACATATTTTTTCCAATCCAGCTTTAACTCTAAAAAAACCGTTTCAATAAAATCTTCCAAGCTGTAGGTTGCACCCGTGGCAATAATATAGTCATCTGGCTGATCCTGCTGGAGCATCAACCACATGGCCTCTACATACTCTGGTGCCCATCCCCAGTCCCGTTGGATGGTAATATTTCCCAGTGATAATTTTTCAGAACGTCCTTTGGAAATATCCAGTGCCCCTTTGACAATCTTCCGGGTCACAAAAGCCTCCGGCCTTAAAAAAGATTCATGGTTGAAAAGGATGCCTGTGCAGGCAAAGATATCATAGGCTTCTCTGTAGTTGGCAACCATCCAGAAAGCCCCTGCCTTTGCAACCCCATAGGGACTTCTTGGCTTAAAAATTGTTTTTTCAGTGGCAGGTTCACCATTGGTATTCCCAAAACAATCTCCGGAACCGGCATTGTATAATTTAACCGGTATTTTCAGCATTCGAATCACTTCAAGCAAATTTAAGTTGGCAACGCTGATACTTTCATATGTTTCATAGGGCATATCAAAGGATGCCGCAACAGAACTCTGACCCGCAAGGTTATAGATTTCGTCAGGTTTATAATCACTGATCACCTGTATCACATTTCTAAAATCATGAATCGAAGAACAAATAATTTTAATTTTTTCAAAAATATTTAACCTTTTCAGATTATGAAAGTAGGAGCTATTGGGATTCCGGGAAACACCAATCACACGATATTTTTTTTCCAGGAGTAATTTTGCCAAGAAAGCGCCGTCCTGGCCGGATACACCATATATGATTGCTGTTTTCATTCAATTTTCTCCATGGGTTAGTGTTTTAAACAAATCAGTGTACCGGGCGGAACGACTATTTTGGACTGCCGCAGAAGTTTTGATCATTCCATAGATGTTCAAAATGGGCTCAGGCTTGAGGCTTGCTCTAAAAAATCCTTGTATGCCAGTTTTATGCCTTTTTTCAAATTTATTTTGGGTTCCCAGCCAAGTTTCATTAGACGGCTGGAATCCATGAGTTTTCTTGGGGTCCCATCTGGTTTGCAGGTGTCAAAGATGAGCTTATTTTTAAAGCCCACGGCTTCTTTTACGGTTTCTGCAAGGTGACGGATGCTGATCTCTTTGCCCGATCCGATGTTGATATGGGCCTGGACGGTGCCGCTTTCATCTTCAAAGGCGATGTCTTTGTAATCTACGTTTTCCAGGAGAAACACGCAGGCTTCGGCAAGATCTTCGGCGTAGAGGAATTCCCGTAAGGGGGTACCGCTGCCCCAGATGGTTACGCCGGGGGCATTCTGCATTTTCGCCTCGTGCATGCGCCGGATCAGGGCGGGGAGTACATGGGAGTTTTCTATATGATAATTGTCTCCGGGGCCATAGAGATTGGTGGGCATGGCAGAGATAAAATTAGTACCATACTGGCGGTTATAGGCATCACACATGCGGATACCGGCAATTTTTGCAATGGCGTAGGGCTCGTTGGTGGGTTCCAGGGGCATGGTGAGCAGAGCGTCTTCTTTCATGGGCTGGGAGGCAAGTTTAGGATAGATGCAACTGGAACCCAGAAACAGCATTTTTTTGACACCATGGGTATGAGACGCATGGATAACATTGGATTGAACCATTAGGTTTTCATAGATGAACTGTCCCCGGAATGTACTGTTGGCAAATATGCCGCCTACTTTTGCCGAGGCCAGTACCACGTAATCTGGTTTTTCCCGGGCAAAATAATCCTCCACATCTTTCTGGCGGATAAGATCCAGCTGGGCATGGGTTTTTCCGATTATATTGCAGTACCCTTTGGCTGTCAGGCAGCGCTGGATGGCGGAACCCACCATTCCTTTGTGCCCAGCAATGTAAATTTTGGATTCTAATTTCATATTGGGATCAGGCCTCGCTACCTACAAAAGGTAAAATGGGGTCACATAAAATGGGGTCACATCTTTAATCTTGACAATTCTCTATCAATACTTTCAAATAGCTGTTTTGAGTGTAAATTTCTTGCCATTTTCTGACGCAACCTTTTTCCTGCATAACTAAAGAGCTGTAATCAATAGGGTACAGTTCGTGATTTATAAAACTTGCCGGGGGGATGCCCCCCCCCACGTCCCCTTTAAGACCCTCTGTAACCAAATTACACAGATGATCCAGGAACCCATCATCCACGGCTATCCACTTAAGGCGGGACAACCTTTAGAGTCGAGTGTCTTGACAGCCTTGAATTTAGGGGTTGAAGGCTAATTATTCATATAAAAATCCTTGAGAATATCCCGACTTAAGTGGGTAGCCTCATCCACCAACTGTTAGGAACAAAGCTTACCCTGCCGCAAGGCTTGATGCTATACATCATGAAATATCCGGACTAAAGTCGGAGGATATCCTAATCATGCAAAGCTCTCCGTATGCTAACTGACATTGCAGGATAGCTTCGGAATGCTGACATCAATAGTTCCAGCGAAGTATAATTTTTATAGTTATTTCCGTAGCACAGTTTTTCTCATGCGTATTGCAAGCATCACACGTCCAACTCTTTTGACCCATCGCCATAGGATTTTAACCTCGGGCGGATGCCAAAAACTTTGAGACAATAGTTGTATGCAATTAAAGCTATGGTAATGAATGCTAATGGCGCATGAGCGAAGACGGCTAGTTTTCTCGTTCGCTCAAACTGAACGAAGCTATCTAATAAAGGACCTACCCAAGTCACCGCGTAAGGAATAAACAAAAATTTCCTCAACCGATGGGATGCCGTTTGAAATTCCTCGCGGTTTGCGAAACCCGTACCTGGGATGTGAGTGTAGTGAATATTCACAATTGCCCGCCAATGCAGCTTCAGAACGAGCTTACGATAACTATCGGACGAGTAATGAATAATAGCGTCTCCCTTGAGCACAACGACACTTCCCGCCTTCGCAGCAATCAGATAAAAGAGCCGAGGGATGATCATCTCACTCTTGAGCTCATCCTTCATGGTTGTCTGCAACCATTTCAAGTCCAAAGAATTTCCTGCACAAAAATCTACAAGAGGAAGATCTCCTCCTCCTGAAAAGTCATACGAGGTATAATGCTGTTTGTTCTGGCTCAGACGATACTTTCGGTTCCAACTCTGGATTTTAGTCGAAGCCTCAGAGGTCGTCCCGTAAATGAACCAGGCAAATGGGTCGGAAAAGATATTGATATAGTCATTAACCCCCGAAGCGTCCTTGGGCTTTCGATAACCACCAGACAGAACTACTCGCGTCTGAAAAACCTCGTTGAAAGCTGCAACCCGATTCTTCAAAGCATGACGGTTCTCGAACACTTCGTCCGAATCGAGAAAAATTGCATATTTCCCCTGTCCTTCCAATAAACCTATGTGTTTGGCGTATTCCTGTTGAGTGCGGGGATTGGGAATAACTCGTGCGCTCCACTCTTCTGCGATCGCCAGGGTCTGATCCGTAGAGCCGCCATCGATGACAAGAATTTCCACCAGTTCCTGGGGGTATTCTTGTTGCCGAATTGACTCGAGCGAAAGCCGGATAGTCCGTTCCGAGTTGAAAGTCGGCATGATGATGCTTAATTGCGGAAGGGGGTGGGAAATCATTTAGTACTTTCCTCCAATTTTTGATAGACTCGTAAAAAGTACGGAGTTGGGAGTTGAGTTTTTAAACACGACATAAGGTGTTTAAAGCGCCGCGACAGCGCTATAAATTATGCTCAAAATATCATATAGCGACTTTTTACAGGAGCATCAGTTTTTGGCACACGATGGTGCTAGGACTAACATTAAGATCCTGAGGGTCACGGGCATATTTACGATAATCTGCGAGAAATGCGGCAATCAAACTATAATCGCAACCACTCAGGAGCACGTTATGACCCAGTCCCTCGGTCCTTTCAGTCGCCGTCCGGAGAATTAGGCAGGGTTTTCCAAGATAAAACGTCTCCTCTTGATTACTCCCGCCATCAGTCACGATGAATTCGGCACCACCCAGGACTTGCATAAACTCAAAATATTTTAGGCGTGGAGAAATGATTAAGTGGTCAATTTTTTCAAGATTGGCCATCAGCCCAAAAGAATCAAACGCGATCCGTGTTGGCTCGTGAAGAAGCATAAAACATGTCAGACCATCTTTAATTTTCATCAAAATCTGGGTAATCAGACTTGTTACCAAAGCCTCGTTATATATATTTTCCTGGCGATGGATCACAAAGACGAAATAAGGCTGTTGCCTTAGGCTGTGGATCATCGGCGAAACAATCGGAATTATTTGGGAGTATCGAAAGCTGTCAATCAGCGTATTTCCATTAGTGCAAATTTTTTTCCCAGTGTGTTGTGAGAGGTTCCCGACAGCCCAGTCATTTGGACAAAAATGGATCTCCACCAATTTGGATACCAAACGTCTACATATTTCCTCAGGAAAAGGAGAAAAAATTTTGAATGAGCGAAGTCCAGCCTCTATATGGGCGACGCGAAACCCCAAGAGCCGACCGAGAAGAGAGCCCATCAGGGTCGAGACCGTATCACCATGTACCACGAGGATGTCCACTCGGGGTCTTTCGGGTACCATTTCACGGCGCATCTTGAAGTAGGCGCTGAGCAGAGTACGCATAAACCACAATAAGACCCCAAACGTGCTTTGTTTAATCTTGTCCTTTGAAAGCGAAAGGGTCACAGACGTCTTGAGATGCTCCATCAAGTCGCTTTGGGTTAGGTCGTTCTGCCCGGTTGCAACAATCTTGAACGGTCGCCCCTCTTCCTCCATTTGTTTCATAATTGGGAAGAGCTTGATTAGTTCTGCGACGGTGCCGACAAAAAAAATAACCATAGATGTTCTCTTTGTGCTATACGATTGATCTAAAATAATTAATGGTTTTCTCCAGCCCATCTTCTAGTGCAATAATAGGCTCCCAGCCCAATTTTTCTTTTGCCAGGCTTATATCCGGCTGACGTTGACGAGGGTCGTCAGGAGGCAAGGACTTACAAATGAGTTTACTGGTACTTTCGGGAATCATCTGCAATATCTTTTCAGCAAGCTCTCGGATGGTGAACTCTACGGGGTTGCCTATATTTACAGGACCAGCAAAACCCTGTCCGTTTTCCATCATGCGCACCATGCCTTCGACAAGGTCATCAATATACTGAAAGCTGCGGGATTGGCTGCCATCACCGTATAGGGTGATGTCCTGATTGGTCAGGGCCTGGACAATAAAGTTGGAGACGACGCGGCCATCGTTGGGGTGCATATTGGGGCCGTATGTATTGAAGATACGCACCACGCGAATTTCCATGTTGTGCTGGCGTTTATAATCAAAAAACAGTGTTTCGGCGCAGCGCTTGCCTTCATCGTAACATGAACGAATGCCGATGGGGTTTACTTTGCCCCAGTAGCTTTCAGGCTGGGGATGGACTTCTGGGTCGCCATAAACTTCACTGGTGGAGGCCTGCAGGATACGCGCTCGGGTGCGCTTGGCCAGACCCAGCATATTGATCGCGCCATGTACGCTGGTCTTGGTTGTCTGCACCGGGTCGTACTGGTAGTGAATGGGTGAGGCTGGACAAGCCAGGTTATAAATACGATCCACTTCCACATAGAGGGGGAAAGTGACGTCATGCCTCATGAATTCGAATTTGGGGTTGACTATCAGGTCGAGAATATTGTCCTTGGTTCCTGTAAAGAGGTTGTCGAGACAAATGACGTCATGGCCTTCGGACAATAAGCGGCGACATAGATGTGAACCGACGAAACCGGCTCCGCCGGTGACTAGAATACGCTTGGTTATGTGCATAACTCAGCCCTTTTCCTTTTTAGTTAAAATTATAAAAACACCCATACATCCAGAGTCTTGTTCATATTCACAATTAACCTTATGCTTCAAATAATTTAAATGAATGGGTGGTGCCTGAAAAACCACTTGCTAATATACATATCCCAGAGTGCTACCCCCCCCTCTTGTAACTACGTTCCTCGACACAAAACCCTGAGCTTCGGCATGCGTGCCAAGTTCATTACAGCCATACAAAGATACGCATAATTGATGAAAAGTAAAAACCTTATACATTATTTTTGTGACTACTCATTCGCCTATGCCAATCGGTTTCTGTATTTTTATGGTTATAAAGTGAGAGTGCCGAGGATCCATTTTACCCCAATAACGTGGGAGCGGAAAATATCCAGCGCCAAGAACTCCCTTCACTACAAAACCATGATAACATCGACCACTCTCCGTCATCACAGCCAAGATCCAAAAATTCAGCGTTTTCATCATATCCGAGAAAAGCACTAATAATTTTTTTATTTAGCATCATTGCTGCTACCCAAAGATCGTTAAGATACTTTGATATAAAACTCATACATTACCTCTTGAGGAAGGAACAAAATTAGATACGCGTCGATAATCACGCCACAACATCCCATAACCAATTGCAACGAGTATACACCCACAACTACCCATAATAGCTACCACCATCCACAAGTGATCGTGCCATAGGTGGATGGCCAATACCTGCAATGGAGCCATACCAAGAAAAAGCCAGGCGAAGAGTACACGGCCTTTGGCGATCAGAAAATACTCGGCCACCATGACCAGGGCCATGGGCAGGATGGCAAAGCCATACCAACGTAATAGCTCACCTGCCCCAGCATAGCTTTGGCCATAAAACATGGTAATCAACCAGTCACCGGTAACCCAGTAAATCAGTGCCGTCACGCCACAGAGTGTGGCGGTAACAGCCACTGCCTGCAGCATGATGTGGGCACTACCCTGCTCCTTGGCGTGGTTTTCCGCAACCATGGGGTATAACGCCATAACCAGACCACCCGGCAAGTAGAGTACAGCCTTGCCGAGCACAGAGGCAGCAGCATAAAGGCCGGCTTGCTCTGGTGGAAAATACCAATTAACCAATACCATGTCGAGCTGGGTCATGGCGGCAAATGCGATGTTGGCAACAAGGACAGGAAATACTGTTCTCATTGGAAAGCGTGCAATAGTCGTTACCATCTTGGGCTCATGGGGGAGCCGGGGTATGATAAGCCATAAACCAATCAACCATGTACCCGCACATGCGATAACAGCCCCAGAGATTGCGCCGCTGACACCAAAGCCCTGGATAACCAGTAGTACGCTAAATACTATTTTGAGCAGGCTACTTAGAACATTAGTTCCGGCAAGCCCACCAAAGCGCTGCATACCTTGAAAGAAGGCATTATTGACAAGCAAAAAAGCACCAATGACAAGAAAAACGCCAAAAAACCAGACTGGGGTAACAGACGTCGATTTCAGATAGACCTGCACTTTGCCAGCCAGTGGGATAAGCAGCAAAAAAAGAAGTATGCTGAATAGTATCAGGTATTCATGCGTACGGCGGTAGAGGATGCGCAAATCTGCAAGGCGGTTATGGGCGCGCAGGCTCGATACTCTGCGGGAAATCACCATGAACATCGCACCCAGTGGGGAGCTGAAAAACATGAACAGCGCCATAATGGCACTGAACAAGGCGAAGTCACCAGGAGATAGCATACGGCCCATTAGCACCTGATATGCATAGCCCATCAGGCCAACGATAACATTAGCCAACGTAAGCCAAAAGCCTGCACGAAGCAGACGGTTGGCGCTCAAGCGCCCAATCCTGTCCTTCAAGTGCGCGATTAGGGGGGCTGATTTCATAGATACTTACTGCCGGTCAAGATGGCATCCGTTCCTGTGTTTTTTTTATTCACCGGAACGTCATTGTTTTCGCGTAAGTTGAAACGATCTCTCACAAGATACAAGGGGCGATTAATAACCTCTGTGTGGATCGTACCGATGTATAGCGCTACCAGCCCAATCGCCATCAAAACAATCCCAATGAGAAATGTGTTGGAAACGACCACAATCGCCAACGGCGTATAGTTCAATGGACTTTTCAGTAAGTAATTTAGCAACATCCAAAGCAGTAGCAGCCCACTACAGAGGGTTATAGATATGCCCAGGTAGCCAGTCAAACGTAACGGCCAGAGCGAAAATGAGGTAATGCTGTTAATGGCCAGATTCCAAAGCTTGCCATAGGAATAACCCGCTTCGCCATCGCTACGCGCATCAGCCTTGAACTCGATGTAAACTTTGTGGAATCCCATCCAGTCCATGATGCCCCGAAACATGCGCTCACGTTCGGTCGCATGTCCGAAAGCGACTACTACTTTTTTGTCGTAGAGCCGGTAATCCGTAGTCTGCGATACCATTTGCAAACCCGATATTTTCGACATGAGCCAGTAATACGCATGCGAACCCAGGCTGCGTATCAAAGGCTGTTTCTCGATACTGACACGGATCGTGGCAACAATCTCCGCACCCTTTTCCCATTCTCGTATCAAAGAGGGGATCAGTTCGGGCGGGTGCTGCAGATCCGCATCCATGCAAATAACCGCATCGGCGTCTTCAGCCTCATGGACACCAGCGGTGAGCGCAATCTCCTTGCCGAAATTTCGCGACAAATCCAATACTGTTACCTTTGGGGCACGTCGGGCCAGTTTGTACAAAACATCCAGAGAGTTGTCTGGGCTACCGTCGTTAACCATGATATAGGTCCACTCATACCCGGGTAGACCAGATGTAACTTCTTCTAGGCGTTCATAGAGGCGAACAAGATTAAGGCCTTCTCTATATATTGGAACAATGATAGCGATGTGTTTGGTCATATGGGCAGCCTTTTCAAGGTATTACTATAGAAAAAAACAATTAAATGGATATCGTTCATAAAACAAATATAGACATTTTTATTTCTATCAGATACAAGCCGGGAATCACAACCCGGAACCTGTATCTTAAGGAGATCAAGATGTTAAGCCTATTTTTTAACGATTTGTTAAAGAAGCACCTATATCAATAATTACTCGAAGTGCCATGGAGCGAATTTTTAATCCTGAACAGCTGGATCAATGGTTCGACACTACCTCTCAGGAACAAAATGAGGTTGTTTAATAAGGCAAAAGCCGCTTAAAATCAATAATTTTCAAACTACCAAATTTCATTTCAACCCAGAAATTTACACCTCGCAGACGACGTACTTTGTGTTAAAATCCATAAATTTGCAGTAATTTAAAATTATTTTGATTTTGGCCTGACGTTTGGCAATTTTACTTGCTATACCATTTTACATGGAAGAGTTAGTCATCAGAAAAAGGACCATCACCGCCAATGATTTAAAATTCATCCGATCTATAGTTCATGTAAATTGGGATAAAAACAGGACTCAAATTTCAATAATCCTGTGCACAAAATGGGATTGGCGCCAGCCCAATGGTCAACTCAAGGACATGGCCTGTCGAGAAGTCCTTTTGACACTCCATCGAAAAGGCCTGTTTGATTATCCACCGTAAGTATTGTTAGCCAAAATCCCGCCTACCTTCGCCGCTGCAAGGAAGACGTAATACGGCTTTTCGGCAGCAAAAAATCGGCGACCGCGTCCCAGCCTGTTAACTCTAATTCGGTATGTGTGCGTAGTAACAAGTTGGTATAACCAGCCTTCTGCAAACAACGAACAAGCGCCGAGCCCACCAGCCCTCGATGCCCTGCCACATAAATTTTAGCGTCACGTTCCATCTTTTTAATCCTCATCTATCGAATATGCGATAGTCAACTTGGTTGGTAACTTTATAGCCATGATTGTGCAAAACTCTTACAGCAAACTCAACGAAGTACCACTTAAAAGTAGGGGCGATAGCATCCAAGCTCTTGAACCACAACGTTGAAGTTGCGAGCAATCCGGTGACGAAAGTCGTTCTCACGAAATTACCTCTCAGTAAGAAATCAAGGATTGGCGCAGCTTATTCATCAAAGCAGCAGTGCCAGGGCATATGTAACATCAATTCGAAACAAAGTATCTTTACTCGGCTGATGAGTTTGTTCCCGCCCTTAAGCAGAGTGAGCTGCTTCACCCAAAGCAAGTTTCTCGGGTTTAGGAATGAGTCCGAAACAACATACCCATTTAAAAATTGGGGAACACTATCCTTCGACGGTAGCTTGTTCTGGAATGGGCAAGTTATTTAAGACCGGTTCCTTAGTGGCTTTAATTAGATGAAAGGCGGCAAATTCATTTATTGCCGGCAAAGCGTTTAGAACTTTATTAAACGAGATAAAAAACGAAGAATAATTATAGAGCAAGGTCGGAAGAAACCCATATCGTTGAATACCTGAAATCTGAAATCCATGGCTAATGACAAGTTTTTTTAATGAAAATTTATTGGATTTCAAATATTGCCGAGTAAGATGGGAGCGAAGCTGTCCGATTAAAATAAAAAAAGGAATAAACAACGGATTTATAGGATTATTTTCAAAAATAATCCAGTGCCCGCCCGACTTAAGAGATTTGAAAACATTTTCAGCTATTTTGCCTTCTTCATCGGTATGGTGAAGCATGTTTACACACAAAATATAGTCAAAAGATCGGGGCACCGAATCACTTTAAAATCATCCTTTAGTGCATGAAAATTGCTCACCCCCATTTTCTTTGCAAGCGCATTTGCTTTTTCAACTGCGACGTATGATATGTCTATTCCAATTACCTCCGCCGAAGTTAGTGCCGCCAATTTTATGCCATTGCGCCCTGTTCCGCATCCAAGATCAAGAATGCGCTTGCCTTGCATATCCTCACCCATAAAACTGACCATAGTAGAAAATTCATAGCGTGTTGCCTTTGTTTCGGCAATTTCTAAATCCGCAAAATATTTATCGAAATATCTTTTTTGATCATCCAAAAAGTCTTTTGGCATTATTGAGTCCCATATTTTTTTCTCTTGCAGGTACTGGTAGAGGGAACAACCTGGTGGGTATTAACAGCGAAGCGTTGCGTTTGATGCTGAGCATTTCGCAACATTACTCCACCAAAAGCTCGACTTTTCCCTCAATATGAAATCAAAGCTTTCCTCAGAATGTTCATTAGGTTAACCCGTTTCTGCCATGGCACTTTCATCATCAGTTCAAAATAAATCATCTGTAATGGGCTAATCAGCTTTCGCTTCCCCTGAAGCAAGGGGCGACGTGTCAAATCGAGTCGTATATTGTTATCTTTCGCCCATTGCACAGACGCAGGAATCCAACAGCCCTTCTCGATCATATTGCGAAATTCACACAGAGGTCGCGTAAGGCCATAAAATCCATTGGAATAAGACGTGCGATAGGAGCCAAGAATTTCAAAGTTCCACGGATTCTCTCCCTCGATAAGCAAATTCATCAAATATTCACGATCCCAGAACCCACAAACCGTCGCCCGATACGGCGCACCTTTAGGATAGATACCGATTCTTGGATTTTCGGTTGGCTTTAAGGTCATCGGAATGGCCCAGTACTTAATGTGCAATGCATTTTTTTCGAACAGACATGATCTCGCTGCCTGAAACCCTTCCACATCGATAGAAGATGCTATAAGCAGATCCTCCAGGATCACAAAAATCTTCGGTTCCTTGATCTGTGCCAAAATTCTTTTTAAGCTCGTCGACCAGTCTGGATCATCGCCAGACAAAAGCGAAATAATGCCAGGTTCATCGCAACGTACCAAATTGCTGCCAAGATATATCTTGTAATCTTCAGCAGGAAAAAAATGCCTGAACTGCTGCAAAAATGATGGCCACATATCAGCATATTTATCACATGACAAAACAAGAATCGCTAAAATGTCATCTTTGATTTTTTGCTCGTT
>Ga0208900_1001357_pt1 | contig 13119 bp, 12 predicted proteins | sample AntAceMetag02UKK_FD_184763 | JGI IMG/M metagenome (GOLD analysis project Ga0208900, IMG submission 184763) | Saline lake microbial communities from Ace Lake, Antarctica - Antarctic Ace Lake Metagenome 02UKK (SPAdes) (version 2) | ecosystem: Environmental > Aquatic > Non-marine Saline and... | reverse complement strand
ACATTGCAGTTCAGTGTGTTTCACAAGATGCATTTGTTTTCATGATTGACAACCTGATGGTGTCCTCCACTGTTGGCATCGAAGAGAACGAAATGAGCAACATCAGCATTTATCCAAATCCTGCAACAAATTTGGTAAATATCGAATCTGATGTTCAGATCAATTCAATCCAGATCATTAATTACACCGGACAGGTTGTTTACAACCAGCAAACCAGTGGAACCAATGTTCAGGTTAATACAAACGATTTCTCAGCCGGCGTTTACTTTGTAAACATCAGCACAAGCGAAGGAACCGCAATACATAAACTCTTAATTAAATAAGCATAAATTAAGTTGATTTTAATAGGACGTCCTTAATTGGGCGTCCTTTTTTTAGGCCTAAATATTATCGAAAAACCACCTTGTCAATAAGGCATATTGTCATTAATTTAGCCGCATTATCGTCGGGTCCTGGCATCTTGCAGTTGCACAATGCTAATGACATGAATTGGGGCATAGATGCAGCAGGATTGAGAATTATTGCACCAAATTCTGAGCAACTTCAATTTAGAATAGATAAAAATTTAGATAATAACATATTCAGATTTGTAAATTTAATTATTCGTGATGCATATTTGTGTGGTGAAATAATTATTAACCAAACAAATTTACTATGAAGAAACTTACTTTGATTGTAGCAATGTTTTTTGTTACAACATTTGCATTTTCTCAAACACCTCTTACCGAAGCCGTCGATCTTCCAGGGACGGATACTCATGGTGATGAGTATAATTTGTCCGAGAATTTGGATGGAGGCGGTGAATACTGTATCCCGGTGCCAACTGTAGCTATGGTGATGGGTTTACCGACTTTATGTTTGCAGGGATCGAAAACCTGGAGACAGGATGTAGCCCCGGTGGCTATGGCGACTTTACGGATTTAGAAGGTTCTGCAGAAATTGGATTTGTTTACACTGCAACTTTTGCAACAGGCTATTCTGATCAGTTTGTTAGTATGTGGGTGGATTTTGATAATGACTATGAATTTGAAGTTCACGAAAGGATCCTTACCGACTTCGACCTAAGCACAGCAAATGTGTTGACTGAAGTTGATATCCTTATTCCGGGCAGCGCTTTGCCTGGAAGCCACAGGATGAGGATTGGCTCCAACTGGCAGGCCATATCTTCACCTGATCCCTGCGCCCTACTTACTTATGGCGAATGGGAAGATTATACGCTTGAGATTACAGGTGCACCGGTTAGCTACGATGTGCTTACTATTGATATAGTACTGGATGAAACATTACCAACGGGGGATATTTTTCCAAAGGCTGTTGTTAAGAACAATGGTGTTGAAACAGTAACTTTCCCCGTTACATGTACCGCAGGAGCTTACTCATCGACTATTACTGTAACTGACCTTGCTTTGGGCGATGAAGTTGAAGTGACTTTTGATACCTGGGCAGCAGCAGCCGGAGCATATACTGTTGAGGTTTGTACTGAACTTAGTGGTGACGAAATCCCTGACAACGACTGCATGTCGATGGATGTAAACGTGCTGACTTATGATGTAAGTGTAGTTTCCATCAATATGTCGACAACAATGATACTTGGTGATGTAACGCCAAAAGCTACTGTAATGAATTATGGTTTTGAAACCGTTACCTTCCCTGTTACAATGACCATCGACGATGGTTATACATCAACCACCGAAGTTGCCAACCTTGGCGCGGGTCAGGAAGTAGTGGTTGAATTCGACACCTGGACAAATTCATTAGGCCAGTTTGCCGTTGAAGCATGCAGTGAACTGTCGATGGATGAGAATCCGAGTAATGATTGTTCTGATTTGCTGGTAACCGTTTCGGAAGATGCGAGACAAAAGGTTATTATGGAGATTGCGACCGGCACATGGTGAGGCTATTGCCCATATGCAATGCTCGGCGCTGATCTATTGCATCAAGAATTCCCAGAGAGCCTCCTGATTATCGAATGGCACAACGGTGACGAATTTGCTACTGACTGGAGTAACGCTAGAATTAATTTCTACGGCGTTACCGGGTTTCCAACTGCTGAATTTGACGGGGTTGGAGAAGTTGTTGGTGGATACCAACCTTCCAGTTACGATTATTACCTTCTTGTTTTCCAGGAAAGAATTGCCCTGCCATCAAACTTTGGTATCGACCTCGATATTGAAGCAACTGATGGTACGGACTATACACTTACCTCAACCTTCGAGATTCATGAAGGTACTAACTCTGAAAACCTTGTGGCATTTGTTGTGCTTACCGAAACTGATGTAACTGCTATTGGAGCAGAAAATCAGAATTTTGTAGCCCGTCAGGTTTATCCTGATATCAATGGTACTTCACTGGATTTCTCATCACAAACAATGCACACCTTAACTACTACAGTTACCTTAGAAGATGGTTATGTGCTTGAGAATTGTGAAGTTGTAGTATTTATCCAAAACATGGATATCAAGGAGATTTACCAGGGTAGTAGTATCATGGTAAATAATGCCTATGTCGGAATTGAAGACGAAAAGGCAATACAGGAAGTAAGTGTTTATCCTAACCCTGCAAGCGAAGTTGTAAATATTAAGTCGGGTTCAGAAATTCAACATCTGGCTGTTTATAATCAGAGTGGCCAATTGGTTTACAATGCTGATGCCAGTTCAACAACTTATAACCTGAGTGTAGGTAGCTTCGAAAGTGGACTGTATCTTTTCAGGGTTACAACTGCAGAAGGAACTACTACAAAACGGATTGTGATAAATTAATTTTTGATTAGTGATTGATGATTTGTGATTTAAGATTTTAGGACATGCAGATCGACAATCAAAAATCGCCTGCCTCGCGGCAAGGCGGGTTAATCAACAATCAGAAATCGAAATACAAAAAAGCGCCTCAATTTGGGGCACTTTTTTTTATGGTGCAAAGGGCAAAGGGCATAGGACAGGAATAATGACACGACAAATGCAAGTTCGAAGTTTTTCGATTTGCTTTTTAGAAACTTTCACTTTTTATTTTTGGTAGAAGCTTCAAAAGCAATTATCAAACTTTGAACGGCCAACAACGATGCGGAAAAAGTAAATATCAAAAACTGAAACGCCAAAGGAAAACCACTAAACACCGAACACAAATTAATATAATAGAAAAGCATTCCTCCTCCCCAATCTGCCCTAAAACCATAGCCTGTTTTCCGAAATCAAGCGATTTCGGGATTAGGGCTTTTTCTTTTACCAAATCTAACAAAAAAACCTCCCAGGTTTTTAAAACTTGGGAGGTTTGGGTTAATAGTTAACCTTATAATTTATTACCCACCAAAATCGTCAAATGCGACATTCTCGGGTGGTACACCATAGTCATCAAGCATTTTTATTACAGCATCGTTCATCATGGGTGGGCCGCAAATGTAGTATTCAATTTCTTCTGGTTCAGGATGGTTCTTCAGGTAGTTGTCCATAATCACCTGGTGGATAAACCCGGTATATCCATCCCAATTATCTTCTTTATTAGGCTCAGAAAGAGCGACATTAAATTTGAAATTAGGATTTTCTTTTTCAATCTTTTCAAAATGGTCCATATAGAAGAGTTCCCGCTTTGAGCGGCCACCATACCAGAAAGTAGCTTTACGGTCAGTTTTCTTGGTTTGGAAAAGGTCGAAGATGTGCGAACGCATCGGGGCCATTCCGGCACCACCACCAATAAACATCATCTCTTTGTCGGTAGGTTTAATGAAGAATTCACCGTAAGGGCCCGAAACCATTATCTTGTCGCCTGGTTTGCTTCCGAAAATGTAGGAAGAACAAATTCCCGGGTTCACCTTCATAAATCCACCAGCTTTCCTGTCCCATGGAGGAGTCGCAATACGAATATTCAGCATCACGATGTTTCCTTCAGCAGGGTGGTTAGCCATAGAATAAGCCCTGTATATTGGCTCTGGGTTCTTCATCTTCAGGTCCCACATCTTGAATTTATCCCATTCGTTGCGGTACTCTTCTTCAATATCCATATCTTTAAAGTCAACCTCACATTGAGGAACATCAATCTGGATATATCCACCCGATTTGAAATCAAGGGTTTCGCCTTCAGGCAATCTAACCACAAACTCCTTGATAAAAGTAGCCACATTGTGATTTGAAACCACTTCGCATTCCCACTTCTTGATGCCAAATATTTCTGGCTCAACATGGATTTTCATGTCTTCGCGAACCTTCACCTGGCAACCTAACCTCCATTGGTTCATTTGCTCTTTGCGGGTGAAATATCCTGTTTCAGTAGGAAGGATGGATCCACCACCTTCAAGGACCTGGCATTTACACATGGCGCAGGTCCCGCCGCCACCACAGGCAGATGGTAAATAAATACCTTCGCTCGATAATGTGTTAAGCAATGTGCTCCCCGGATCAACTTCCAGCTCTTTTTCGTCGTTAATGGTAAGCATAACTTTGCCTTGAGGTGTCAGCTTTTTTCGTACCCATAGTAGCAATGTGACCAACAAAATAATAATGATTAGGAAAATGGCTATACTAATGCCAATTACCCCGCCTATTCCAGTTGCTAAAACCATCTTAAAATGTATTTAATTTTTATCTTAATTGTCTTGTTCAATTCTATTCTTCTGTCTCTTTTTCTAAAGCAGTCATTCGCTTCGCTGTCATTTGCCCTGCAGGCGTCAATTGCGCTTCGCGCGTCATTGGCTTCGCTGTTATTGATTGTTATTACGCTGTCATTGCGTGTTTTTTAATGACTATCAATGACCACTAATGACAACAAATGACGGCCGCAGGCCATATGATCATCAATGACTTTTCCCTATAACTTAATTCCCATAAAGCTCATAAACGCAATTCCCATCAGGCCGGTAATGATGAAAGTAATCCCAAGGCCGCGAAGTGGGGCAGGAACGTTTGAATAACGGATCTTCTCGCGAATGGCAGCAATACCTACAATGGCGAGGAACCAACCCAATCCTGATCCAAGTCCGAATGAAGTAGCTTCAGCGATGTTTGCATAATCACGCTCTTGCATAAACAGTGAACCACCAAGAATGGCACAGTTTACAGCAATCAATGGGAGGAAAATACCCAGTGAAGAGTAAAGTGCCGGAGAAAATTTCTCGATCACCATCTCAACCAGTTGTACCATCGAAGCAATTACAGCGATAAAAATGATAAAGCTTAAAAAGCTCAGGTCAACATCCGCAAGTGAGGCGTCTAACCAAACCAAAGCACCAGGGGCAAGCAAATAGTTATTGATCAGGTAATCGACAGGGACTGTAATTCCCAATACAAATATTACTGCAATACCAAGGCCGACAGAAGTCTTTACCGTTTTTGATACCGCCAGGTACGAACACATACCGAGGAAGTAGGCAAAAACCATGTTGTCGATAAAAATGGATTTTACAAATATGTTTATTAGATTTTCCATTGTGTATATTTTTCTTTTTCGTTCTAATTAAAATTGATGTCAGAAATCCGATGTTTGATTTTTGATATGAGATCTAATTGTTTCCGAGAGATTTTAGGGTCGCTACAAAAATAGATACGAGTTCATCACTTTCTTTTAATAGCTGCTTTAATAATGTTTTGTTATCTCCGGTTAAATCCACAATATCAATAATTTTTAAGTTAATCAGCGTCTCTCTTAATTCTTTTAAAATGATTTTGTTCTTATGAATGAAGTCCTTCCTTGATTCTGCTCCCCTGGCTTCGCCATAGTTCAATGCTGGTGATGTGCCTGAGCGAACTAACTGATGTGCAAAATGCCTTCCAGCAATTATTGAAGGTAACAGTTCAATCAGCCTAACAATATTGGCTGCAAATTCAACTAATCTATCTTCAAGTTCCTGTTGATCCATCTTTCTAAAATCTTATATCACACATCTTACATCGGACATTTTATATCTTCTTAGTTTTCCTCAATAAGTTCCTTATCCTTATTCCTCTGTACCCAAATAATTATCCCCACAACAATAAGTGCTGCCGGGGGAAGGATCATCAGGCCATTGTCTTTGTATCCGAAATTGTAAAATCCATCAGGAACTACCTGGTAGCCCCAAATTGTTCCTGAGCCAAGTAATTCCCTGAAAAAGGCAACCACAATAAGTATCCATCCATAGCCGGCTGCATTTCCCATTCCATCGAGGAATGATGGCCAGGGCTTGTTGGTCATGGCAAAGGCTTCGAAGCGTCCCATGATGATACAGTTGGTAATGATCAATCCAACAAATACCGAAAGCTGCTTACTAACATCATAAAGGAAAGCTTTGAGTACCTGGTCAACGAGGATTACCAGTGCTGCAATAACAACAAGTTGCACAATGATGCGGATACGTGGGGCAATTGTTTTGCGCAATATCGATATAATGACGTTGCCAACGGCCAAAACTGCTGTTACCGAAAGTGCCATTACAAATGCTGGCTCCAATTTGGCTGTAACCGCCAGGGCCGAGCAAATACCAAGCACCTGTATGGTAATGGGATTCTCCTTACTCAAAGGAGTCGTGAGCAATCTCCTGTTTTTTGCTGAAAATAAAGGTTCTCTGGTATTACTCATTATTTCAATGTTTTATCGATGTATGGAACATAATTTTCGAGGCAGTTTTGCAACATATCTGATACCCCGTTACTGGTGATGGTGCCACCGGAAATGGCATCCACGCCATGTTTAGGGTCGATAGGGCTGTTTGCAACACCACCTTTTACCACTGCCACAGAAACAAATTTGTGTTGCTTGTCGAATATGGTTTTTCCTGTAAATTCGCCTTCAAACCAACTTTGGTTAATTTCGGCACCCAAACCAGGGGTTTCGCCTTTGTGATCGAATATTGCGCCAGCAATGGTGTTAAAATCACTTTGGAAAGCAATATTGCCCCAAACCGGTCCCCATAGCCCTAATCCATATACCGGAACAGAATAGTACTCTTTTCCGTCTTTTTCCAATTTAAAAATGGGAAAAATTGCCGGGCGTTCGGCTTCTCCATTTTTAGCTTTTTCCTGCAGTGCAAGTTCTTCCTTAAGCTTGATTTCGAAAGGACGGGTATATTTTACCGCATTTTTAATTTCATCATTAAACCATTCGGTTTTACCGTCTTTAGTTTGCATCACAACATTGCCTTTGGCATCTACGGCCAACTCTTCAATGATGTGTTCTGTAAACTTAACTTGAGCTTCATCCCGGCTGGTTTCAATTTTTGCTGAAGCAAGGATGCCCTGGATTTTTTCTGCTTTTACGTTGGCTTCCTGGTAGGGCTTCAATACCATTGAGGCCGTCGATAATATGGCAGCCACAAGGATTACCATAATGGAAGCATAGGTGAAAATATATTTGTTTGTAAACATCTCTTTATAAATTTATGCGTTTGCTAATTTATTTTGAGCGGCTAAAGCACGCTTCTTGCGTTTCTTAATATTCCCTTCTACCACGTAGTGATCGATAAGTGGTGCAAAGACGTTCATCAGCAGGATGGCAAGCATCATGCCTTCGGGATAGGCGGGGTTGAGTACGCGTATGAGCACTGCAACAACCCCGATGAGGATTCCATAAATCCATTTACCTTTATTGGTTTGCGATGCAGTAACCGGGTCGGTTGCCATAAACACGGCACCAAAGGCAAATCCACCCATCACCATATGGTAAACCGGAGGGAGGTTTAGATAGACATTTTCGGGAGCAACATAAGGTCCTATGAAAGAAAAGAATGCAGCAAGGCCAAATCCACCCAGGAATACTGAGAGCATTACTCTCCAGCTTCCAATGCCGGTAATGATAAGGAATAAGCCTCCGGCCAAAATGAGGAAAGTGGAAGTTTCGCCCACCGAACCGGGAATAATTCCCCAAAACATGTCGGCAATACTTGGTAATGAACTCATAGGTTCGCCAACCAGCAAGTTCCCAAGTGGTGTAGCACCAGAGAAACCATCTATAACTTTGTCACCATCCTTGAGTGCTACCCACACCTTATCTCCCGACATATCTTGTGGATAGGCGAAGAAGAGGAAGGCACGTGCCAACAGGGCAGGGTTTAAAATATTCATTCCCGTTCCGCCAAATACTTCCTTACCGATGACAACGGCAAAAGCAGTAGCAATGGCAACCATCCATAGTGGTGTGTCGGGTGGCACAATCAATGGGATCAGGAAACCCGAAACCAGAAACCCTTCGTTCACTTCATGCCCGCGGAGTTGGGCGAAAATAAATTCGATACCCAAACCAACAACATAGGAAACTACCAGGATTGGAAATACTTTAAGGAAGCCAAACCAGAAGTTTTGCCACAAGGTTGAGGTCTCACCTTCTGGTAAAATAGCCCCAAAGTACTGGTAGCCGATATTCCACATTCCAAAAAGCAGGGTTGGGATCAATGCAATCACCACCACGCTCATAGTTCGTTTCATATCGATATGATCGCGGATGTGGCTCCCTAGTTTGGTGGTTGTGTTGGGCACAAACAAAAAGGATTCAAAAGCTTCAAAAGTCGATTCCAAATAGGAAAACTTTCCACCTTTTGTAAACTGTGGTTTAATTTTGTCAACAATATTTCTTAACGCTTTCATTATAATTTGTTGATTGTTTGTTTAGTATCTTTTACCAGAAAACTGGTCTTTAATATTCTTTCTTATTTCTTATTCAACTCTGACAGGTTATACTTGGTTAAACTCTGACAGGTTCTCCTTCGTCGAACTCTGTCAGGTTTCAGTAATTTCTAATCCTTAACATTCCACTACTCCAAAATCCCATCACCCCATCACTCCACCACCCCATCACTCCATTACTCCATCACTCCATCACTTCATTATTCCATCACTCCATTCCCTTTACTCCATTTCTTTCCTCATCATATCCAGGCCTTTCCTTACGATGGCCTGCATTTCGGTTTTTGAAGTATCGATAAACTCGCACAATGCGAAATCTTCTTCATCCACTTCATAAATACCGAGGTTTTCCATAGCATCGATATCTTCAATGATGATCGCTTTTAAAAGTTGCATAGGGTAAATATCCATGGGAAAAACCTGTTCGTAATGGCCTGTCATTACAAATGCCCTTTCGCCACCGTGATAATTAGTGTCGAGGCGGTATTTTTTACTTTTCCCATTAAGGAAAGTTGGAAAGGATTTTGAAAAACTGAATTTTCCAAAACCAGGCAGTGCCCAGCCAACAAATTCGTAGTAATCGCCTTCGGGGAGTATGGTAACTTGCGAATCGTAAAATCCTACAAAGCCGTCCTTTTCAATTTTCCTGCCTGTTAAGGCGTTGCCGCTAATGAACCGAAGTTTGCCGTCTTTAATATTGCCTTTCACCATCTCGTTGATAGAAGCACCGATTTTTGTTTTGTAATAACGTGGCTTAAGCACTTCCGAACCGGTAAGTGCAATAATGCGTTCGGCATTAAATTTTCCTTCGAGGAAAAGTCTTCCGATTGTTAAAACCTCCTGAGGCCTGAGATGCCACACTACTTCACCTTTATTTATAGGATCAATTTTGTTGATTTGTGGGCCAACATTTCCTGCAGGATTCGGGCCTTTAACATAATTGATCTGTACGTTTTTTGAATTGGTAAAAACCTTGGAAGCAGTAACTCCAGTTGGTAGGTTAAGATGGACTATTCCGGATGTCAATTTTTTCAGCGCATCCAATCCTGTCTGGAAGGCTTCTCCTTGTCCATGGATGATGAGGTCGAAGTCAGGTGCCAGTGGGTTGGTGTCGAAGGCGGAAATAAATATTGCCTTTGGGTTTATTGTGGGATCAGCTACAACAGTATAAGGACGCTGTCTGATAACAGGCCAGACACCGCTTTCGAGTAATTTTGCTACAACTTTTTCCCGGTCCAGTTTGTTGGGGTCTGCAGCGCCAAAATCTACAAATTCCTGTTTTGTATCGGCCTCAATCTTGATTTCCAATAAAACGCGTTTGGCGCCCCTTTTAATCTCCTTAACTGTTCCACTGACGGGTGAAGCAAATTTAATGTTGTCGCGGTATTTATCGTAAAAAAGTAAAGTACCGGCTTTAACTTTATCACCCTCCTGGACTAAAAGCTTTGGGAAAACACCAACAAAATCGATGGGCTTGATGGCATACATGCCTGCTTCGATCTCATTGATGGTTTTTTCGGCTTCGCCCGCTAGGTTGATGTCAAGTCCTTTTTTAATCGTTATTGTTTCTGACATATAAATCGATAAAATGTGTGCAATTATTTCGAGCTAATTGTTAGTAGCTGCTTGAAAAGTGGTGCAATATTATAAATTAAATTTTATTCTGAATCTCTGATTCTTTAAATATTAGCTGTAAACTGTTGATAAATATCCATTCCTGATAAATTCGTTTAAAAATGTTGATTTAGGTCAGGTTTTTATTAGCCGCAAAACAGTACCTAATTGTAGCATATTTGAATTAGACGCGCAAAAATATGTCAATATTTGCATGTATTGTGAATTTGTTAACAAAAAAAATGGGAAAGTGGCTAAAGTTCATAAAGTACTTAAAGTGCGCTAAAGTGCCTAAAGTGAGCTAAAGTTATAAAAGTTGGAGTAGTGGAGTAGTGGAATTCCACCTACGTCAAGGCTTCGGTGGACGAAGGGAGTGATGGAATGGTGGAGTTTTGGAGTGTTGGAGCAGGGGAGAGTATCAGTTGTAGATGTTGTTGAGAATTATGATCACTTACTTTTCGGGCTTCATTTTGATTTCATACAAATTAAAGACAAAGTATTGCCGATTTGTTTATTTTTGGAAACTCAACCTTTCTGCATGATCTTTGCTAACAAGGCAACAATTAAATACATACATTTATGAAGACGCTTGCACTGATACTGATTTTACAATTCACATTTATTATTTCGTTTTCACAAAACGACGACGATTATTTTCGTGAAGATTACCATCGCAACACCAATTACATTTACAAAGACAATATCAAATCGGCTTTGCTCTATAAAGAAGGCTTTGAAATGGCACAGCCAATAGTGAGTTTAAATTCCAATGATAAACTCATCTTCTCATTCGATGATTTGAATGGCGACTATGAAAAGTATGAATATACCGTCGTTCATTGCGATGCCGATTGGAACGAATCTGATCTCATGTTTAATGAGTATTTGGATACCTTTCAGTCGGATTATGTTGACGAATTTCAGTACGCAGTAAACACCATGCAAGATTATACACATTACCAGGGTTACATCCCAAATGATGTGATAAGATGGAGGCTCTCGGGAAATTACCTTTTAAAGGTTTATGTTTCAGGTGATCCGGAGGATGTTTTGTTTACAAGGCGGTTTTATGTGATGGATCCTAAAGTAACAATGCAGGCTAATGTGAAGGTGCCAGCAAAGATTGATGATCGCAAGCATAAACAGGAAGTAGTTTTTACAATTGGCACCCAGGGGTTTCCTATTAGCGATCCCTACAGGGAAGTTATAGTTACAATTATGCAAAACGGCCGTCTCGACAATGCCATTACAGACCTCCAACCCAGGGAAGTAAGAGGAAATGAACTGATTTATAACTACGATGACGTCAATGTTTTTGATGGGGGCAGCGATTTCAGGTATTTTGATATGAAAAGTTTGAGGTATAATTCGATGCGGGTAAAAGCAATCGAATATGCCCCTCAAACGGGTTACCAGGTTTTTCTGCACGATGACAAGGTGAAGAAAAAAAATGTTTACGAAAATATCCAGGAAAGTATGAATGGCCGTTATCTGATTAAATCTGAAGATATGAATTATACAGATTTTGAATCGGATTATGCAATGGTTCATTTCTTTCTTCCCTACGATACACCCCTCATCCAGGGAAAACTTTATTTGTATGGCGGGCTCACCGATTGGCAATATCTTCCGGAAAATGAATTGACTTACGATTATGAAGCCGGTGGTTTCAGGGCATCAATATTCCTAAAACAGGGCTACTACAATTACCAGTACATGTTGTTGCCAAATGATTCGAAGATTGGGGACGTAACTTTAATCGAAGGTAACTTCTTTCAGACTGACAATGAATATACCATCTTTGTTTATTACCGGCCCAGGGGCGGAAGGTACGACCAACTTGTTAACGTTCTGTCAATGTTGAGTCATCCTAACTAGGGACCAATGATAAAATGCGGCAATGATGCAATGATAGAATGTAGCAATGATGCAATGATAGAATGTGGCAATGATGCAATGATAGAATGCGGCAATGATGCAATGCTAGAATGTGGCAATGATGAGTCCAGTCTAAAAAGCCTAACCAGCTTTAAAATGCCACAAAAACGCTAAAACACAAAATTTCACGAAATTGAATATCAAGGCATTAGTTTTAGTGGAATTTAGTGACTTTGTGCTTTAGTGGCAAAAATCCAGTTTTTAGACCGGACCTAATGATGCAATGATAAAATGTTGAATCTTTGAATCCTTGTAAGTTATAAATAGAATTCTGTGTTTATTTGACGTTTCCATGTCCTTTGGACGATGGAAAGTCAAAAAACTATATTAATCACTCTGTAGTATCATAGTATTTCATCATCTTATCCTTGAATCTTCAATTGCTTAAATCTTTGAATGATTAGCTCTTAATTCGATTCCATTTCTTTATCCACCTTATTCCCCCTATAAACCCTATTTCCCCTATACCTTATACACCAATACCCTATCTCCCCTATACCTTTTACACCAATACCTTATACCTTCTCCCCCTACTAAGCCTTAGCTGCTTTCTTCTCAGCAACATCCTTAATAATTTGCTCTTGAATGGCTCTGGTGACCGGCAGGTATTTATGAAATTCCATCGAGTAATTGGCGCGACCGCTCGAGAGGTTTCTCAAAGTAGTGGCATATCCAAACATTTCCATCAAAGGGACAAAACCATTTACTTTTTGTGAACCTTTGCGGTGTCTGCGCATCGACTCAATTTTTCCGCGTCGTTTGTTCAGGTCGCCAACAACATTTCCAATATAGTCATCGGGTGTATTTACTTCAATTTTCATCACCGGTTCCAAAAGGATAGGATCAGCTTTCATGAAACCATTTTTGAAACAAATGGATGAACAAGTCTGGAATGCCATATCTGATGAGTCAACCGCATGGAACCCCCCATCAAGCAATACCACTTTAACATCAACGACGGGGAATCCTGCAAGCACGCCTCTAT
>Ga0208900_1001353_pt1 | contig 13147 bp, 7 predicted proteins | sample AntAceMetag02UKK_FD_184763 | JGI IMG/M metagenome (GOLD analysis project Ga0208900, IMG submission 184763) | Saline lake microbial communities from Ace Lake, Antarctica - Antarctic Ace Lake Metagenome 02UKK (SPAdes) (version 2) | ecosystem: Environmental > Aquatic > Non-marine Saline and Alkaline... | reverse complement strand
CACCTTTTACTGTTGCGTCGTTGGCAACGATCATCGTTTCGCGGCCATGGATTACTCCAATTCCGGTAACAATGCCTGCCGAAGGAAACTGCCCGTCGAAAGCACCCCAGGCAGCCATTGACGACAATTCAAAGAAAGGTGTATTGGGATCGATGAGAAGGTCGATGCGCTCGCGGGGCAAAAGTTTGCCACGTTTCTTGTGCCGCTCAACCGATGATGGTGAGCCGCCTTTGCGGACTTGCTGGATGCGTTCGCGATAAATTTTAAGGAGTTCGAGGTAGTGCTGTTTGTTTTCAAGAAACTCAGGACTGGCCGGGTCTATTTGTGATTCGATTCTATACAAAGCAGTTGGTTTTTATGATTTGTAAATTCGAGAAAAAAGTAAGAATGGTAAAAATAGGAAGAATGGCGGAGATAGCAAAAGCAGGAGACACTTTTTAGCAAAAAAAACTTATTGCCAAGTGGTGAAAAAGGGACCGGTGATAGGTGACCGGTGAATGGTGATCGGTGAATGGTAATCAGTGATCGGTAAAAAAAGGGATGCAAACCCCGGCAAAGGAGCCATCATTTCGTTTCTGTTGGCAGAGAGAGGGGATGGCCAGCCCTAGAAAAATGGTAGTCGGTGATCGGAAAATGGAAAATGACTTTCCAGCGTCAGCAGGATCTGGAAACGTCAGGAAGGACTACAATTGTTCTATCAATCTTCTTATACCCAATTTTACATTTTTCCAAGCTTCAGCCTCGGTGTTCCATTTACCCGACAAAACATATTCTCCTTTTGTTGGTAAAACTACTTGCTGGTTTATTTCCGGATAGTCCTTATTTTCCCAATCACAATCATCAAAAATTATTGGTAATATTGGTTTGTTGTGTAGTTTGGCAATTGGCAACTCCTTATCCCAAATATAATCTGTGCTTAAAAAGTCGTGGGTAACAAGGCAAATAAAAATTGTGCAATCAACGATTTTATTCCTAATACTTTCATCTGTATTTTTAGTAGGTACCAGATGATGGTCGTACCAGGTTTCTATTTCATATTCTTTACTCCTGATACCGCGGATTATTTTTACTAAATTTTCACAACCTTCAATATTAGTTTTTGAATAGGAAATAAAAATCTTAATGTTTCTGTCTTCGCTTGTTTTATGCTTAAAGTTATAGAACTTTTGCAGTTCAATTTGTTTTTCACCATGTACTACATACCTTGCTTCCTGCCGCTGGCTTTCCAATATCTTCTGGTATGGATAATATTCCTCTCCATCTAGTGATAATTCGAAATCAGGTTTTTCGTTCAATATATCCCAAAAATTGTAAAAGATATCCCTGATTAAAGCTATTCTTCCATGTTCATCACCTTGCTGCACTTCAACTTTAATCTCAGATACACCTTCAAAACTGCATATTACCATGGCAGACAGAGATTTTTTCTTAAACAGGATCCCGAATTTCCAGTACATTTCATCGGATGCTGCAAATCCGTTTTTGGTAATAAACTGAGCAATTACGCTACGAGGTAGGAATTCAGGAAAACGCATGACAAATACAAGACTTAGACTTGAATAGCGCATTGCCTGGCCCAGTGCTTTTTCATCATGATAACTATGAGGGAGGTATTGCGGTGCAATAAAAATGTCAGGTGTGGTATTGTCCTCGAACACCAGGCCGAGCTCCTTCATTATTTCGATAAAAGTTTCGGCTTGCTTTTTCTTTCCATCAAATTTACGAATCACATGACTGAGGGTGAATTTCCCGAGGTCATTTTTCACCTGCAAGTCGAGGATTTTATAGATTAAATTGTTGATGTTGTTTGGATTGATAAAAAGCCTGTTTTTCAGTAAAGCATTGTCAGGATAATGCAACACAATGCCCGAAATATCCCTAAGGTAAACAATGGCGTTGTTCAAATCAGGTGTCTTATCATATTTTAAGCAAAGGCGCTTAAAATCCTTCATGGAAATTTCGTAAGCCTCAGTATCGAACATCTCCATTATTTCCTGCTTCACATCTGTCCAATACCTGGGTAATAAAAAATCTGAAGATGCCTGCTGCAGCATTTGAATCAGCCTTGTTTGAAACAATTCAAATTTTGTGTACCATTCTTTTTTACCATCCTTGCTTGGACTTTGTAAATGCATGTAGGCTTCTTCAATGCTCAAGTTATATTCAAAATCTCCCGGGCCTAATTTATACGCAGCAACCATTGGGTCGCCGATTCTAAGGCCTGAGTTCTCGCACAATTCACATTTGTTACATACCATCAATATAGAGCTTGCATTTGAATGGTGCCTTATGTTTGATAGCCAGTAACCATAATGAAAATGCTCGAGGTCTTCCTCAACTGGTATGTTATCATCATAATAAACACTGGTTTTAAGGAATCCGCTATGATTGGTTTTTTCGTCCCAAACCACAGCATATACTGCCCGATCGCCCATAAAAAGGTTATGGGTAGAATGGTAATATTCCTGCCCGCCAAAATCCCAGATGTTTATTGTTAAATCTCCATCATCCAATTTCCAGGCATGCATCAATTCTGCGCCATGGGTTGTGCTTTGCGTTTTACTGTATTCCTCCTTTCTCAAAAACAGAGAAAGCGAGGTTTTACCGCTGGTTGAATTTCCTACCAGGATCAGTTTCACTTCATTGCTCCGGATGGTTTCTTTATTTTCTATCTCCTTAAACCAATTCACCACAGATTCCCTTCCTTTTTTCACGATTTCGGCGGGGGGGTCGATGAGGGGGTTGTCTTGAACCAAAATTCCTGGCCCAATGTTATCCCAGTTGACATCAACAGCTTTATCAACGATCAAATCCCTGATTGGTGTGAGGTTGCTAATTTTATTGTGGCTAAGTACTAAACTTTGCAGGTTGGTGAGTTTTTCCAAAAAACGAATGTCGTTGATTCGATTGGAGCTGAGGTCTAAACTTTGCAAGTTGGTGAGCTTTTCCAAAAAACGAATGTCGCTGATTTGATTGTAGCTAAGGTCTAAACTTTGCAGTCCGCTCAGCTTTTCCAAAAAGTTAATGTTGCTGATTTGCTTGTGGTTAATGGTTAAAGTTCTTAAACTTTTAAAGTTTTCCAAAAAACCATAGCTATTGAACCCATTAGATTTATAGGGTTCTACCTGAGAGGCAAACAATTTTCCTAAAAAGTGGATCTCGTTGTTGTTTTTTTTGCACTCGTCAAAAAGTTGCAACCCGATAAAGTTTTCCTCCCACCTCGTATTTTTGATTTCATGAACACTAATACCTAAACTTCGCAAACCGATAAGGTTTCCTATAATACTAAAATCACTAACTTGATTGGAGCTCAAAAATAATTTTCGTAAGCGCTTCAGCTTATTAAGAAAGCGAATGGCGTTAATTTGGTTAGAACGAAGATATAGACTTCGCAGACTTGTAAGCTTTTCTATTAAGTGAATATCGATGATTTGATTGGAGCTTAGGTATAGCCTCTGTAAGCCAGTAAGTTTTTCCAAAAAGTGAATATCAATGATTTGATCGGAACTTAGATATAAACTATTTAGACCTCTAAGGTTGTCAGACAAGCTGATATCTATGATATCAGAGCTAATATAGATGTTTTGCAAACCCCTAAGTTTTTTTGAAAAGTGAATACCGAGGGGTTCATTAGAGTGAAGGTATATGTTTTTCAAGCTCGCAAGGTTTTCTAGAAAGCCAGAGGATCTGATTTCATTGGTACTGAAATATAAACTCTGCAAGCCCTGAAGTTTCTCAAAGAAGCTATAGTCGTTGATCTGATAGGGGTCAAGGTACAAGTTCTGCAGGTTGGTCATCTTTTCTAATAAGCTATAATCCGTAATTTGGTTATTCCGAAGGTCTAAGCTTTGTAAGTCTGACAACAAACCCAAAAAGTGGATGTCTTCGATTTCATTAAAACTAAGGTATAAATGTGTCATACCCGATGGTAGGTTCTCTAGTTTTTTGATTTGCCACCTGTCATTGTTCCACCACCCGCCAATCCGCAGTTTTTTCAGATGTTGTAGATTCAAAAGTTCTTTCGGAATTTTTGAGAATTTGTTTAATTCTTCATCATTCGAGCTTTGATTAATAAGCCACTTTCCATCTTCAAAGCCCTCCCATGTATTGCTTAAAATCAACTCCTCAAGCCAAACAAGTTTAAAAACTTCATCAGGAATTTCAGTCAAGCCACAACAGCCAAGTTCAAGTTTTTTGCAGGCAGGGTCACCGATATCATGTTGTCGGCGGTTTTCTTCAATTAATTGCAGGGCAAGTTCACTCATGGGGCAGGTGGTTTTGTTACATGGCAAAGGTAGGGAAAAAAGTTTCAAAAAGCAGGTTGCCCGCCTTCACAAGGTTCGGCGAAGCAGGCAGGGTACAAGTTGCGCACTTCGAGTTTCGAGTTGCGGGTATTGATTGAGGCTTGAATTATTCTGATCACCGACCACCATTTACCGAATACCGACCACCGATTACCGATCCCCTTTCCATGAAAACTCGCAACTTCTGTCACCCGTCATCTGTCATCTGTCATCTGTCATCCAACATCCGTCTTCCCCCATAATTTCCTCCCCCGCTTTTCGTTCGTTCATTTGTATTATTTTCGCGGCTTAATAAATTCACATATGTTTGCACTGTTAAGGAAAGAAATCAGTTTGTTTTTGAGTTCGCTGATCGGCTATATTGTCATCACCGTATTTCTGCTAGTCAACGGCTTGTTTTTATGGGTATTTGCGTCGGATTTTAACATCCTCGATTTTGGCTATGCCAGCCTCGATGGCTTGTTTATGATTGCACCCTTTGTATTTTTATTTCTAATACCGGCAATTACGATGCGCTCATTTGCCGATGAAAACAAGAGCGGCACCATCGAAATGCTCATCACTAAACCACTCACCGACCTGCAAATAGTCCTGGCAAAATATTTTGCGGGTGTGTTGCTTGTTGTTGTGGCTGTGATACCCACATTCTTTTACATGTATTCGCTGTATCAGCTTGGCTTGCCCAAAGGCAACATCGACATAGGCGGAACATGGGGTTCGTACATCGGCTTGCTTTTCTTGGGCGCATCATTTGTTTCCATCGGTTTATTTGCCTCGTCGCTCACCAACAACCAGGTGGTTTCGTTTATAGTGGCGGTTTTCCTAAGCCTCTTCGTTTATATTGGCTTCGATTTTATTTACTCACTCGATCTGTTTGGCCCCATCGACCTTCTTGTAAAATCGCTGGGCATCAACGACCATTATACTTCGATGAGCCGTGGTGTGATTGATACACGTGATGTAATATATTTTATTAGCCTGACAGGAATTTTTATTTTACTCACAAAGCTTTCGCTGCAAAGCAGAAAATGGTAAAGGGGGCGGATATGACAGAGAAAAAAAATAAGACTTCCAATAGCTTTTCGAAGAGCAAGAAAAACGATCTGACACAGTTTGCGTTAGGCTTGTTGATCATTATTTTGCTCAACATGATCAGCTCATTTATTTTTACACGCATCGACCTGACTTCAGAAAAACGCTACTCCCTTTCGGAGGCCTCTAAAACGATGCTGAATGGTATTGACGATCTGGTGTTTTTCAGGATCTATCTCGAAGGGGAATTTCCGGCAGGATTTAAACAGCTTGCCCGCGAAACCAGGGAAATGCTCGACGAAATGCGGGCCTACAATTCAAATATCGAATACAAATTCATCAATCCTTCGGAAAGTAGTGATAAGGCGGAGCGTGACAGAATTTATCAGCAATTGGTTGAAAAGGGCCTCAACCCTACCGACCTGCAGGTAAAAACCAAAGACGGTACAGCAAAAAAACTAATTTTCCCAGGGACAATAGCCACGTATCACGGACGTGAAATGCCCATTGAACTTTTGGTTTCGCAGCGTAGCACCGCGCCCGAGGAAATATTGAACAATTCGATACAAAACCTTGAGTTTGCCATTGCCGACGGCATAAGAAAACTGGTAAGCAACAAGAGGCCAAAAATAGCCTTTATCGAAGGGCACGGCGAACTGGACAAGCAGGAAACTGCCGATGCCACGCTGGCCCTATGGGATTACTACAATGTGGAGCGCGTGCGGATTGACGGACAACTGAACAGTCTCACCGAACGTAAGGCCACTGATTCGATAAATGTGCGGATCAAGAATAAATTTGATGCCATCATCATCGCGAAACCCGATTCTGCATTCAGCAATAAAGACAAGTTTATCATCGACCAATACATTATGCGTGGCGGCAAAGTGCTTTGGCTGATTGACCCGGTATTTGCGAGCATGGACAGCCTGCAGGTGAATACCGAAACCACGGGCATTTCGCTGGACCTGAACCTGACAGATATGTTTTTTAAATATGGCATCCGCCTTAATAATGACTTGTTGATGGACCTGAATGCCATGCAAATTCCGTTACAGGTCGGCGAAGTTGGTGGCCAACCCCAATACGAATTTTTCCCATGGTTCTACTTTCCTATCCTAACTCCATTGTCGGAAAACCCGATAGTAAGGAATTTGAATGCCCTAAAAACCGAATTCATCAGCAGTATCGATTTTGTGAATGAATCTTCTAACATTGATAAAACCATTTTACTAACTACATCGCGCTATTCGCGGACAGTAAATGTACCAGTGATGATTAGCCTCGCAATCATGGGCGAAAAACCCGACGAACGCATGTTCAACAAACAGGATATTCCGGTGGCAGCATTGCTCGAAGGTAAATTTGAATCGGTATATGCCAACAGGATGCCACCAGAAATTACCGAAGATACGGATATCGACTTCAGGGAAGTGAGCAAAGAAACAAAGATGATTTTTATTGCCGACGGCGACATGATCAGGAACCAGATGCAGTTCTCACAGGGAAATTATCTACCACTACCATTAGGCTACGACAGATATACCGGTCAGCAATTTGGCAACAAAGAATTGATACTAAACGCCATGAACTACCTTACCGAAAACGAAGGTCTGATTTCTATCCGATCCAAAGAATTAAAGCTCAGGCTGCTCGATCGTACAAAGGTGGAAAACGAACGCACGTTCTGGCAAATTTTAAATGTTATTGTACCGGTGGTTCTGGTATTGATTTTTGGATTGCTACTGGGATGGATCCGAAAGAGAAGATACGCAAGGTAAAAAAATGGAGTGGTGGAGTAATGGAGTATGGGAGTGATGGAGTGATGGAGTGGTGGAGTGATGGAATGAATACAAGATGGAATGACGAAGTGAGGGGGAGACGGAGAGAGAGGGTGAAGAGGAGAAATAAGAAATCAGATTTTTGATATGAGATGTGAGGACTAGAAAAAGGAATCATTGAATATCGAATAATGAACATCGAATATTGAAATCATAAAAAATTGCCACAAAAACACTAAAACACAAAAGCTCACAAAAGTGAATATCTAAGAGTTAGCTTTAGTATCCCGCACGTACGGGATATTGATTTTGTGCTTTGTTGGCAAAAAGCCACTTTTCGCAATGGACTCAATAATGATCTTCCGGCTTCCGGCTTCAGACTACCGACTTCGGTCTTCGAACATTAAACATTGAACACAAACAAATTTTGTTTAACCATGAATAAGCAAAAACAAAAAATAAGACGGCGAACTAAGCATACTACTATTTATGAATCGCCAAAGGAGCAGAAACACCCCGCATTGAAATGGCTCATCTGGATACCTTTCATTTTTGCCTTTATCCTTTATGGCAATAGCATTCCCAATGAATTTGCCCTCGATGATATGCCACAAATCGTTAACCATAAATATGTGCAACAAGGCATTGCGGGCATTGATGATGTGATCACCACAAATTACTGGAGCGGTGCGAATCAAAACCTGGGTTACTACAGGCCATTATCGCATATCACCTTTGCCATCGAAAACGCCATTCATGGCAACAACCCGCACATAATGCACCTTATCAATGTGTTACTGTACGCCCTTTCGGGGATGGCCTTGTTCGGATTTTTGGCCGGCCTGATGCGCAAGCGGCCATTTTTTGTACTGGCTGTAACCCTGCTTTTTATGGCACATCCGGTGCATACCGAAGTGGTGGCTAACATCAAAAGCCGCGACGAGATATTAAGTTTTCTCAATTCAATCATTGCACTTTGGATGGCTTTTAATTATTCGAAAAACAAAAACATTCTTTCATTGATTGGCTCGTGGGTTTTTTATTTCCTTGCGTTGATGTCGAAGGAAACAGCTATGACCACCCTTGCCATTCTTCCCTTTATGCTCTATTTTTTCACTCCCCGCCAGGGAGGATATATTGCAGGTATTACGGTCTCTTTTATAGCAATCTCGGGCTTGTTCCTGCTGTTGAAATTTGTGATGATCGGAACGTTGTCAGGCAGCCCTCCTATCGAAACAAACATTTATCCCTACAAGGAAGTGGCTGAAAGATTCCCCACCGCTATTTATATTTTTGGAATGTATGTGTGGCAATTGGTGCTGCCAATAAGCCTACTTTACGATTATTCGTACAATCAAATTCCGGGGACATCCTGGAGCGATCCACTGGTGTGGCTTTCGTTCATCATGCTGGCCTCCTTGGTTTATCTTGCACTCAAAAATTTAAAGCGACAAAGCATTCTTTCCTTTGGATTAATCTTTTTCGGAATAACATTATCGGTGGGGCTTGCCTTTGTGGTGCTGCGTGGCGGTATCATGGCCGAAAGGTTTTTGTACGCCCCGGTGCTGGGTTTTTCACTGGTGGCTTGCCATTACATTTTTAAACTGCTGCCCACCGACAAGCGAAGTAAAAAAACTATCTACGATTTTAAACCAGGAGCTTCAAAAGCTTTTGTAGCGATACTTACGATTTTGCTCCTGTTTTATTCGGTAAGGACAATTGCACGCAACCCGGTTTGGAAGAACAATTATACCCTATTTTCCACTGATGTTAAAATCGGGGACAAAAGTGCATTGCTGCTAAAGCATTATGGTAGCGAAATGATCAATATGTCGGTGGCTGAAACCGACAAAGTTAAAAAGGACTCACTGATGGATCTCGGGATAGCATATGTACAAAAATCGTTGGAGATAAACCCCAGGTTTAGTGAGGCTTATTTTAAAATGGGATATGCTTATTACCAGTTGCACGACTATGATAAGGCCATCGAATATTACAAGAAGACCAACCTTAACAACTCAATGAATGTGTCGAACATGGCATTGGCATATTATATGGATGGCCAATATGGCGAGGCCCTGAGGCTTTTGAGGCGATCACTGCAATTGAACCCAAATAATACCACAGCACGTTCAAACCTGCCTATGGTGGAACAAGCCTTTAACAGGAATTTGCAGAAAATGCAGACCGAACAATCGGATGACCCTGAACATTATTATGATTTGGGAAACCTGTTTGTTGAACAAACAAATTATACCGATGCCCTGGCGAACTTTTCAAAAGCAGTAGAATTAAAACCTGATTACGCCGAAGCACTTGTAAATAAAGGGAACTGCTACTATATGTTAAAGGAATATGACAGCGCAATTGTTGCCTTTAAGGAAGTATTGATCATTGATCCGAACAGTAAAATGGCCAATAAAAACCTGAGCCATCTTTATGGACTTCTTGGAGATACCGAGCAACAACAGTTTTATGATAGACGGGCAAGTGGCATGCAGTAAAGAATGAGGGGGCGATGGGGAGACGGTGAGACAGAGCGACAAAGAGCAGGGGAGTGAAAAAGGAATGCAAGGTTGGTAGGGTTTAAACATCGAACATCAGTCTTCAGTCATCAATCTTCAAACTTCGGTCTTCAAACTTCCGGCTTCCGGCTTGAAACATCAAACAATGAACAAACTTTACAACTACATTTTCAGTACAAAACAACTGCTCATCCTGGCAGGGATTACCTTGCTGGTATTTGTACTCTCTTTGTTCAATCGCTACATATACATTGATGATGCCTGGCTGGGCGAACAAGCATTTTGGTTTTTACAGGACGGAATATCCCGAACTGAAACCATCCAAGATTTTCAAAACTGGGACATCCACCTCCTGGTTTATCATAAAGCAACAATTGCTCTAGGTGCAGCATTGATATGGATATTTGGGTGGTCGGTTGAGAGCCTGCGCATATTTACCCTGGTGGTTTACTTCATCTTTTTTCTTGTTCTTTTAAGGTTTTTCAGAAATAACAAAACGGTTTTCACATCCGATCATTTTGTACTTGCAGCCTTCATCATCTTTTTCAATCCCCTGACCCTGCTTTACAGCTACACCTTCCGACCTGAAATATTGGTTTCGCTATTAGGGCTTTCCTCATTTCTTTTTATTGATCTGTTTCTTATAAAATCGCCAAAAACAAAGTACGTGGTTTTTTCGGGGCTGCTGGCCGGGCTGGCTGTGCTTTTCCACCTAAACGGGCTGGTGTTTGTTGTTAGTGGCTTCGTTGTGCTAATATTTATGAGGCAACTAAAACCCGCTATCATTTTCGGTTTTTTTGCCGGCATCATTGCATCGCTGTATTTGATTGATTTATGGCAACCAGGACAGATACATGCTTATCTCGACCAATTAAACAACTGGCCTGTGGCCCATGCCGAACACTATTCGTCCGGCAATTTTTGGGACGGGCTTAGTGGGATGCTATTGAAACTGCTCAACGAACAGCAGCGCTTTTTCTGGAGTTATAAAGTTTGGGGAATTTCAAGCCTGTTTATATTTGCGTTGATCCTAAAATGGAAAAAGGTGCTAAAATTAAAAAGGCACCTTTTGATTTATATTATTATTCTGATAGTATCTCTAAATATGTTGGGGTCGCAAATTGCTGAGCGCTATTTACTTTATTACTTCCCTTACATGGCTATAATTATTGCAATCATGATTTTTGATTTGAGAACGAAAGCAAAGGCATGGCTGCAGGGGACAGTAATAAGCTTGCTGCTATTACAAACTGTTTGTGTGGGGATCGGTTTTTACGACATCTTCAATCAAAATGAGGATTATATTGATCAGCATAAGGAGATTTTGGCGATGATCCCGGATAAATCTGCTCCTGTGCTGGTAAGTTATCGGTTTATTTTTAATGCACTTGAAGACCGGCAATTGGTCACTTACAAAAGTTTTGAATACCACCAGGTTGAGTTGGACAGAAAGTTAGATCAGGGTGAATTTCTTGAACGGGCTTCTGACTTAGGCATAAAGTATATTGTAATCCCCGGCGAAATGCTTAAAGGTTCCGATTCACGTTTTCCTTTTTTGATGGATGGCAAAGTGGATGACAATCCATATTTCGAAATACATATTGAAGGCAATGATTTCACAACCCTAAAATCGAAAAAATGATACTACCACGAATTTAATGGAAAAGCATTGAACAATTATTTTCGACATACTGATACATTCAAATTGCCGGATGCCGGATGACAGAAGACAAATGTATAATAACTGAAAGACAATAGGTATATGAAATGAGTACATCGGTCACCTAGCTTCAAGCCATATTTACAAATTAGCACCATGCTAGTCTTGTTTTCCACTAAAATACCAGTAGAATCGAAAAAATAAGAAACTATTCTTTTTTGGCTGAGATATAATAATCCTGCTAAAAATCAATTCTATTAGATTGATTGAATGATGAAAGTGATATTTTTGCATGATCGTGGATTTAAGAAAATGGTAAACTATTTTTATGAAGAAAAATAAAGGAATTTTAATAGTAGTAATTGTCCTGGCTATTGTTGCTGTGGTGTTGATTTTACAAAATCGCAAAACTACCCTGAATGAACGGACGGGCGAGTTTGCCATAGCCGACACTTCGTCGGTAACTAAAATTTTTATGGCCGACATGCGTGGCAACCAGGTATTGCTTAGCAAATCAGCCCCCGGCAAATGGCTCCTGGATGACTCTTTGAAAGCTGGCAATGAAAGTTTGGATTTGTTGCTCAAAACCATGGCTAACATTGCAGTAAAAGCACCTGTGCCTAAAAAGAGTTACAATAGTGTGATCAAACGCCTGGCCACCAATTCTATTAAAGTCGAGATTTACCAGAATAAATTCAGGATTGATCTATTCAATTTCATTCACTTGTTTCCCCACGAAAAATTAAGCAAAGTTTACTATGTGGGAAATCCCACACCCGATAACCTCGGTACATTTATGCTGCTCGAAGGTTCCGAAGTCCCTTTTGTAGTTTACGAACCGGGTTTCCGTGGTTTCATCGCAGCACGATACACAGCCTACCCAAACGATTGGCGCGATCACACTGTATTTAAAACAAATCCGAACAAGGTCAAGTCAATACAGGTCGAATTTCCATATGAGCCAAACGAATCTTACCTGATCGAAAAACAAGGTTCAAGCGAATTGAACCTTATCTCCCTCGAGAACAAGCAAAAGCTAAACTCATTCGATACCCGAAGGCTCGTTGATTTGGTGAAACTTTATAAAGACATCCGTTTCGAAGCTGTGCTCGACGCCATCGAACCTGCACGTGTTGATTCAATCATTCACACCATTCCTTTAAACATTATCACGCTGACTGACACCGATGGAAATGTGAACCAGGTAAAAACGTACAGACGTGTAACCGAAACCGGCGATTTTGACATGGAGGGCACCAGGGTGACTTACGATCTCGACCGGCTATACGCACTCATCAACAATGGGCAGGAGTTGGTGCTCATCCAATATTTTGTTTTCGACCCTATCACCCCTCCACTGTCGTTTTTGGCTGGGAGGGAAATAGAGGATTAGTTAACAACTTAAACTTGTGGGATCAACAATTAAAATACCAAAATACAAAGCTCAAATAAATCTCAAAAATCAAAAACACAATATTCAAAACCTTTTAAGAATTTTGAGATTTATTTTTGAAAATTTTGTATTTTCTTGTCATTTAGTATCAATAAAAAAAGCACCAATGAAGGCGCCTTTTTCAAATTAAAATTATTTTACACTTCAGTCCTCAATCTGCCGACATCAGACTTCCGTCATCTGTCTTAAACAACACCTTGTGCCATCATAGCATCGGCAACTTTTACAAAACCACCAATGTTAGCTCCGGTAATGTAATCAACAGTTCCATCTTCTTTCTTACCATACTTCACACAAGTAGCATGGATGTCCTTCATGATCTGCTGTAGGCGGGCATCAACTTCTTCGCGTGTCCATGATAAACGCAGTGAGTTTTGTGACATCTCGAGTCC
>Ga0208900_1001345_pt1 | contig 13201 bp, 11 predicted proteins | sample AntAceMetag02UKK_FD_184763 | JGI IMG/M metagenome (GOLD analysis project Ga0208900, IMG submission 184763) | Saline lake microbial communities from Ace Lake, Antarctica - Antarctic Ace Lake Metagenome 02UKK (SPAdes) (version 2) | ecosystem: Environmental > Aquatic > Non-marine Saline and... | reverse complement strand
GTCTTCCAATTGAAACCCATGAGCATTCAATGATCTTTCCAATGAGGCATCTCCATGCAAATGAAAATGGCCAAAGAATTTTTCATCCTGTTTATCACCAACCCCTGAATCAATCAGGATTTTCCTATCCCCATCCACTACCAGCAGACAGCGCAACACCCAGGTAGAAAGGTTGTTTTCATCGGCTGGATAATTCCGGCTCCAAAGTTTTTTGGGCACTACCCCAAACATGGCCCCGCCATCAAGTTTGAAATTGCCCGTGTTGATTGTGTAAAGTTGCATATTTTTTTTCGGCAAAGATAGTAGGAAAAGAAGATTAGGGAAGAAGGGTTATTGGGGAAATAGGGGTAATAGTGTCATATTCATAAAACTGTAGCTTTTTTTGGCAGGAAATTTCAAATGACAAATTTCAAAATTCAAATAAATAACAAACTCCAAATTTCAAACCTTTTGGATTTAGAGATTTTTAAATTTGGAATCTATTTGAAATTTGTGCTTTGAATTTTGAGTTTTGGAATGCAAGGATCCCCTGTTTGGTTCTGGCTCGTCCAGCTTAGGGAAATGGCAGGATACCGAGAAAACAATTAACAATAATTGAATGGAATGGATCTTTTGCCTGGAATGAAATCCTGACAGATATTAAGGTGTTGATATAGAATAGCCCATTCCGCAATATCATTTAGTGCCCACATCCATTCCTTCCGTGCAATCCGCTCCCCGCTATTTTCAACGCCGTTATCTACCACCTGCCCCATCACCATTTTTTCAACATCGCTGTTATCCGTTCGAAGTTTGGTGTACCACGAAAATCCTTGCTCAAAGTAAGATCATCAGAAAAATGTATATGTAGTTTCAAAAACTTTGAACTGACCATTACACTACCATTTTACATTTTTGATATGTAATCTACGGTGACAACATCGAACCCCACAAAAGCGGGATTTCGCTGCGCTCAACATCCGTCATCCGTCCCCCGTCATCTGTCATCCGTCCCCCGTCATCCAGCACCTGTCATCACCTCCATTTGTTAAAAAAACCAAAAACCAAACCCACCTACAAACAATTCCCTGAACACCTTGTTTAAAAGCTAAAATTCGAAAGTTTAACAAAAAACACAATTTACAATATGTTGGATACAAAAATTAAAGATTTACAGTTCCCAAGATTGCCTTATGCATACAAAGACCTCGAACCACACATTGATGCACGCACAATGGAAATCCATTATACAAAGCACCATCGCGCTTATTTTGATAAATTTATAGCTGCGATAAAAGGCACCGATTATGAAGGATCAACACTGAGAGAATTGTTCAACACAGCAGACAGGATACCTGCCGCAGTAAGAAACAATGGTGGTGGATTTTACAATCACGCCCTGTTTTGGAATGTCCTTTCACCGGGAATTGACGCACAACCATCAGGTAAATTTGCCCTCGCTATCCGCGATGCTTTTGGGACTTTCGAAAACATGCAAAAGGAATTTAATGCAGCAGCAGCCAATCGTTTTGGCAGTGGCTGGGCCTGGCTGATTGTTGATGCCGGCAAAAAATTAGCAATAACTTCCTCGCCCAACCAGGACAATCCCTGGATGAATGATGCAGAACTTAAAGGAATCCCAATATTAGGCCTCGACGTTTGGGAACATGCCTATTATTTGAAATACCAGAACCGCCGCCCCGATTACATTAGTGCATTTTGGAATGTAGTAAAGTGGTCAGCGGTTGAAAAAAATTATTACGATACCACTAAATCTTTGTCAGAATAAACAAATAATTTTTAGTGTTTTTCATAGCTCACTATTTTGGTTAATAGGAGAAGCCGAGCCCATCCGGGCCGGCTTTTTTTTTGCAGCAATCTATCGAGCACACAAGAGAAAATCTCCCTTTAATTAAAAAGACTTTCAAACTATGAATCCTCTACGAGGATTACAAACTGTTTTCATACTATTTTACTACTACAATTCTGAAACCTCTACGAGGTTTAAATCATTTTTGTTAAGCTTATTAAAGTTTTCAGGAAATCTTTTCCTGAAGCGTGTCCTTTTTCGCGTGCAACCATTCACAGACAAAATTCCTTAAAGCAAGACATTCACTGGATATGAAATTTCCATACCTAAAGACACCTTGTTAGCTAGTCTCCTTGATAATTCAATTTCTGTCGAGCAACCTCGTAGAGGTTCCATAATTGTAACTATTTGGCAAAAAGAAAAATGGGAATCCTCGTAGAGCCTGCCTTGCCGGCGAGGCAGGGATTCATAAATTCAGGCAAATGAGGTAAGTGTGAAATTTGTCGTACCCCCAATGAACATTATTCTCAATTGAATATTTTTTTTGTTCACTACCTTTGTAGAAATATCCACCAAACTAATCTCAGTATAGCATCGTTAATATTTAATAAAAAAATACCGGAATGAAAAAAAGAAATCTACTTATTTCCCTCCTCCTCCTTCTTGCACCAGCAACAACTTTTGGCCAGCATATTAAGTATGAAGACAATACCAGGCAAATTGCAGAAGCCGAAAGCAAGGCATACAAAAACCTTCAAATTGCCCACAATTCAAGGGCCGGAACCAATATCAACATTAAATATGCAAACTTCAACTGGGAAGTAGATCCTGCCATCCTCTACATAAAGGGAAACATTGATTTTTATTTTGAGGCCATTGAACCTGGCGTTAATTCAATTATTTTGGAACTCAACAATAATATGGTCATCGACTCGATTTTGTTCCGTGAACAGAAAATGGACTTTGAGTTTATTTCTGATTTTGAATTTCAACTTGAATTGAGCACTCCGCTTCAACAAAATGAAATGGATTGGTTGCATATTTATTACCAGGGCGAACCCGATCAGGGTGCTGGTTTTGGTGCATTTATTAAAGATGAACACGAGGGGGTTCCTATCATTTGGACGCTTTCGGAACCTTATGGTGCAAAATATTGGTGGCCCGGGAAAAACGACCTCCAGGATAAAATAGATTCGATTGATGTTGTGGTTACCACACCCAAGGAATATCGTGTGGCCAGCCATGGGCTTTTGGTTTCTGAAACTTTATCGGGTAACAATAAAATTTACCATTGGAAACATAGGTATCCCATTGTTAGTTATTTGGTGGCTTTTTCTGTTACCAATTATGCTCAATTTTCAAACTATGCCAATCTTGGCGACAAGCAACTTGAAGTTTTGGAATATGTTTTTCCGGAGGATTCGGCTACCATCGCCCAGCAAACTGCCAGCACCCCGGAAATTATCCAGTTGTTCGATACCTTGTTCACCCCCTATCCTTTCAGGGAAGAAAAATATGGCCACGCCCAATTTCTCTGGGGTGGCGGCATGGAACACCAGACCATGAGTTTTATGGGCTACTACGCGCATGGCATCCGCGCCCACGAACTGGCCCATTCGTGGTTCGGCAATATGGTCACGCTTTCGTCCTGGCACCACATTTGGCTCAACGAGGGCTTTGCAACTTATTCCACAGGATTATCATATGAATTTATGGCAGATGGTATTTGGTTCCCGATCTGGAAAAGCGATACCCGGAATGCCGTGGTAAGTGAGCCTGGTGGCTCCGTTTATTGTGAAGACACCACTTCTGTTACCAGGATTTTCGATGCACGGCTTTCATACCACAAAGGGGCTTATGTTTTGCATATGATCAGATGGGTAATTGGAGATGAGGTATTTTTTAGTGCCATCAGGGATTACCTGAGCGACCCCATGTTAGCCTACCGTTTTGCCACCAACGACGATTTGAAATACCATTTTGAAACTGCATGCAACTGCAACCTGGATGAATTCTACAGCGATTGGTACTATGGCGAAGGCTACCCGATGTACGATATTAATGTAAACCAAATAGAAGATCAGCAGGTTTTGGTGACCATCAACCAGGATCAGTCAGATGCTTCGGTTGACTTTTTTGAAATGCCAGTTCCCATTCGTTTTTTTGGTTACGAAAAAGACACAACTTTGGTCTTTGACAATACCTATTCCGGACAGGAGTTTTATGCCGATCCGGGCTTTGCTGTTGACTCCGTGCAATTCGACCCGGAAATCCGGCTTATTTCGAAAGACAGCTTTGCAACTTTAGGAATTGATGATTTATCTTCAGACTGCAACATAAATATCTTTCCAAACCCGGCTACGGACCATATTCAATTTGCTATACCAAATCAAACTGTACACAACATCACCATTATCGACCTGTCCGGCAAATTGATGATGGAAATTGAAATAAATGCCATAAATGAACTGGTCGAAGTAAATGTTTCAGGCTTGAATCCGGGTGTTTATTTTATTAAAATAAATACTGATAACGGGAATTATCACAACAAAATAGTGAAACGATGAAAAATAAATTTATCATCATCCTGATTTCTTTTATACTTATTACAAGCAAAAACCTTCCTGCAGAAGACATCATCGTTTTTACCGCTAACCAAACCTGGTTATCCCGTGTTTACCTGATGCGGATGGACGGGACAGTTATCAAGTATTTTGAGTATGACTTTTATCGTTTTTGTGACCTTGAAGTGGTAAACAACGAGCTTTATGCTGCTGAAGCTTTCGCCCCACGTGTATATAAAATCAACCTCGAAACCGGCGACCTGGATGTAATTATAGACGACTGGTCGCTATTCTATCTTTATGATATCGGTTTTGATGGCGATTATTTGTATTGCACCGAATGGGACATGCACCAATATAACCTCAATGGGACCCATATCAGTTCATCTACATTTGAAGGGACTCCAACCGGGGGTGCATCGCACAATAATTATTACTGGACTTTAAACGATGCCGGGCTGATACAGTGCTGGGACTTCCTTGAATGGCCGAATAAAGTTGAAGTGCCCGAAAATAACTTTTCGCCACCCACGCCCGATTGCCGTGGATTGTGGCACGACGGCCAACACTTTTGGAGTGCAGAATCAAAGGAAGGGCTTGGCCATATCTATCAGTTCGATGCTTCCGGTACAGTGGTGCAACAATGGCTGGAACCCTCATTTAGTGGTTGGGGTGCTTGTGTAATCAAAGATTTTATTACTGACATTTCTGAAGAATCAGAGGAACTATCAGGGGAAGTTGTGCTTGAAGTAAATTTTCCAAACCCATTTCACACCAATACTACGATACGTTTTTCCCTGCCTCAGGCATCAGAAGTTTGTTTGATGATTTATAGTTCTAAAGGCAAACTGGTAGCTACACTTGTTGAAGATAAACTTTCATCTGGTGAGCATCAAATTGAATTTAATGGGAATGGTTTACCTCCTGGGATTTATTTAGTGAAACTACTAACTGATAAAGATAACTATAACGAAAAAATGGTGAAGTATTAAAAACTGAGTTGGAATTGTTTAGGCCCTAATCTCAATTCCGGTTTTCTTAATTTCAACAGAAAATGGATTACCAGAATTAAAATCAGTGCTGGAAATTGGATGTGGTTCAATTCTGGAGTCAATTTTTGATGCAACAAGCATTAACTGGACTTGAGTGTCAAATCTCTTAGAATCATCCAAATGTTTAAATATCAAGGCTAAATCAATGTCACTATCTGTTGTGGATTTCCCATTGGCATAGGAGCCAAACAGAATAGCCTTTTCTATGCCATCATACTTTTGTTGTATAAGTAGCAAATAGCTTTTTAACAATCTATTAATTTCAGTATCCATATCCTATATTCTTAAACGCTAAACACAAAACGCCCAACGCTAAACACTTTTAATGGAACGCCTTCACCCCGGCCTCCACAGCGATATTCAAATCATTTTCCCTTGGTGGGATTGGGCACGAATACTTCTTATTATAAGCACAGTAAGGATTGTAGGCCTGGTTGAAATCGAGGATGATAGTTTTTCCTTCCGGGATATCTGTATCGATGTAACGGCCACCACCATAGGTTGACTCATCATTTGTAAGGTCGTTGAAGGGGATAAAAAGATAATCTACATCCCCTCCCCTTTCGATGTACCTCAGGTTTTGATAGGCATTCAGTTTATACTCTTTGCCCTTATATTTAAAATAAACTTCACCATATTTTTGGTACTTCACCTCATCTTTGGTGCGCTTCATCATAAAGGGAGGTTCGTTGGGTGTGAGGACAAATTCAGCTTCAAAAGCAAAATCGAGGTTAATGGGAAAAAATTCCAGTTCGGTGAAATGCTCCCAGTCGCTTTTCTCGAGCGGCGTGTCTTCAGGGTCAATAAACTGAAGGTTCATTTCATTTTGGAACTCCTGGATCTCCTCTTTTTGTTTTGCTTCGTCGATCTGTGCAAAAACCGGGAGTATCATCAGCGTGCAAAGTATTGATAGGATTGCTTGTTTCATCACAATATTTTTTTAATCACACCAGCGTAATATCCAGACTTTCAAAAGATTTTCAAGAGCCATAAATTGCAGTCTTAGTTGGGCTATTTTACATAATCTATTTCTAAATTGGCTTAAAGGCAAAATAAAAATTGTACACCGAAATAATAAATCTCTTTGTAGAAAGCCTCCTTTAAATATAAAAACGAATTAAATAAGGTAAAATTAACCTTCCTAAATAAGAGTTTATCTAATCTGATTATTTCGATTTCACCCTTCTTAGTGTTTTCCATTCTTTCTAAATCTAACTTTTTTTTAATAAGATAACTCAGAAAATCTTCAGAATTTAGAATTTAAGAATTAATTCAAATATGATTCTACAAACTCTTTGTTATTTTTCAGTGAATTAATATCAATTTCAATTTCAATTGATATCGTTGAGTATCTATATTCTCCCCCGCACTTGTCAGAAACAAAAGAATAGATGTTTGACAGTTCAAAACAATCCTTGCAATTTTGATGCATACTATTATATATTGTAAATCCTCTTAAAAAGGCCAGTGCTTTATTTTTTTCACTTGATGTCCCATGCTTCAAATGGTGAAATGATGCACATTCTTCTTGAGATACAGCGTCACAAACCATTTCTTTTTCAATTATACTAAAAATGTCCTTGTTAAGCTTTATATCTCCTCTATACGGCGTAGCATCAGCACCTCCAATAATTTCAATTGAAATGTTGTCTTCAGAAAGAATTTCACTAAAAGCACCTTTTATGTTATTCAATAATGAACACAAATACACTACATAAAGGTTAAAATCCGGAAATTCATATTGTCCCAACTCATAATTGGAAGTTTCAATTATTGGATTATATTTACCATTGAAAAATTCATCTCCATAGATTTTATGAATTGGCTGAAACATATCACTTCTAACGTTTAGTTCAAGAATTGAATCTTTAAAGATTGGTTTCAATTCTTTCGTGGAAATTTGATAACTGCTCCAGTTTCTCTCATTCAAACTGTTAATAGATTCAGTAACTGTATTCAAAAAATCGGAGAACATTAAATTAACAGCATTTTCAAGATCTCTCTCTTTTACTTCCGGTTCAGTAAACAAGGACCGATTTGTTTGTGGTTGACTGCTTACAGCATAATCATCATTTTTATTCGTCCCCTTGGAGGGTGTTTTTATTGGACTTTCATTTGAATTTCGCTTTACATCACCTATTAATGAGTCATTTAATTCAAGTACCTTTCTTGAAGCCTTTTCAATTCTTTTTTGTGTTTGCCAATTTGGATTAAGTTTTAAGAGAGACAAACTTGTTTTGATAAAAGCAAGATAGAATTTAAATGCTTCTTGATATTTATCTATTTCGCATAAAGTGTCAGCAATTTCCCTGTATTTATCACAAATTAATAAATTATTTATACCGCTTATTGCTGACTTGCTATGTTCATATATATTAATTCCATTTCTCTGCCATAACAACTCTTCATCTAAGGGGATACTGAATATATCAAGATATTCACTTAAACGAATGCCTTTTAAATACAATGAATCGAAGTCTGAACTTAATGGGTGCACCAAATCGACTATTCTATTATACTCAACAATGGCATCCAAAAAAACAGTTGAAAAAGGATATGGCTCTAAGTTCTGTTGAAACTTTGAAATCTTGCGATTGTCCATTCTAAGCTTTCTCTTATCCCATCCTTTGTAGTATCCTTTTGGCTTGACATCCTCTTTTGCACGTACACTTTGCCTTTTTAGATAAAAGTAGTTCCCAGTTTCTTTGTAATACTTGTATGCCTCAATTATATCAACTATTTCTCGCCTAAATATTTTTATTATCGGTGGTTTATACGGCGCACTATTGCTAACTTTAATGTCGCTAAGGTTTAAAAAATATTCCAATTCATGAGGGAAAACTACTTTTGCATAAAATCTGCTTGCTTTATATTTATCATAGTATAGAAATCTGTTGTCCACGAAAATTGTTGCAAGTTCATTAAAAGCATTCGTTAATAAACTTGGAAATTGACTCGTGTCATTTAGGTTATTCAATAAAGCTTCAAAACTTGTATAAAATGATGAGCTTTGCTTCTCCAAGTCATATAGAAAAATATTGAATTCGAATTTTTCAGACAATTGTTCAACCTCACTAATTAAGGTGTAAGAGTTCTTATTAAGCAAGGAATAGTTTTTCTGATTGAAAAAGTCATTTAATGTAATTCTTTTTACTTCTATGTTTTTTCCAAGCTTATGGCTTTGTAGGATCCTAAATAAATACATATTAATTGAATCCTTTTGACTTGAACCAATATCATCACTTGATACTATTATTTCGCAAACACTAAGTTGTTGAAACTTTTTCGCATTTAAATCATAATAGTTCAAAAATAATAGTAGTAAGATAATAACTTTTGAGGGATTTTTCATTGTTTTTTAATCTTTAGATATTCTGTAATCTTGTAACTTTCTTTCCCCATTGACAACTTTATAAACAATAAGATTTTGGTGATACTTACATTCACAAGGCACCTTAATTCTATACTTTTTTGTACTTAAAGGTTTATCGATTTCTATTTTCGTTTTCCCACAATATATTAAAGTTTCATTGCTGAAATTATCAATAATTATTATCAATTTTATATAACAGTCTTCAAGAGAATCATCCGTATCCTGGGAGACCTCATCACTACTTTTCGTGGATTCTTGTATACCCTCTACCTTTTTAGTTTTCACTACTTCAGTTTTTGTACCTTCAGTTTTTGTAACTTCAGTTTTTGTACCTTCAGTTTTCATTTCTTCTTTCTTAGCTCCTTCATCTCCCCCTGAAGCATGGGGCTGAAAATAAACCGAGGTAAGTATTATACCAACAAATAAAACAAATGTTATTATTAAAGTAGGAAAAACAGCGCTTATTAAAATCTCTTTTGTTGCAATATCAATGGCTCTTTTAGCTCTTATAATTAATACAACAAAAGTATAAATAGTAATTATTGTTGCAATTACAGTGAAAGTATTTACAAAATTAACAGCATCAATTGAATAAAATAGTTTTACCATAATATTTAACATCTTCGAACTAATTGATTTGAGTTAGCAATCCTCTAACGCGCAAATTTAAAAAAGTTTTTTACAAATACTGAGGTAAGATCATAATAAATCGTCTGATTATATTTCTATATCAACGAAAAATCTATTAATAAAATGCTAAACGTCTTCGCTTACCTCGCCAGTGTCACCTTCTTTCCATAAACCTGATTACCTGATTTAATTTGTAAAAAATATACACCATCCGGTTCTGCGGATAAATCGAAAATAGCTGTGTTTCCCCCGGCCGGGTTACTATTGAATGTAGTCAGCAACTTGCCTTCAGCATTGAAGATTTTGATTTCAGATTTTTTGCCATCAGGCAACTCAAGCTGTATTATTCCGGTGCTTGGATTTGGAAATACTTTTATTTGGCCTTCAATGTTGAAATCCCAGGTTCCTACCGGATAATCAATCTCAACAACAAATGATTCATCTGTAGATAAAGGTTGTGTTTTGATATGAACAAACCCTCCCCTATCATCCGGATCGTAAACCCAACCATCCAAGGCAAGTTCTAATTCTTCTATCGTGTTAAATTGATTTAAAGGAATCCAATCTAATAATACCATTGTTGGTGCAGCATAACAGTGCACTTCAAAACGGTTGGCCCTGAAATCCAACTTTCCTTCAAAATCGCCAACGCTTTCGTTAACGGTTATTGTTACAGGTTCCATACCCCAGCTCACATTACATTCAATTAGTGTTTTTGAAAAGGCCCCTTCCCTGTGAGCCCTCGAAATTCCATCGTCTTCGTAAAGCTCAAAGCTTGAATAGCCCTCGGGGTAAATGAGAAAAGCTATTGGATCTTTTGGCTTTTCACGGTCGTAAAGCATTTCGGGGTACATTGGGATAATTGAACCCTCCTTTACGAAAACCGGGATTTTATCCAATGAGATGGGATAGTCATTGAGCCAGTGTGGTCCACCGGCATGTTGTTCGCCACTCCAATAGTCATACCATACACCTCCCGGAAAATAAATGCTGTCGCGCTTGGTACTGTATTTGTAAACCGGCGCTACCAGAAAGTTTTCGCCACTCATGAACTGGTAGCGGGTATCGGTGTCCCAACAAACGGGATTATCAGGATATTCCAAAACCATCGCCCTCACTGCCGGCACACCGGTTTCGTAGGCTTCATTACAATAGGTGTACATGTAGGGAGTTAGACGCATTTTGAGTTTCAAATACTTGCGGTTGATGTCGGTGAAAGTTTGCCCATAGACCCAGGGTTGCTTGTTGTTGGATGCCCAACCCGACATGGCATATGTTGTTGGAATAAAAGTTTTCCATTGCAAGTCGCGGGTGTAGCTTTGGGCTGTTCCGCCAAATATCCCATCCAGGTCGCTGGAAGCAAGGTTAAAACCTGAAAGCCCCGAACCGATAATCGTTGGAATATGAAAACGGATATATTCCCAGTTCCCGCTCTGGTCGCCCGACCACACCACAGAATAACGCTGAGTGCCGGCCCAGCCACAAACCGACCAAACGAAGGCCCTTTCGTTGCAATTGTCTTCAATTCCATTGTAAGCCTGTTTACAAGCATTTAGCGCGTATTGATACCCCGAACCAACCCAGGCCACGTCAAGCTTGCAGGCACGTGTCCCGGCAGTCCCAACCTCCCAGGCAATCTGGCCCACGCCGTTTTCGGTCCAGAGGCCGGTATAAAATCCACGCTCATGTAATTGCTCAACAACATAAGGTAGTTCAGTGTATCCACAGCCATAGCCATCGTTGGGCAAAATCCATCCTCCGGGAAGGTCATACTCACGATACTTATCAGCTATTTCTTCGATAACAACCGGAGTGGTTTGGCCTTCATCATTATAACAATCGGCATCGCCTAATTCAAGTCCCCAGCGGGGAGGCAGGGTTGGACGGCCGGTGAGTTCGGTATATAAATTCAGGATTTGCTTCAAATCATCCCCAACAAAATAAAAGCAATCAAAACGCTGCTCGTTGTGGCTTGTTAGCACGGGCTGACGAAAATCATATTCGCCCGGGGCAAAAGTGTGCCGCATGGCACCATAGCCATTTGTACTCATATAGAACGGGACCGGGTTTGGAACAGCACCATCATCCCAATTGGAAATCTCCTTGGAAATTTTAATGACTTTGCCACGATGCGAAAAATAACCATTCTGCATCCCACCACCATAGAAATACTCATCATCATGCCGGGATAATTCCTGGAAAGTTCGTGTACCATAATCCAGTCCAGAGGTTTCTTCCCAGATCAAAGTTTGATTGTCCTTTTTATAAAGTTCAAATCTCAAAGGTTGCTTGTAAGCCCTGAGACTGACCGAATCGCTTTCCAGCAAATAATGATCCCCCTCGTCCGACCATTGGGAAGTCATAGGCGGGTAATCCAGGCTTTCGATAATGAGGTTACCGGTGGGGTTAGGGAAATTGCCGTTCACCCCGAGCCAAATCCTGAACATATCAGGCTTGTAAAAAATCACCTTCACCTTGTCCTGACCGCAGGTAAAAATGTACTCGTTTTCATCAGCTTCGAAATTAGTTATGTTGCCAACTACCTCAGAAACACTAACCAGGGTAACATTCATTGTGTCATTTGATGGGTTTTCATCATTGGGAAGCGCTGTGTAAAACTTAAACTGGTAACTGCCCGAGGTATTCAAGTCGATGGGAGGAAAATCAATATCAATAGTCTGGCTGGCAGGAATGGGATTGACAGATGCGTTGATGGTTTGAACAACAGGCCCGGCCCCATCCATGATATAACCCACCTCAAAATCAACATCAATATCAAGCAATCCATTGTTCTTCACCTGCATCGTTATCAACTCATTGCCCGAAAAGTTATCGGTAGTATTTTCGGGGTTTACCAATTTATTTACCATAGCATCCCAATCGGTTTCGATGTAGTAAACAGCACCATATATTGTCCCGTTCAAATTTCCTTTGGAGTCGTAACAAACATTGCCGGAGCCTTCATCAAATTTGTAATAATGTTTAAGATCATCATAATTCGGGTGCGAGGGACCGACACCCTGCCCCATGTATTGTTCAATAATTTCCTGGGTCAAATTTGTGTTCCAAATCCTGAGTTCATCAATCTTTGCCTTCATCGATGCATCATCAGTATTCTTACTAATCCATTTCAAGGGCATGTTGATAGAAGAACTAATTGTTCCCTTGCTCACACCATCGGCGTAAAGCGTGGTGCTGGTCCCATTATTTACCATGGCAAGGTGCACCCATTGATTTAGGGGGAGCGAGTAATTAAAGGTATAGTTGGCCACTCCAGAGAGGGTATAGCCAACTTTAATTCCCCACCATTGCTCGATGCGGATCCCGCTGTTTCCATCAATTCCGGTGAGCAGGTGCTGGTAATTATCGGTTTCCGATTTACCCACCATCACCTCCATGGTCCAGGGCGGTGCAAAATCCTGGCCGTTGAGGGCCACATAATCGCTGTCGCCATTAAACTCAAGGGCATACTGGGCAAAAGATTCAGAATGCCAAATGAGGAGTAAGAATACCGAGAGATAAAGTAAAGGTCGTTTCATTTCGTGTGGATTTGAAATTTGGAAATTTCATTAATACAAATCCAAACAAAAATAAACAAATCCTGCTTATAAACAGGAAATTAAGAGCCCCCCAATATTATAGATATGATTTCTAACATCATCCAATCCCACCCTGGAATTTACCTGCGTTGCCCGTTTTTTGGCTGGCAGGGCAGTAAGTTCATGATTTTTTCAGGTTAAATGCCACCTGATTGTGGAGGGACTTTCAAGCTGCCCAAATGCTTTAAGCAGTT
>Ga0208900_1001344_pt1 | contig 13208 bp, 9 predicted proteins | sample AntAceMetag02UKK_FD_184763 | JGI IMG/M metagenome (GOLD analysis project Ga0208900, IMG submission 184763) | Saline lake microbial communities from Ace Lake, Antarctica - Antarctic Ace Lake Metagenome 02UKK (SPAdes) (version 2) | ecosystem: Environmental > Aquatic > Non-marine Saline and Alkaline... | reverse complement strand
CAAAAAACCTAATAAATTCATTTTTTAACACATAACTCAAGGAATTTAAACTCCAAAATTCAATAAACCTAAAATCCAAATCCTGCGTTTAAAATAAGGAACTAAAATTATCTTTCGACAGCCTAGGTGAGGTCTGTGCGGGTTATGGCCCCCCTTGATGGCAGACAGAATTTTGCAGGGCTTGTAAGGGGGCAATATCAAAGACACACTCTTGATGAAGGGCTTAATATTGATCATCCTGTTTTCTGGACTTTCCCCCGATGGTTTAAACAATGGGATGGACGGCTTGTGTATTACTGGACTCGGAAGGCCATGGCATCCCACCGGCACCAAGTATCTTTGATCCATGCCCACTATGCCTATCCTGAGGCCTTTGCAGCCCACATGTTTGCAAAAAAATGGAATGTTCCATTAGTGGTCACTGTTCATGGGTCGGACATCAATGTGATTGCTCGGGACACAGCAAGAAGCCACCTCATTGCAGACACCTTAAAAAAAGCAGATGCCGTGGTGACAGTGTCTGAAAAATTAAAAAAAAAAGTAGTTGCTCTGACAGGCAGACAAGAAGGAATTTATCATATACCCAATGGTATGGACCCCACCCGGTTTTATCCGGGCAGTCAATCCCTGGCCAGGAAAAAACTGGGGTTGTCACACTGGGAAAAAATCATTTTGTTTGTCGGACGTCTGGAACCAGTTAAAGGTCTGGATAAACTGATTCAAGCTGTGTCGGAACTGGAATCCAATGTGGGGCTTGTCCTTGCGGGGAATGGTTCCCTTAAAAAAGCCTTGATCCGTCAAGTGCAGGACCTTGGCATGGAAGGGCGGGTGTTGTTCTGTGGTGCCATTGAACACCATTGCCTGGTGGATTATTTTCAGGCCGCGAATCTTCTGGCCCTGGCAAGTCATTCAGAAGGGTGCCCCACCATTATTCTGGAAGCCATGGCCTGCGGAACCCCCGTTGTTTCTCCAGCAGTTGGCGGGGTTCCGGAAATTATAACAAACGATAGTCTGGGTATTTTAACGGAAGATAACAGAGTGGAACTTCTGAGCCAGGCATTAAGAAAAGCATTGGAAACATCCTGGGATGGGGACAGGATCAGCAAATATGCAGAAAAGTATACCTGGAATACCGTTGCCGATACCTATGTGAGCCTCTATGACAGGATCACCAAAAAATTCAGGTAAATATTCGGCCAGCACCCCATATTCATCTATTTGAGCCTGCTCACATAGCATTAGTATGCTACACAGTCCCAGATAAACGAATATGGGGCACTGGCCAAACATTTATATTACCAACCCGAATATTTACAAATTCAGTGGTAAAAAATAAGGATTATCACGGATTTGTGTAAAAATTCGGCATCCTTCAAAAGTACTTTACACTTTTTTTATCATTCCCCATTTGTAAGAGCTTTTCCCAAAAGACTGTAAAGTACTTTTGAAATCATATGAAGGATGGCGAAAATTCATGATTTTTAATGCGTAAACACTGAGAATTGAGCTCCACAATCTATCCCAATCACTCGTATCCGCAAAGACCCAAAATAAAAAAAGGCGAGGAGTCACAATGGCTGAGTTTTTTAGATCATGTGATTGTTATCAGCGAGTTTGCCTTTGTCTGTTTTCAGGCATGGGCTCTTTTCAAACAAACAGCAACGCAGGTCTGATACCGCTGGAACACCACCGATCAATAAAGAATGATTGTGCAAACACACCCCCAATGATGAGCCGTTTTTTGTTCCGGATAATTGGATTTTGGATGGGCGTAAGCCTGCTGATGATATTCGCTGGGACGGCAAGGGCGGATGTCATTAATTTTTCTCCGTCGGACGGTCTGGATAAAATAGGTCGGACCATTTCAAAGGTGCTTCCGGGGACAGAAATCCGCTTGTCTTCCGGGATCTATCACGGAACATTACGCATTTCCAGAGCAAAGGGAATTTCAACAAATCCGGTGATGGTCGTGGGGAGAAAGGGAACCGTCATTGATGCCTGGGACCCTGCCCGTCAAGATCGGGGCGGGTATGGAGAACATGGTATTCTCATTGAAAGTTCATCCCATGTGATTTTAAAAAAGATTGAAATACAGGGGGCTGAAAGGGGCATCACCATCGGAAATGGCATGAACATTAGTGTTCTTGACTGTCGTATCCACGATATCCGGAATTATGGGATCATGAATTATAAAAGCAGTGGGTCCCGCATGGTGGGCAATCATATTTCCCGTTCCCTTAAAGAACATGGTATTTATATCAGTGGCCAGGCCCGTGATGTTCAAATCCGGGAGAATATCATTGAGGACACCCATATCAACGGCATCCACTGTAATGGCAAAATTGTTTCCTGTGTCATTGAAAGAAATCAATTATATCGTATCGGGACCTACCCCTCAAAAGAGGGGGGGGCCGCCGTGACCATGATCAATGGTGCATCTGGTGCACTGATTCGAAACAACCTTTTTGTTGATATCTATGGTCAGGGACTGACCTTGGCAGGGCCGGGGATTCGGGTGATCAACAATGTTTTTCATGATGTGGCCTGGAGTATTATTCTGGGTATTCAAGGCGCTTCCAACATTGAATTTTTTAATAATATTATCATTGAAAAGAATGCGGTGCCTTTTCAGATCCATGGGGGAGCACTGGTATCCTTTGCATGTGATTATAATTACTATTGCATGAAACATCAGCTATTTTATGAAAGCCAAGGAAAAAAGATGCACTGGAAACAGTGGCGAAAAAAAGAATTTGATTCACATTCTGTGCGGGGAAACATACCTTTTCCCGGCAAATCTGCCACTTCTGACGCTATGATGTCCGATTATCGGCTGGACCCGGCTTCTTTTGCCGTTGATGGCGGAATGCCGGAACTTGAAGATGCCGGAATCCCCCCCGGACGTGGGGGCATAAGATCGGATATGGGTGTCTTTGGCGGGCCGGGTAACGGGTGGCAGTAAAATCGGGATTTACTGGCATCCTTGATTCACTGATTAACTATTTTTGAGACAATCAAAAGGCTGCCGGTTTTCTTTACCCTTTTTCTCTTCGGTCTGATGAGTAACCTCACTCTTTAGTTGATCCCGTTCCATCGAAAACATCCTGAAAAAACCGGGTTATTGCGTCATAGGAGCATTGTATTCAAAAGATGAGAAAAAAAGCAATTTATCACCATCGAACCCAGGCCACAGATGCCCAGGGCATTCATATTAATGAGATGGTCAACGCGTTTATCCGCCAGGGAATTGATATAAAAATGGTGGCCTTGGTGCAGGATGAAGCCCTGGGGCAGGAATCCCGGGAGGGGGTGCTTGGCAGAATTTCCAATGTACTTCCCAGCCTGGTTTACGAGCTGATGGAAATCGGATTTAATATCCCCGGTGTGTTCAGGCTCTACCGGGCAGCAGTAAAAGAGCGCCCCTCGTTCATTTACGAGCGCTATTCCATTTATAACCTGGCGGGGCTGGTGGTTTCCAGGTTAACAGGTATTCCATTGATTGAGGAGGTGAACGCCCCCCTTGCCCATGAAAAGAAAATCTATGGCAGTCTTCATTTCCCGGGAGTGGCCCAGTTCATTGAAACTCTTATTATCAATGGTTCATCCAGAACCATTGCCGTGACAGAGGCACTCAAGAAAATGCTGGTACACAAGGGTGCGGATGAAAAGAACATTGTGGTAATGCCCAATGGGATCAATCTTGGAGACTATCCTGTAGATGCTGCCGGAAAAGATGGCACAAAGGTGGTTTTGGGATTCATCGGCTGGTTCAGGGAATGGCATGGTCTGGAATTCCTAATTGAAATTTTTGCTGCCCGAAAATGGCATGAAAAAAATATACGTCTTCTGCTGGTGGGGGACGGACCTCTGCGGGGCATCCTTGAAAATAATATTATCAGGCTCGGCTTGGAAAACTATGTGACCATCACAGGTGCAGTTCCCCGGGATCGCCTGGGGGATTATCTTGATCAGATGAACATCGCTTTGCAACCAGCGGCCACATCCTACGCTTGTCCCATGAAACTCATCGAATATATGGCCGCCAGCAAGGCCATTGTGGCCCCGGATCAGCCCAATATCAGAGAGTTACTGGTGCATGGAGAGAATGGGCTTTTATTTGAGCCGGGGGATGTTGATGATCTGGCCAGGCAGATTGAATCATTGCTGGCGGATGGGGTAATAATTTCCCGATTGGGTAGAATCGCCCGGAAAACGGTGGAGACAAAACCGTTGAGCTGGGATTACAATGCCGTTCAGGTGATGGGGCTGATTCCCTCTTTGTAAAAAAATGCCTAAAATAACAATGGCCGGGTTCCCTGTCATATAAGGCAGAAACCCGGCCATATTAATTTTCACAATAAATTTAATTTTTCTTTACTTTTTTTCTTCCCACAACAACCAGACCCAGGAGACCCATCCCCAGAAGTGCCATGCTGGCCGGTTCTGGAACCGGGTTGGGGTTCGCATCTGTAGCGGCTACCAGCACATCCTGTTTTTTCCCAAGGTTAAGCACCTGAACCAGACCGCTATTGGTCCAACCACCTCCAATGGCTGCTGTCGCCTGATTCAGCCAGTCGTCAAACTTTGACGTTGTAGTGGGGTCGACAGACCCTGGAAGGGTTTGCCCCATTTGATTCCATATCAGTAGCTGGAGATCTTGTTGGTCTGATGTCGAACCTGTGTATTCATTATCTCCAATTCCAAGAGAACCTTTAGAAAAGTTCCAGTAAAGCCAAGCCACTTCCTCTTTGAGATCCGTACCTAATGAGTTTGCACTGGAAATTCCGGTGACTTCCATTTTTTTATTTTTACCTGCCAGATACTGAGTAGTTTCAACACAAAAGGTTGACCAGGAAAAACCATTATTACCAAATTTGTTACCTTTAACTGAAAAACCAAACTCACCGCCATTGTTGACAGATTTTCCATCCCAAACAACATTATCTTTAACAGAAACACCATAATCATAAGCAAAAACCTGGGATACACCGGAAACCAAGAATACCACTAATAATAAAAATAAAGTTTTTTTCATTTTAAAACCCTCCATTATTGTGTGTCAATCAACCCTTTCGCTTAAATATTAAAACGAAAGAAATTTTAGCACTTTAATAAAAAAATAAAGCATTTATTAGGAACCGTCCATCCCCCAAAGGTATTAATTTTGCCTTTGGGGGATTTTTTTATGGGAACAACACATCTGGTTTTATCCACCCATTGTTTTAAGAAGGGCCGTTGCCTCTTGTAGCCGATCCTGATTCTGATCCAGGGTGAGTACCTTTTTCAGCGTGGTTCTGGCATTTCCCATATCCCCTTTGCTGTGATACGCCTGCCCCAAATGAAGCATCACCTCAGGATTATCGCCGGATTTTTCCAGGCTGTCTCTAAATTCGGTGATGGCGCTGTCCACCAGCCCCTTTTTAAGGTAAATCAGTCCCAAGGTATCCATGATGGCCGGGTCTTCGGGAAGTACCTCCCGGGCCACCCGGGCCCAGGAAAGGGCTTCATCCACTTTATCCGTCCGCTGGATCAAATGCCAGGCCAAATTATTGGCTGCCGGTGCATACCGGGGACGGGTGTCAAGGGCTTTCCGATAATGCATGGCCCCTTCATCATAAAGCCCCTTGGCATCCATGAGAATACCCAGCATCATGTGGGCGGTGATCAGGCCGGGATTTTTTTCCAAAAGTTTGGTGTACTGATCAATGGCCTTGTCCGGGCTACCGGTTTCCATATAAATACGGGCCACGGCATAGTAGGGCGGCTGGAAGTCGGCATCTGAGTTCATGGCCCGCTGAAAAGCAGTCAAAGCCGATTCTTTGTTCTTTTCGGCCAGATAAACGTCACCGGTAAGCTTGTGAAGGGTGGCCATAAACCGGGGGGAAGCCTCGGGTTCCTTCAGTTGTTTTTGGATCAGCTCATGGGCGGCACTGTATTTTTTTTGCGTCACGCGATTCTGGACCAGCAGCCCGATGACATCCAGGGCAAAGGGAGACCGGGCAAGGGCCTGGGTCAGATAATCGTCAGATTCATCGTAGTTCTGCCCATAGGCATTTAACAATCCCATGAGCTGATATCCCCGGGGATTTTCCGGGGCCATGGCAATAAGTTTTTTAAAGCCTTCAAGGGCCTTGTCCCGGTGGCCCGCCTCCATATCGCAGTTGGCAAGAATATCAATGGCCTGAAAATTGGCGGGCTCTTTTTCCAATACGCTTAACGACTGCTGGCGTGCCAATGTAAATTCACCGGTATTGTAGTAAAGCTGGGCCAATAGAATTCTGGCCCTGGATTGATCCGGATTCAGATCCACACACCGTGCAAGGGCTTCCATGGCCTTGGCATTTTCTCCCAAGCCCATGTGGCACACCCCCTGGAGATAATAAATTCTGGCGGTCTCCGGGCGTTCTTTCTTCAGGGTCTGTAACCGGTTCAATGCTGCGTCATAGTTCTTTTCATATAGTTTGAGTTCACTGTCCAGCATCAGGGCAGGGAAAAAGCCGGGCCTGGAGTCAAGGATGGCAGCAACAATGAAGGCGGCTGCCGGGATATCACCCTTTTGAAAATGAAATTGTGCCAGGGTATTCTTCAGGAGTAAATTATCCGGTTGCAGTTCCAGGGCCTGGGTGTACAAGGCCAGGGCCTTGTCATCTTTATTAATAAAATCGTAAAAGCGTGCAGCACTCACATGGGCCTTAACACTGTCCGGAGCCATTTCAAGGGCCTGCATATATGCCTTTCCTGCGGCCCCCTCATCCTGCATGCGCATGTAAAAATTTCCCAAAAAAATGGGAATATCAACCGTATCCGGATTCAGGCGACCAGCGGTGATGAGCTGGGCCTCGGCCTTATCAAATGCCTTGGTTTTCACATAGAAACTCACCAGAATCATCCGGGATGCGAGATTTGCCTCATCTACCTTCACCGCCCTGAGCAGCAGTTGTTCCGCCGCGTTGAAATCTTTCTGAAAAGTTTTGAGGGCTGCCAATTTTTCAAGGGCGCTTATGTGGTCCGGTTCCAGGGAAATAATTTTATTAAAAAGGGCCTCTGCCTGCCCCATATCTCCCTTCTGAGCCAGTATCCGAGCTTTTAGAAACAGGGCTTTTGTGTTTTCAGGATCACTGGCAAGAATTTTTTCAATTTTATCTTCGGCTGGCGCTATCTGATCTGAAAGCATGAGAAAACTGGCTGTTTTCAACAAAATATCCGGGTTATCCGGTGCCAGCGATTCTGCCTTGGTATAGGCTTGGAAGGCTTCCCTGGCATTGCCCAGGCGAATCATGGTCTCCCCCAATTGATACCATGCATCCGGGTTATCCGGGGCCAGTTGGGTGGCATTGAGAAATTCAATGCGTGCCTTTTGATATTGTTCTGCGGAAAAATAATCCGCCCCTTTTTTAAGATGGGACGCTGCATTTTCCTGCTCCCCCTGGCATCCCCAGAGGCCAAGGGTCAATAAAAGGATGGAGACCATGAAAATAAAATCAAGATACTTTTTTTGAAAATGCATATATCCTCCGTTTTTAAGATAAACTAGGTATATTTTTTTTTCTTAGTTTTGGGATTTATTAATAACGGCCATACCTACCACCGACACAACAAATAATGAAAATGGTATAATGCCACCCCTCTAACGCCCCTTCCCAAAAAACACCTCCCGAAAAGTCATCAAAAAAATTAACAAATCCAGGTACCATGAAAAATGCTTGACATAGTAGAGGTCATAATTGAGCTTTTTCTTGCTGTCTTCAAAATTCTCACCATAGGGGTAATTGACCTGGGCCCACCCGGTGAGTCCCGGGCGAACGGAATGGCGGAAATTATAATAGGGAACTGTTTTTTCAAGCTCTTTGGTAAACACCTCCCGTTCGGGTCTGGGCCCTACAAAATCCATATCTCCCTTAAAAATATTAATGAACTGAGGCACTTCATCCAAACGAACTTTACGGATAAACCGCCCCACCCGGGTAACCCGGATGTCATTTTTCAAGGCAAAGGTGGGACCGGAGTCCTTTTCCGCCATGGAGGTCATGGATCGAAATTTAATCAGATTAAATTTTCTGCCATTCTTGCCCATGCGTTCCTGGAGATAAAAAATCGGCCCCGGAGACTCCAGCTTGATTATAAAAGCAGTAATGAGTAGAACAGGGGACATGGAAATGAGCAACACAAAGGAAATAATCAATCCCTGCACCCGTTTAACGGCTGTGTGAAGGGAGGTATGGTAAAACCCCTCCTCAAAAATAAACCAGCTGGGTTTAAAAAAATCATCAATAATCAGTTTACGCTGGGCGGTTTCATAAAACTGGGTCCCTTCAAGAACCCGGACATTTTTGAATTTACACTGCAAAAGCCCCTTCACCGGCAATTTTCCCCGACGATTTCTAAGGGTGACCACAATGGTGTCAACAGTGCGGGAAGAGATCAATTCTTCCAATTGATCCATGGTACCCAACACCGGAACATCATGGATCAATTGCCCCACCTGGGAGTCCAGCGTGGTAATAAATCCAATAACTTCAAAGCCCACACATTTTTTCTCCCGGGCCTCTTTTATAATCTCTGCCGCCTGGGAAGTTATACCTAAAATTAAAATTTTTTCACGATTATAGGAAAGAAAATAGAATATCACCCACCGAAAAAGGAATATCATGGTAAAGCTAAACATCAGGGGTAACAACAAGAAAGAATGCCTGGGGACCACGGCATTGGAAAAGAAAAAAAGGGTGGCCGTAAAAAAAAAGGTAAGGAAAAAAGCAGGAATAATTCTTTTGAACAGATCCCACAAATAAATAAACTCCACAGGCATATAAAGCCGCTGGGACAGCAAAGAGACGATGGTGGCTCCGATGAGGGTGGCAATGGCTATATTCCCACTCAATTGTCCAGGATTAAAGAAATCAGTGAGGGGAGAAATAAGAGGGGTGATAACGCCAAAAGCAATATAGGCAATCAGCACGTCCACCAGCATGATACTCAGGGTTCCAAGGGGGGTGCGGGTAGAAAAAAGAATAGGTTACTCCTCCATGCGTTCAAAGAGTTTAATGACGTTTCCCCCCATGATTTTAGCTGATATAATAGATGTCTGGGCTTTTTGCACCAAACTTTCCGGGGTGTCGGCATCCATGGGAAATCCAGCGATCCCACCACTCAGGGTGATGGGTGATTTCAAATTCAGATGCATCTCATCGGAAAGGTGCTCCACTGACTCCAGGATGCGGTTGGCAATCATCTGGGCAGATTCTTTAGAGGACTGCAGCAAAATAACACCGAACTCTTCCCCGCCAATTCTGCCCACAACATCGTTGGTGCGGACACATCCCAGGATTTTATCTGCAATGAATCGCAGAATCTGATCCCCGGCGTAATAGCCATGGGCAAGATTGACCTGGTTAAATTGATCCACATCCACCAGCAGCAAGGCGAGAATCCCTTCTTTTTCCCTCCGGAGTCGACTGAACTCTTCGTTGAGCCGCTTCCACCACAGGCCATAATTGTAGGTGCCGGTGAGACTGTCCGTGTAGGTAAGATCCCGGAATTCCTGGTTGACGTTTGAATTTTGGATGGTTTCTGCGGCCCGGGTACAGAGGGTTCTCAGTATCGTTTCCTGTCCTTTATCAATGGCGGGCTTTTCGTGGTTGAACAACACCAGTTGACCCTGGCTGACACTCTTTTCATCGGTGGACCTCAGGGGAAACACCACCACAAATTCTTCATTGGCAACGGCTGTCTGGCTATTCAGGGCCAGATCTGCTTTGTTGAGAATTTCCATGTAATGGGGGGGGTCTGAAAGTTTTGACTGGATGGAAGGCACCAGCTGTTCGTACAGGCTGCGGTGGTTACCGGGTTCAAACCCATACCCAAGTACCAGCTCAAAGGAATTTGAATCCTTATCTTTAAGAAAAAACACCCCTTTTTTCTGAATACCACTCACATCGGTGATGATCTGGAAAATATAATCAAAAACAATTCTAAGCTCCCGGAGAACATTATACTCCCGGAACATATTCATCATGTGGAGCTGGGAAGCTGGTGAGTGGTGAGCAGGTGGAATTTCTGCATTGACAAGGTGGCTATAAAACCGGGATACAATATCCTGGGCCAGCAGGTGCTTTTCAGCCAATTCTGATTCGGTGAGATCCATGGCATTGATATTCAGGGTACCCAAGGCACCGTTGCCCAGCTTCAGAGGAATGATCAAGGAGTGATCAATGTCTTTCCGGGTCAAATCCTCGGGATTAATCTCGTCCCTTCGGTCCTTACAGTCCCCCTTAATATACAAGGGGCAATCATTCGCTGCCACCTTACCGGACACACCACATCCTAATCGCACCCGGGTATTTTCAATGATCTCTCGTTTAAGGCCCTTGGCACTCTGAATAGTCAATTCCGGAGAAGAACCATCGGTGAGCATGATGGAGCCACTTTTACTTTTCATCACATCCAGAACGATATTCAGTAAAAGATCCAGAGTGTGTTGGGGTATTTGATCAACCACGGGCTGTTTCCTTTTCTTTTGCATGCCTTCACCATATTATCCTTATTTTTATTCAGTTTTATGATAAACACAGGAAGAATGCAAGTGTTTCAATGTTATCCGGATATTAAAATACTCCTTGTTAATTTGATCTGATTTGGGTATGTAAAATAGGGTACTTTTCTATGGTATCCTTATCATCCTTCGCTGACCATGGGCTATGGACGTTTATAAACGCTTTTAACGAGTGAATACAATGCTGACATGCAAAACCAATCGAGAGCTTTTATTACCATATGCATTGCCATATATGGCCTGGGTACTTGTTTCTACGCTATTGAACAGTTGGCTGGATATGGCTTGGATCTACGCACTTCGAACGGTGGTTGTGGCAGCCTTGTTATGGTATTTTCGCAAATGTTATCTTTCCATATTTTCAGGTCACTCCAGGCCCAACTCAGTTTTCATGGGTATTTTCTGGGGGGGGTTGGGGTGTATCCTCTGGGTGGTGCTGGTGACTCCTTTTCTCTCCGAAAACACCCTGCCCTGGGACACCCTGCCCTTTTTTTTCCGGATAATTTCTGCCACATTGCTGGTGCCGGTGTTTGAAGAATTACTCATGCGGGGGTATCTCTTTAGACTGGCCTCTCAATGGGAAAATTTCAGAAAAATAAAAAAAGAAGATGCCCTGACACTCACTCTGGATCATGGTAATATCAATGATGGCACGGAACCCTCATGGTCCATGCTGGCAGTGGTACTTTCCACGGTCTTTTTTACCATGGGCCACTCCATCCATGAATGGCCCGCCGCCCTTGTCTATGGCCTTTTAATGGTATTTTTACTCATTAGAACAGGGGGTCTTCTGGCCTGCATAATTGCCCATGGGACCACCAATCTGACCCTGGGAATTTACGTGTGGCTTACAGGTCAGTGGGGACTCTGGTAAAGTTTTTACAAGGGCAAAATCACTTCACTTCATTAACCGTTTTTTTATACAAAGAGATGTAAATAAAAATCCATGTATCTGTCCCATTATAAATTAAAAGCCCCCCCCTTCCAGATCACATCAGATCCAAGGTTCCTCTGGTTGGGTGAAACCCACCAGGAGGCATTGTCCACCCTCAAGTACGGCATTTATGAAAACAAAAGTTTTCTGATGTTAACCGGAGATGTGGGGTGTGGAAAAACAACATTGATCAACGCCTTTGTGAGCAAACTCAAAAAAAACGTTATCTGTGGGGTGCTGTGTGATCCTGGACTTTCTTTGATGGATCTTTTCAATCACATTGCTTTTCTCTTTGGCATGGACCACGCCTTTAAATCAAAGGGAGAATTTCTCATTGGATTTTCCCGGTTTCTCAACAACGCCCATGATGCAGGCAAGCGAATTTTGCTTATCATTGACGAAGCCCAGCGAATCAATACAGACCTGCTGGAAGAAATCTGCATGCTATCCAACATTGAAAGGCAAAACACCAAACTCATCAATATTTTCTTTGTGGGGCAAAATGAATTCCGGGAAATGGTGGCCCTGCATTCCAACCAATCCCTGATGCAGAAACTTACCTTTAGCTGTCAGATCACCAGCCTTGACGAAAAAAATCTGGCAATGTACATCCGGCATCGTCTAAAAATCGCCGGTACCACAGATCCTATTTTCAACGACGAGGCTTGTGCCATCATTTACCGCTATTCCGGTGGAAACCCCCGGGTGACCAATATTATTTGTGATCTTGCGCTGTTGACCGGATTTGTTCAGGAAACACACATGATTGATGCTGATATGATTATGGAGTGCGTCCAGGAGTTACAGCTTTCACCGGTGGTAACCGAGGAGCATGGGTGGACTCCACCGGCTCCTTCCCCGGAACCCACGAAAGAACAAGACAAAACAGAAAACTGGGAAGATGACATTGAATATCCATCAGAAACCCATGGAGCTATGCGCCATGAAGTCCCCCTGGAAAAAAAATATCCCAACCATGGGGAAGGGCCAATTTCAGATATTTACCAGGATACAGAGTACAAAGAGAATGCAATAACACACGATAAGCCACCTGTTGTGAAAAACGCCCCTGAGAAAGCACATTGGACCAGACGTCTACGAAATGACAGCCAGCTTTTAATACTCCTGGGCCTTGTGGTGATTGTGATTGTTTTATCTTTTTTTATCTTTTTTAGGGCTTGATCATAACGTCTGCCACCTATCGGTGAACCCTAACAGAAGAAAAACGCTATTATTCCAAATATTTGTAATGGCTAATAATTTATCTACAATATAATTAATAGCTTATGATCAACCCACTTTTTTTAAAATCAGGGGGGATAGAAACTGTTTAAAAATTCATGAACTCTGAATGAAGCCGCCGCCCTCACTTGGATCAAAACGCTGGTTTTAAAGAAATTCGGAATACCCGAATTTCAGCAAAAAGCCCCAAATTCATACAAGGTTGATGTCATTTTACCGGGACACCTTATTTGGCTACCCACTTAAGCCGGGATATTTTCAAAGATTCTTATGTGGATAATTAGCTTTTGACCCCTAAATGTCAGGCTGCCAAGACGCTTAATTTTAAAGGCTGTCCCACCTTAAGTAGGTGTAGCCCGTCCATGTTAATTTATAAAAACTTACAAATTGATGTAAATTTTTGATTAGGACGTTTGTCCAGCATTCGATAGCTGAACTTTACCTGCATTACTATTCCCGATAAGAAACATCAAGAAATCGTTA
>Ga0208900_1001343_pt1 | contig 13213 bp, 12 predicted proteins | sample AntAceMetag02UKK_FD_184763 | JGI IMG/M metagenome (GOLD analysis project Ga0208900, IMG submission 184763) | Saline lake microbial communities from Ace Lake, Antarctica - Antarctic Ace Lake Metagenome 02UKK (SPAdes) (version 2) | ecosystem: Environmental > Aquatic > Non-marine Saline and... | reverse complement strand
ATGGCAACAAAGGACCGGAACAGCTCCCAACGATCTCCCGGCCATCCAGGTAAATAACATTCGCTTTCACCCAACCAATTCCGATTGGATTTATATTGGAACCGACCTGGGGATTTTTGCTTCGGAGGACAGAGGGTTGAACTGGAATAAAACACCCCGATATGGCGATCATGACGGGCCTGCCAATGTTGAAGTTTCCGAACTGTTCTGGCAAGGCGACCACATGATAGCAGCAACACATGGCCGTGGTATGTACAGATGCCGGCCATTAAGTATTATTTATGTGGATAAGACTTCAGTCTGGTCAGGAAACGGGAGTTTAGCATTTCCATACAAAACTGTTACTGAAGCCGAAAACGCTGCCGGCTCCGGATCACAAATCATGATTTTTGGGAATACCTATGATGAGGACGGTCAACTGATTTTTCACAAACGAGGATTGATTAAAGCTACCGGGGGAACGGCTATAATTAAGTGAGTGGAAGGTGAGGGGATATGTGGTTTAGGATTTAAAAGGTGTATAGCATCAATGAGTTAATAAAAATTCTTTCCAGTTTTTTTTTACCTTTTGTGGATAATTTAGTTTAGCCTGAATAATTCATAAATAAGTAGTGTTATCAAATCCATAGTCCCGTCCTTCAGGGCGGGGGTTGAAATATGAGACCTGATGCCCCCTGAAAATTTGAAAAAGTTTTATTTTTTATTTTAAAACTTTTTCAAATTTTCAGGGGAAGGTATTTGGTGTCAATCATAGACCCCGCCTTAAAAGACGGGGCTATGGATATTTCTATTGTCGATTTTCATGAATTAATCAGTTTAGAAAGATAAATATGCAAGCAATAATTGTAATAGGCATGCACCGTTCGGGCACTTCGCTGCTTGTAAAAATATTGCAGGAGCTTGGTGTTTTTATGGGAATGGATTTGGAGCATAATTCCGAGTCAAAGTTTTTTATCGAAGTTAATGAATGGATGTTAAACCAGGCTGGTGCGAGCTGGGATAATCCTGAGAATTTCAATTATATCCCTGGTGATTTTAAAGCTACCATGGTTGACATTATTGATGGCAGGATTAAAAGTTCCAAAAGGCGCAAGTATTTGGGAAGACATAATTCATCAAAATATAGATCCATTAAAGATTTGGATTTTTCATGGGGCTGGAAAGACCCGAGAAATACTTTTACCTATGACATTTGGAAAGAGATTTTTCCCCAGGCAAAAATTATTCACATTCATCGCAATCCGGTGGATGTGGTCAGTAGCCTGATGAAAAGGGAGGAAGCATTGGCTTCAACTTTTGCAGGGAACCCATTGTATCGCCGCGTTAAAAAACTTGTGTTTGCACAGAAGCTTCCATCGCACCGGATTCTGTATCATCCATTCAGGTGTGTTGATGCCCATGGAACCTTTGAGTTATGGAAAGAATATGTTGCCAAAGCCTTGGAAGTAACATCCGGTAAAAATGTGGAGAGCTTGCAATTGTCTTTCGAAGGATTGTTGGAAATGCCCGAAACAGCGATTAAACAAATTGCAGATTTTTGCAGCTTGAAAACGGAAACCAATCATCAGGACTTCATCTCCAGACTGATTGATGGTTCAAGAAAATATGCATTTGTAAATGACGAAAAACTCGTAACCTTTTACAATCAGATTAAGAACGACGAACAGGTACTTGCTTTGGGTTATGGAAATATTCTAAAAGAGCGGGCATAAGTTGAAAAAACCTTCAGTCTATATCATCCTCATCAACTTTGGCCAGTGGAAGCATACCATCGAGTGCCTTGAAAGTTTGCGGGCAAATATCTTTAAAGGTTTCAAGGTGATAATTGTTGATGTTCAGGATGTCAATCAGTCAATTAGTAAATTATTGAGTTGGATAATGCAAGTTGATAATAAGCGGTTTATGCTTGTTCCCGTAAAGGAAAATAATGGTTTTGCCTACGCCAATAACGTGGGCATTAAAGAAGCCTTCAGAAATGATGATTGTGAGTTTATCTGGATTTTAAACAATGATACGGTCATTCACCCTGATGCCTTACAACAATTATTTGATTACTACAGAGAGAACCATAAAAATCGTGAAATCGGTATTATAGGTTCTAAAATTATGGATTATGAAAATAAAAATATTATCCAGAATGTGGGCGGAACTTTCAACCTCCGGACAGGTTATTCAGCATTAATTGGTTTGGGTGAAAAGGATATCGGGCAATTTGATGATAAAGAAATTCAATTTGATTATGTGGTTGGGGCTTCCATGTTTTGCCATAGGTCATTAATCGAAAAAATCGGGTTAATGCCTGAGTGCTATTTTTTGTATTGCGAAGATATTGATTGGAGCATAACTGCAAGAAAGGCTGGCTACATAAATGTGATTTGCACCAGCAGCATTGTTTATCATAAACAGGGAATCTCGACAGGGGCAAAACTATTGAATATTGACCTGCACCTGAAATACAAAAAATATCTGTATTCGAGTTATAAGAAATTGTACAAAAGACATTTTGCTCCGCTTATGCCCATCGCATATTTTATTTTATTCAAGCAACTGGCCGGGAGGCTTTACCACCGAAATTTTGCTGAGGCAAAATTGATATTGGAGGTTATATTTTCAAATCAGTAAAACATATGAACGACTTCCCATTAATATCAATTCTGGTTCCGGCATACAATCACGAGCACTATATTGCCTTAACTTTGAAGAGCATCCTCGAAGATAATTATCCCAACAAGGAAGTAGCAATTATCAATGATGGCTCGTCAGATAACACCGGGAACATCATTGAACAGTGGGTTGAAGCAAACCAGGATAAAATAGCTATAAAATATAAAACCCGGGCAAATTGCGGTGTAACCAAAACCCTGAATGACCTTGTGGATTTGAGCAATGGCGAATACGTGTTGTTTATTCATAGTGATGATTATTTGCTGCAAAACGGCATTAGAAAGAGATATGAATACCTCAGGGATAATCCGGGAAAGCAAGCTGTATTTTCTGATTGTATCGTTATCGATGAAAATGATAACATACTACACAATAGCGGACTGGCAGAATTGCATAAGGCCAAAAAAGAAAACTACGCCACTGATGATGGCCTGAAGCTCGAGATAATAAACAGATGGTCGGTGCCAGGTGGGACGCTGATGGCGAAAAAAGAAATTTACAAAACCTTTAGGTACAACGAGAATTTCACCATCGAAGACCTTGATTTCTATCTTTACTTTGCTTCAAAAAACTTAATCGGGTTTTTAAACGAAAAAGTGAGTGCCTACCGGGTACATGGTAAGAATACTTGCATGACAGATGAAAATTGGATTAAGGTGCAAAATGACATGATAAATTCACTTAAAAATAACTTTTATCATTTTAACTTGCGTTATAAAATTATGATTTCTATGAAGTTAATTATCCTTTCAAAACCTTTGGTAAAACATAGAATAATGCAAATTTTCAGATAATATATAAAATAAGCTCATCAGTTTATTAATTATTTCTTCCTGTTATTCCACATTGATTTCACTTTTTACCACGGTAAACCTGAAGGATCATAATTAAAGCGAACAAAATCTTCATGATATGCCCTGGCAACCATCGCCTGAATTTCGGCATCATAAAAACTTCGAGGCTCAGGAACGTGGGCATTTTTTATTCCGTAAATATCATTTAGTTTCGCATCACCCATAAATTTGTCAGTACGATACTTTGGTCTGTGATGTGGTGATTTTCGAAATTGTTTAAGGTCTGAAGATTCAAGTTGCAATTGTTTTTCTAAGCTCGGAATTTCATTCATCGAATCCTCCAGATGGATGAGATGTAAAGACTTAACTATCTTAATCCGGTCAACATCTGTAGTCTGTAACCTGTGGTGGGTATTGCATCGGTTTAAGTCTATTTTGGTTAAATAGCGGACAAACTCCCTGAAACTAAAACGACTTTCAGCATCAACTACCCTGTTTAAATAATTTGACAACAACTTATCTTCATAGCTATAGATAGATGCGTGAATGAATGACCTTACTGCCCTTAAATAAGGATTATAAACTATTTTAATGAAGTGGAATTTATCTGGGTTTTTGGCTAATAGCCTAAATGCGTTTTTATGATGCCTGCTTTCAAAATATACCTCAAGCCGATATCTGTGAACCCACGGGTGGAAGGCTTGGGCATCTTCCAAAATACCCATTTGTGAAAACATCCATTTCATAGCAAATGTGCAGCCGGATTTAGCACTCCATAACAACACAATGCGTTTTTCGGGGCAGATAATTGGAAATGGCTCTTCAAAAAAAGCTATTTTTAAGGCCTTCTTTTTCCGATTGAAAGGATAAAGTTTTAAACAATGCACCTGCTTAGTAAACATTAGTTTTATTCGCTAAATATTTCTACACTTCTAAAATTCAGGTAATCCGCGTTCCTACAATTACTTTGCATTGTAATAATTGAAAATCTTGTGTCTTCAGTAAGCAAACCTCTTCATCACCTTACTGCATTTTTTTCGAACATAAGCTATTTCTTCATCCGACAAGTCATTCTTCCATCTTTCGATGCTCCCGGAGTGAATTGATTTTGTGCCCGAAATTTTTTGGTCTTCGATGCCGCTCTTACGTTTTGTACTGTTAAATGCTGTGATCATATTGGCTTCATATTTTTCTCCGATAAATTCCATCAAATTGCCAACAACAGATGAGGGGTCTGCCACGAGTTTTTCATACTGAATGATATAAGAAATTTCAGGTTGTTGTTTCGCGAATTTCAATCCTGCTTCAATATACTTTAGGTACACTGCAACCAGTTCCTCAAATCCAGGTGGTAAAGTTTTGGGGAATTTTGCTTCTTTCATTGATGCCAATGTGTCCAAAGGGTTCCTGATGACGAGGATGAAAAAGAATTTCCCATCCAAAAGTTTCCACCAATTCGCCAGATACAAAACATTCTCCGGATTTTTGTCAGCCCAGCGTGGTTTGCCACTTTTGGCAGCCGCCAAAGCATGGCACTTTACAAAGGCTTCTCCAAATATGCCCAGTAGTTCGTCATTGTTTAGCCCCGTCTGCCTGACAGTGTCAAAAAATCGCAAATGGCTAAGTTCATCACTAAAGTAATCGCCGTAAAAGTCCCTGAAAAATTTCACTTCAGGTGGGCAATTGATTTTACTGTGTGAGTCGAGGATGCGCCGCAAAAGTGTTGTCCCTGAGCGATGACACCCGCCAATTATGATGGGGAATGGGGTTTCCTTGTGGTCTGAAATAGTTTTCTTTCGTTTAAATAATTGCATAGTTTTGTTTCAGTTATCCAATAAAATTCCTTCTCAACTGCTTTAATCATCCACACGGTGGTGCAATGCACAAATTTACACATTATCATCCCGCACGTGCGGGATCAAATTCAATTTAGTTTCTAATACCCAAGGTCCCTCAACAAATCCCCGGCAATGGCCTCAAACTTCGATTGGTCTTCGGCAGACATCTCCCGACGCCAACTTTGAACCCGGGTTTTATCTGGGGGCTTACTGGTTAATTCAAATATTTTCAAACGCTTCTCTTTCGACAGTTTTACGCTGCCATCATCATTGTAGCGGTTTTCCAGTTCCAAGTGTCTTTGTTCAGCGAATTTATAATACTCAAGCATTTGTGGTGAAAAGGGCAACTCGATAAACGCACACAAACGTTTAAGTTCGCGTTCGGGGTTATCAATTAAATCTTCAAACCTGACTTCAGTGTAATGTAATAAATGCTGGGCGTGCCGCCTGGTTTCTCGAACCCTCCAAACCCAATAATTTGCAAGGGCTTCAATATCATCATTGGGGCTAAACCACTTCCCTTTGCGGGAAATTGCCACATCCCGGCCATCCCGGATAGTGTGAATAAACCTTGCTTCGGGCAGTACCTTTTTGATGTCGGGCATATGATGATCGTACGGAGGTGTTTTGTCGCCCCATCGTTTTTTATCAAACTTCTCAGCGTAAAGTGTATAAAAAGCCCGTAAACCCTCCGAATAATTAAACCCTTCAATAGCATCAAGACGACTTTGAAAAACATCATTGGAAATGTGAAAATCAGGCCATTGGGGATGGTTTATCAGAGTCCTGAAGAATTGTTTTTTGCTGCTACGATTCTTTTTTATCTGTGCTATAACATCAGGGATGAAATGCGTTTCGGGTGGTATTGCCATTTCCGGGTGCGAATCGAACATCAAGCGCAGGAGCGTGCTGCCTGACCTTCCAACACCAACTATAAAGGGAGCGGGTAGATGATTATCGGGGACAAGGTTTGTTGCTGAACTAAATTCGGCGGAAGCCGGTTGAAAGAATTTTGCCCAGCCCGAAATTTTTTGTTTCAACAGTTTCCTTTTTGAAACCGGGGTTTTGTTTACAAAAAAATGCTGTTTCCATACAATTGATTTATTCCAGATATTGCAGTCAATATCCTGAATCTCTATTAGTTCCTCATTTTTTGGTAGTTTTATTTGTTCAGGGCGACAACTGGCACGTACCCCATGCCAAAAGTTATGTATCACTTCACTTTCGGAATAAACCCGCCCACAGAATTTTGAAATAGCATGTGCTTTACTAAGCACAATATAATGGCGCATAATAAATGACTTGGGGAATATCTTCTGGTCTGCAAAACTTATCTTGTGCCCTCCTGAACTTGCTATGTCAACTTTCTGGCCAAAATTTTTCCATGCATTGATCCTGCGCAAAGGCCCGTGTTCAAAAAAATAGTAATGACGCATACTTGCAACAAAATCTCCACCTTCGTGATTGGGGTTTTCGACAGTTGGCAAAAACACAAACTCATCAAAATTAATGGCATTATAGCCCTGTCTGTCAACCTCTGATATGGCTTCTTTTAGGGATTTGTATGGAGCTGGTGCCTGCCTGATCTCATCTGCATCGTGATGTATAAACCAATCTGCTTCAATTTCCTCCGACAAACGCGCTTCATTTTCTAAAATCGGCTTTAAAGCAAACGATCCATTGTAAGGAACTTGTTCAATGCGAATTACATTTTTCTTAGTGAACTGTTTGGCAATTTCCACAGTTTTGTCGGTGGAGCCATTATCAATCAGGCATACTTCAATTCCCTCCTGATGCAAATGCTCAAGGCAACGTTTTATATAACGTTCTTCGTTTCTTACGGTTAACAGTGCAACTATTCTCATGGATTTATCAAGTTGGCTTCGTTGTTATTTTTTATAAATCCCAATGTACTTTTTATATCCCCTCTTCCAATTCTTCCATTTTGAGTAGTTCCCTTTGTTTGCATGGGGGAATGGCTGCAATGGGATATCTCTATTCAAAAACTGACATATCGTTTCCCAGCCATCACCTTTCGAAAAATCAAGTACAAGTAAATCGTTTGGCCGTTGTTTAAAATATTCAATCACCTTCTCATTGTGTTGCTGATATGTTTTAAGGTAGATGTCTTCGTTTCCTTTTGGGTGACCTACCCCATAAATCCATTCGCGCATATCGGTTACCCTGTATTCAAAATAATTTACCACACTTTTAATCCATTTCTCATCATCCCTGCGGGTTAAAATAAATTTGCTTCCTTCAAAGTTTTCATCCAAAGTTTTGTAGAGCAAAGGCCATGGGTTATCCTGGAAAGCATCAAAACGGTTTACCAGTTCAAATGCAGCATCGTACTTGTTTTGGCTGAGTTCATCCACTAATTCCAGGTTAGGCCCACTAACTTTGTAGCCAAGTATGGTTAAGGCTTGCTTTAAAGTTTTTGTGCCTGTTTTGTGAAAACCGATACCAAATACCTTCGTCATTTTACTTAGTGTTTATCATAGTTTTGTTTTGTAAATTGCTAAAGTGGATTCCGGGAATTCCTGCCCCGGTATCTTTTATTTTTCTTTTTACATGAAAATATAGTGAGACTGCCCGCTCAAAAGGATCCCTCAAAATAGTAATGAACTGTTCAATTTCAGGATAATATGTTTGTGCCCCAAATCCCTTGGTTTTGTTAAAATGGCCATAGATACAAATCCCTTCACGACTTTTGTCGGAGAAATATCTATTTAATCTTACCGTTTTTGGGTCTACCTGTTTCGCGTCATTGTAATAGTGAAGGTATAATTTTCGGCCAAACCACTTTTCCAGCACTTTCCTGAAACTTGTTCCGGCAGTTTTGGGGACATGTAATGCAATTAAAGGTTTTTCCCTGTTGAACTGTATCATCATGCAAAATTGCTAATTCGGGCAAAGTTAAAATTTTAACATTAGTACAAAAAATAAACCCCGGTGGTGTTACCATCCGGGGCTCTCGTCCAAAAAAGAAAACCTTATTGCTGGTAGGTTCTCGGAAGGATCTTAAATAAGTTTGGATATTGGTTTTCAAAAAGCATACCAAAAAAAATTAGGAACTAAATATCAGAATAACTAGGTGTTATGAGAGATGCTATTTTTGACGTTTCTCATGTTTAGAAAATGAAAGCCAATTTTGGGAAAACCAATTTTCACCAAATTTTAATCAAATATCTTTTTTTCTAATTTTTAATAAAAATGTGTTTACATTTGTGGGACTCATTTACTTACTCACAACTCAAAAACTAAATTAGCGCTATGAATACCTTTACATTCTTTCGCTTGAATGATTTTTTAGGCATCCTGCGAAAGTATTGGCTGCATTTAATAACGATTTTAGTCGTCGTGTTTGCAGTTTCCTGGTTTTTTACGAGACCACGTTTTCTTCAACCCTGGTATAAGTCCACGGCAATTGTTTATCCTGTAAACCTTAGCCCTTACTCTATCGAGACACCCACTGAGCAGTTGCTCCAGCTTCTCGAATCGGATGATTTGAAGGATACCCTCATCAGCCATTTCAAGCTTATGGAACATTACAAGGTTGATCCCACTTTGCCATTTGCCCATGCAGTTGTATTTAATAAACTGAAAAAGAAATTAACGATATCCAACACCAGGTTTGAATCGGTGTACATCCAGGTTTTAGATAAGAATCCGGAATATGCATGTATGATGATCAACGACCTGATTGACCAATTGAATTTAAAAATCAGGAACATTTACCGGAAACAATTTGATGAGGTTTATACAATTGTAAAAAACCAGATGGATTTGAAGAAATTTGAATTGGATTCACTGGATATGCGCCTTAATGATTTAACAGTTGATTACGAATTGTTTGACGTTCCAGCCCAGGCCAACGAAGTAGTGAGGGGCTACCTGGGAACAGTGGATGGTTCCAACGGGGAGGTCATCAACCATGAAAATGTAACGAAATTCATGCAAAATATCATCTACTTCGGATCAGAACATGTTCGTACATCAGGGTATGCATACAATAGCAGAAACGAATACCTGAACCTGAAGAACCAGTTTGAAAATGTACAAAAGGAGATTACCAAGGAACTTTCGTATGTAAATATCATCAACAGCCCGAAGGTCCCTTTGTTGCCTGCTTATAACCTTAGAATGTACATCATGCTTTTTACATGCGTGGGTGTATTTTTTATTGCGTTTCTTCTCTTTTCATTTTTAGATGCCCTTAAACTCAAAAAGGAACTCCGAACTACAACCTATAGGTGAACATCACCATTGGTTTTTTAGCTTCTGGATTGTAGTAATAGCCCACATCCACCTTTGAGAGCATGCCCCTGTTTTTGGCATTGTTTGCCTGGATGCCTGTCCATATCAGGTCGATGATCCAGATGCCGGCAGCAGTGTACATTAATGCATTCTGGGTTTGTTTGTAGCTTTCAGCATCACTAAACAATTGATCCCGCTCGCTTGCCGTGGTCGAGTAGCGGTAATCCTGGTAGGTTTTATCAGCTTTGTTATTAAAATAAATTGCTCCGCCAATGGATGCGTAACCAGCTATTCCCATCACCCAGTAAGCTCCACTACCTTTAACGCTTTTGTTACCCCAACCTGGAAAAATCAGTGATTGAAGCAGGGCATTTCCAACGCTAATCCTTTCCCGGGAATTGGATTCAGGTGATGAATATGCAGGTTGTGCGTAGGTAGTAACTACTTCCGGCCTAATGCTTACATCAACCGATATCTGATCGGTGATAGTAACCTTGTCCTTTTTTGCATTCCAGACAATCTTTTTACCCTGGCCACCATAAATCCCGGGGCCAACATCACCGGTGAAGGAAGAAGCAATCAGGTTCTTGCCGTTGGGGATTAATATATTTACACTTACATCAAATGTTTCGCCTACCTTGCTATTGTTGATGTCGTAAGTAATAATCATATTATTGCCATCTATAAAAAAAACTACATTTTCAACCCTGGCCTGTGTTTGGCCTATTGAATTTAGGGCAATCAGCATGAGTAAACATAAACCAAATATCTGTTTGTTGATGTTAAATATTTTCTTCATTGTTGTCGTTTTTTTTTGATTAGCGATTCGATTGCTTCATTGACGATACTTCGGTGAACGAAAGGCCTGTGTTCTTTCTATGGGGATTTGCTACCGGGCCAGGAAGTAGCATTTGTTCCTCACCACTTTCGTTGGAAGCAAAAATCTGTAGGTTCCAATTGAAATCTAAATTGGGGTTCCCAATTGACAAAGCAGCCCAGGTTTGTCCCCCGTCGTTGGAAATTAGGTCGCCACTTTCAGAAATCGCGGGGCCCTCATCTACTCCAGCCGGAAAAGCTCCAATAGGTTGGCTCTGGATCCAATACGCAGGATACAGGGGCTGGCTTGCATCGATGACATAGGGTGTTTCCAAAATCACCTCATTCCATTCTTCGGGTTCAATTGTTTCTACATCCTGCACGTATTCGAGCTCATTGCCGTCAGGTCCGGTAAAAATTTCGATACTGTAAGTAGTTGGAAAACTATTGAGTGGGAAAAACCTGAATTTGGTTATTTTCCATCCATCATAGTTTACCAGTTGGTTGGGCTCAAACCTGATGGCCACATCAAAATCACCACCATTATTCAAACCAATCCCATCATAATTTTCGCCATTGTCGTAATGTAGCCACTCGCCGGTGCTGGTATAAAAACTCAGTTGGTTGCTATAAGCAGTGCCAAAAGAATTTTGGGCATAAGCCCTTACATAATAAGTCGTGTCAGGGCTTAAACCCGAGAACTGATGCTCGAATCCCCCGGTTCCGGAACCATTATCCGAACTTATATCATCAAGGCTTGGGTTTTGATTAAAGCCAATGCAAAATCCCCTTAATGTTACCGGGGCGGAACCTTCGCTGGTAACATTTCCGGCGCAGGTGGCCGAAGTTTCCGTGACATCAAACACCTGATCTGCTGTAAGCACTGGCAGGTCGAGGTTCTCCAGGGTGTTGAACGACTTCGTTGCCCCGTAACTAACATAACCGCCTTCACTTACTTCGGCATAAGCCCTGAAATAGTAGGTGGTATTGAGGTTGAGGTTTTCAATTGGTGAAATATAGGCAGCAGTTGGTGGATTATCTCCCAAATCCAGTTTGGTGTCGGCAACCGTTGGATCAGTTGTTAATGCATAAACAAAACCATAGCTTGAAACATCAATTCCGCCAAGGTCAACAATTTTACCATTCAGGGTGGCACTTGATTCGGCAATATTTGTAGCATCCAGGGTTTCGATGGACAAATCCTGGGTGGTAAACGATAGCGCACCGCCATAGGCTACCATCCCAATTGATTCTTGCAAGGCATAAGCCCTAAAAAAATATTCAGTATTTGGTTGAAGTCCCACAACAGAAATGTTGCATATTCCCAGTCCTGCAACGCCTGGGCCAGGTGCCTTGTTGTCGGCAACCGTAGGATTGCCCGAAGTAGAATAACAGCATCCAAAGCTGGAAATATCTCCTTCGCCAAGATCGATAATTTCGCATTTAAGCATGGCATTGGAAATCCCAACATCTATAGGGTTAGGGGCTATAGTTTTGATCATAATTTCGCGTTCGATGTCGAGTTTTTTACATGAATTGTACAGACCGGCAATGGCAATTACAACTACTGTCAGTAGGATGAGTTTGCTTAGTTTTTGCTTCATAGATAGCATTTTTTTTTAATAAATTGAATAGACCGTTTAACGGGAAAAAGTGTTCAAAATTGTTTCCTCAAAAGTAGAATATAATTGAAAGTCCCGAATAAAGTAATTTCTAGTTTTTCTGCCATAATATTCCGTTTCGAAGGCATAAATTGTCAATGCAATTAAGGTCTGAGTTGTTTAGATACCTGATATTGCAGTGAAAGCTTGAAATTTATTTTATAAAATCACATCCTGCCTGAAGAATTTTCGATAGGTTTGTGCGGCAAAAAAAACTGTACTTCAATTTTCGATATCAATCTGATGACTAAATCAATTAAAAGCTTTTTTTTCTTCATGTTGTTGGTAAGCTTATTAATGAGCTTTAATGCCTGCGATAAAGGTGATGATGGTACACCAAAGGCTATGCTCACAGGAAAGCAATGGAAGCTCACCTCCTGGATCAGCACACCAGCCTATGAAGTAGAAGGGCAATTGATCAGTAATGTTTATACCCTTTTGCCTGTTTGTTCGCACGATGATTTTCTTGTTTTTAATATAGATGGGACAATGATTAAAGATGAGGGTGAAGAAAAATGTAATGAGTATGAGCCGCAGACTACTTCTGGTACATGGCTCTTAAACAACGATCAGAGCATTTTGAGAATTACTTTTGAATATGATGAAACGGATTATGCTATAGGTGAGGTAAGCGATAATTTTTTAATTCTGGCCAGGCAGGAAGTGATTGAGCAACCCACAGGGAATGCTACCTATGAATACCTTATCACTTATACGAGGATGTAGGGTAGAGGGTGAAAGATAGGGAGAAGTTGGAAGTTGGAAGGGAGAAGTTGGAAGGGAGAAGCCGGAAGTCAGGCGGTAAAAGTGCTTATTGAAAAAAGGATTAAGAGATAACAGAAAGTTTGAAGTTTTTTGTTCAGTATTTTGTAAGAATTCGGTTTTCGGTTTGGAATGAATTAATATCGGGGATTATCAAACTTCGATCGGATAACAGCGACGCAGAAAGAATGTAGAGATGGTGGATGCCAACACAAAACGCAAAACGCAAAACACAAAACCCAAACAAGGCACAGAATTTGCAAACACACAATACAATTTAATTTATTCATGTTTAATCAAAAATTTTCAACTATGAAAAAGAGAACATTCCGAACGATTTTAATGATGGTATTGGCGGCAATTATTATTGTTCCATCCATGCAAAGCTGTAAATCAAAAAAAGAAGTAGTACAGGCACCGG
>Ga0208900_1001342_pt1 | contig 13219 bp, 12 predicted proteins | sample AntAceMetag02UKK_FD_184763 | JGI IMG/M metagenome (GOLD analysis project Ga0208900, IMG submission 184763) | Saline lake microbial communities from Ace Lake, Antarctica - Antarctic Ace Lake Metagenome 02UKK (SPAdes) (version 2) | ecosystem: Environmental > Aquatic > Non-marine Saline and... | reverse complement strand
TGAAAAGTATTTTGCAGATCTGAAGCTGTATTGCCGGAATGATGTGGCCTACACTTCTATTGGAAATGTAATCACCAAAAAACGCAACGATTACATGCCCACCTTTTTCTTTGCCGAAACTTTGAAATACCTCTACCTGGGGTTTTCAGACAAGGGAAAGGAATACCAGGAGAATTATGTTTTTAGCACGGAGGCGCATCCATTTAGGAAAGATTTATTTGTGAAATAACTACAACTTCCTTAGCGACTCAAAGTCGCAGGTACACGACAATTCCTCACCTGTCATAAGGATTATCATCGAATTACGCAGATTAATCGAATTATTACCTGCCCAAGGCAGGTAAATTCGTGTAATTCGTTCCATTCGATGAAAAATTAAATCATTTGAGGATAGTATTGTGAAATTTGTCTTACACCCCAAAGTTGCTTAGGAAGTTGGAATGTCAATATTTTAACGACATTTGCATTTTAGTAGCCAATCAAGTTTTCATCCTTTATCAGATAACTAATGACTTCACAAGATATCCTATCAAAGATCCCACGCCTCAGACACCTCGACTCCGGAAACTTTTTTTTGATGGCAGGCCCATGTGTCATCGAAAATGAAGAAATGCCACTTGAGATTGCCGAAAGAATCCTCAGCATCACCAACAGGCTTCAAATCCCATTTATTTTCAAAGCCAGTTACCGAAAGGCAAACCGTTCGAAGCTTAGTTCTTTTACTGGAATTGGCGACAAAAAGGCTTTGATTATCCTGAAACAAGTTGGAGAGAAATTTAAAATACCAGTTGTCACTGACATCCATACCAATGAAGAAGCTGTACTAGCCTCTGAATATGCTGATGTGTTGCAAATCCCGGCCTTCCTGTGCCGGCAAACCGAATTACTTGTAGCTGCTGCAAAAACCGGGAAGTGCATCAATATCAAAAAGGGTCAATTCCTTTCGGCAGATGCCATGAGATTTGCTGTGGAAAAAGTGAGGGAAGCTGGAAACGAAAACATCATGCTCACCGAACGGGGAACCACTTTTGGCTACCAGGATTTAGTAGTTGACTATCGCGGTATCCCCGAAATGCAGCAAAATGATGTTCCGGTTGTACTGGATTGCACGCACTCCTTGCAGCAACCGAACCAGGTAGCCGGGGTTACCGGTGGCCAGCCAGAACTTATCGAAACCATTGCTAAGGCGGGCATCGCTGTTGGTGTTGATGGTTTGTTTATCGAAACCCACCCTGACCCATCATTGGCCAAATCGGATGGGGCAAATATGTTGAAGTTGGATTTGCTGGAAGGACTGTTGGAGAAGTTGGTAAAAATCAGGAAGGCCATTTTATAAAATATCACAATTCCAAATTCTTTTGGCAAGTATCAAGGATTTAACCTTACTGCCTAACATTGGCCATGCCCTTATCAAAAAGCTGCAGGATGTTGGCATTACTTCCATTGAAGAACTAAAAGCCGTAGGAAGCAAAAAGGCCATCAATAAAATTGCAATACTCCAAAATGGCAGGGCTTGCATCAATATGTTATATGCGGTTGAGGGCGCAATACAGGGTGTCCGTTGGTATGGATTGAGCAAGGAGAGAAAAGATGAATTGAAGGAGTTTTTCAGGATGATGGAATCATCCAAAAATCAAGATTAAATTGTAGGTTTGGGCTAAAGCCCTGTAACTATCAGATGTTCATTAATCTCCGGGCTAAAGCCCGGAGCAAGTCATGAATTGCCTCGGGCTTTAGCCCGAGGATTCTGAAGAATTTCATCTTCTTCTTCGGGCTTTAGCCCAAACATCCAAATATCGGGTTATCCGACAAACATTGTGATTGACAAAAACGGAAAATAATCAGTTAATATCGCTAATATGACTGCCCACTGTTTATTTTTCACTGTTCACTGTTGACTGCTGACTGCTTACTGTGGACTGTGGACTGCTCACTGTTTACTGCTCACTGTTGACTGCTTACTGTTGACTGTTGACTGTTGACTGTTCCCTGCCGGCTTCCCTAATTTATCTCATCATCTTTTATTTCAAACGCTTCACCATTTCTGATTTCAAAAATCTTGTGGTCGATGTCGATTTCCTGTAACATATGTTCGATGCGTTCACGTTGTGTGTCAGTTATAAATACCTGTCCCAGGTTGTCGTCGCTGGTAAGCTTGATCAGTTGTTCCACCCGCTTGTCGTCCAGCTTATCAAAAATATCATCCAGCAGCATCACCGGTTTGTAGCCCTTCAGGTTTTTGATGTATTCATATTGTGCCAACCTTATGGCAATGATAAAGGATTTTTGCTGCCCCTGCGATCCAAATTTCTTCACAGGGTAACCCTGGATAAGAAATGTCAGGTCATCTTTGTGGATGCCTGCCGTGGTGTATCGCACAGCCCTGTCCCTGTCGAGTGAAACGGCCAGCAATTCTTCCATTCCATGCTTGTCCAGTTGCGAATCATACGAAATACTTACCTCTTCCTTTCCACCCGAAACCATCTGGAAATATTTATTGAATATCGGGATATACTTTTTAAGGAATTCTTTGCGTTTCGGAAAAATCTGCATGGCAAGTTGAATCAATTGGCTATTCAAAATCTCAAGCATATCGCCATCGAAAGTCCGCTTTTCAGCAAATTGTTTTAACAGCGCATTTCGCTGCGTTAAAACCCTGTTGTAATTAATAAGGTCGTCGAGGTAGAATTTGTCAAACTGGGAAATTACGCCGTCTATAAACTTGCGCCTGACATCGCTGCCTTCGTTTATCAGGTCACGGTCGTAGGGTGAAATCATCACCAGTGGAAACTGTCCGATATGGTCTGCCAGGCGGTCGTATTCCTTTTTATTCAGCTTAAAGCTTTTTTTATGGTTACGCTTTTGGACACATTGAATGGTTTCAGATTTATCGCCATTCACCTGGTATTTTCCCAACACCGAAAAATACTCCTCTTCGTGGTTTATGTTCTGTGAGTCGATGGCATTGAAATAACTTTTGCAAAACGACAGGTAATAAATGGCGTCCAGAATATTTGTTTTGCCGGCGGCATTGTCGCCAATAAAACAATTCACCTTGGGTGAAAACGTAAGTTCAGCTGTTTTAAAATTTTTGAAATTATGTAGCTTGAGTATTTTAAGGTTCATAGTATTTTGTTGATGTTCATTGTTTTCGATAAAGCTGTTTCTGCTTGCTGGTACAGAAGCGAAGCTTCGAGCATGCACGACCGAAGGTCGGTATTGCTGTTCACTGTTCCACGGTTAATAGTTACTGGTTTCTGGTCATGGATTTGATAGTTTTGGATTTGACGTTTCCAGGTTCTGCGAACGCTGGAAAGTCGTTCCAATAATCATTATAAAATGTTTAAGATATAGATATTGGACTTGTCCTTGCTCTTACTTATCACCGATTACCGATTACCGATTACCGCCTACCATCTCCTTAATCCATCTTTTGGTATTTCAGGGCTGCTATCCCCTCGTGCCTCGGGGCTCGTATCCCTTTTCCCGACTACTGACTAATGACTGCCGACTGAAGACTGCCCACTGTTTACCGACTGCCGATCACCGATCACCGATCACCATCTCCTTAATCCATCTCTTGTCATTTCAGGGCTGTTATCCCCTCGTGCCTCGGGGCTTGTATCCCTTTTCCCGACTACTGACTGAAGACTGCTGACTGAAGACTGCTGACTGAAGACTGAAGACTGCTGACTGAAGACTGCTGACTGCCTGCTGCTGACTGTTCACAAATCACTATTCACTGACGACAGTATCGCCTCTTTCACTTCCTTCAACAGCCACTGTGGTGTTGAGGTTGCGCCACTTACTCCAACTGATCTTGCTCCGACAAACCACTCGGTATTTAGCATTCCGGCATTCCCGATATACCACGACTTTTCGTTAAATGCTTTGCAAATTCCAAACAAATGCTTTCCATTAGATGAATGTTCGCCTCCCACAAAAATTACAACATCATTTACCAGGGCAAAGGTCATAAGGCTTTCGTTTCTGTTGCTTACATGTCGGCAAATCGAATCATTTACTTTAACAGCATCGTTCCAGTCAGGGTGTAAAGGTTTGTACTTTTCTTTTAGTATTCGTACCAAGTCATCGAATTCACCCAAACTTTTAGTTGTTTGTGCATAAATGCAAAGGGGTTTATCAAAATCTATTTTTCCAATATCTGCATGGTTTTCAATTACAATAATCTTATCACCAGCCTGTCCTTCCAAACCAACAACTTCGGGATGCTTTCTTTTGCCAAACACCACCACCTGCCTGTTTGTTTCGCTACTCTCTTCCGAGGCGCGTTTAATTTTGTTTTGTAACTTTATTACAATCGGACAAGTACCATCAATCAAATTTAGCTTGTTCTTTCCCGCTATGTTGTAAGTTTTGGGAGGTTCACCATGCGCCCTTATCAGGACAGTATCGTTTTGGAGCTTTTCATATTCCGGATAATCAATCACTTCGAGCCCCATCTGCTTCAACCGGTTTTCTTCCTCCTCGTTATGCACCACCTGGCCCAGGCAATACAAATGCCCTGTGCGTGCCAGTTCATCCTCTGCCAGTTGGATGGCTTTGCGAACGCCAAAACAAAATCCTGCACTTTTGTCGATCTGAATTTCCATAATAAAGTCTCAAAATATTTTCAAACTAACCATAAAATAAACCGATTAAAATCGGGAAACATACATACACATTGTTCCAGGTTGCAAGTTTCAAGTTGCAACCTGGAACCTGCAACTTGCAACGACAACCAACTAAAACATCGTTACCATGTTAGCAGTAGTGACTGTGTAAAAGTTTGAATCAATCTGCAAAATAAGGAATATTTAAGGTCTGGCTGGATGAATGTGTAAAAGAATTGATTAATTTTGGAAATCAATTATAGCAAAAACCCAAGTTATGCAAGAAGAGTTTAGTCCCCAAAGAAAAAGATCGTTTGATATTCCACCAGTGTTTTATGAATCCATCAGTGGAAAGCCATTTGATAAGTGCCAGGTTTGTGAAAAATCGCTCATGAGTTTCGGAACACAATATATCATCGAAAAGGCTTTTAGGAAAAATCCGGTTAACAATAAAGTAGAGCCTCTATTCGAGTTTTCTATTTGCCTGGATTGTGCCAGGGGCTTGTTCGAGCGTTTCTCGGAAGAATCCAAAAAAAAGATCAATCAGTTTTTTATGGAAAACAATCGGATGATTGGGATCTTATCGAACCGGCAAGAAGAAAATCATGTGGAGGATTATATTTCCCGCTGCTCGGTGATGGGGACGCCTGTGCACGAGTTAGACGAATACCAGATTTACGGGCAGTTTAACGGCAATCAATTGATGCTCGACATGCCGCCCTACATGATTAGTGCACCTGTGATGGACGAGGTGCAGGATTTGTTATCAGCCAAAACCATGGACGAACTCGACGATTTTACCGGCGAATACCTGACCGGCCCACCCGAGTTCAGGGAGTTTTTTAAAGCTCCGAAGAGGAGACCTGTTTTTATCTAAAATGCGAGAATGATTGAATGATTGAATGATTGAATGATTGAATGGGGGGATGGGGAAGTTGTTATATGGTTATATTGTTGAAAGGTTGAATTGTTAAATGGTTGGACATCTGTCATCCGTCATCCGACATCTAACCTCTTTCCACAGAAAAAACCACCCAGTTTCCAAGGTGGCTCAATTATATTCTATTTTGTAAAACTATCGTACGTTCAACTCCGACAGGACCTCCTTGTTCCTCCGCTAAAGCTTCGGCGCACGCGGACGTCGGACTCTGTCAGATTTTGAAAAGTTTATCTTAAAGCGAGAAAAAGCAATAATGTGGTTATTTCAACACTCTCCCGCATAAGCGGGATTTCGTTTCGCTCAACATTACTCCAATACTCCAATATTACACTACTCCATCACTCCACCACCTATTCTATCCCCGCAAAATGCTTCATAAACTGCACCCTTTCGTAGGCGGCAGGATTTTCGGCGGATTTAACGCTTAACTTTCCTATGAAATCATCAACGGTTTTAAAGTCATTTTTATCCATCCATTTATCCAGGAATTCTACCATTTCTCCGATTACATCAAAGCCGTTTTTATAAAGTGTTGATGCAATTTGAACAGCTTTTGCCCCGGCCAGTAATTGTTTTACAACAGCCTCGCCATCATGTACGCCTGTGGATGCAGCAATGTCGCAGTGCAGCCTGTCGGAAAGCATAGCAACCCAGCGCAGCGATGTTGCCAGTTCGTCTTTTGTTGAAAAAATGTTTGTGGATACTACTTCAAATTTGTTAATGTCGATGTCGGGTGAGAAGAACCTGTTGAAAAGCACCATGCCCGAAATTCCGGTCCATGAAAGCTTGAGGGCAGTTTTTGCCAGGCTCGAAAAATAGTAGCTGATTTTGGCTGCCACAGGAATTGAAAGTTGGCGCATCACTTCTTGAACGATATCAAAATAAACCTGCTCATTCTCGATACCGTCTTTTTTTGAGTTGGATGGTAAAATGAACATATTCAGTTCCAGCCCATCGGCACCGGCATCTTCCATCTTTTTCGCAAAGCTGATCCATTCCGAAGCTGAAATACAATTCACACTTGCGATAATGGGCACAGCGACTGTTTTTTTGCCCTGCTCAATTAACCTGAGATATTCACTAAGATCTTTTTCTTTGGTGTAGTTGCTAATATAATCTTCCGCTTCGGGGTAGTGAAAATTACCCGTGTCAGCCGGGTGTGCCATCGATTTGTTAACCTCCGACATGATCTGTTCTTCAAAAAGTGACTTCAGCACAATAGCGGCAGCGCCATGTTTTTCGAGTTTCTGAAGGTTTTCAACGGTTTTTGTCAATCCTGAACTTCCGGCGATGATTGGGTTCTTTAGTTTGAAACCCATATAGTTGGTACTCAGATCAGCCATATTTTTTTATTATTTGATGTATTGCAAAAATTTCTCTTCTAATAAGTAAACAAAAATACGTATTCATTTGAAACTTCATAATGTTAATGATTTTAGGCGCTTAATTTTTATTGAAAATAAATAGGCAGTGGAATATTAGTGAATGGTGATCGGTAGTCGGTGATTGGTGATCGGTGTTTGGTAATCAGTGATTTTTTTGTCTATTTCTTTCAAATTCATTCATAATTTCGTGGTAGTACCGGTCTATCAAATATTTCTACTTTTGACCCCGTATTACAAAAGATGAATTTTATTCAAAAATACAGTAGTTTATTTTTAATCGTGGCTCTGATGCTGCTGCTATCGGCGTGCCATGTAGGTCGATTTTTTTACTGGAACTTTGCCGATATCAATGACTATAAAAAGTTCCCTCAAGTTCCGGTCGATAATGGAGGAGAGGTTTTTTATTTCCATGAATCAAACAAAGAAATTGAGCCGGCACTTCCAGTTGGTTTATTGGAAAAGAATATAAACCTGTCGTTTGACGATTTCCTTGAAGAGAAAAAAACTGTCGTTTTTTTAATTATCCGGAGTGACAGCATCCTTTACGAGAGATATTTTGATGGCCATGCCGATTCGTCGATTATTCCATCCTTTTCAATTTCCAAAGCATTTACTTCAGCATTGACGGGTATTGCCATTGAAGAGGGTTACATCGAAAGTACCCAACAGCCCATCACCGATTTTATCCCGGAATTGCTGGAGAATGACCCCGCTTTTGCAAAGATCAGGATAGAGGATTTGCTGAACATGCGCTCGGGAATAAAATTTAATGAAGGCTATTCGAACCCCTTTGCTGACATGGCAAAATATTATTATGGCCTGAACCTGACAAAGTATATCACGAAACTAAAAATTGAAGAACCTCCCGATCAAAGCTATAATTACATCAGCGTGAATTCACTGTTGCTGGGCATGGCCATCGAAAGGGCCTCTGGTAAACAACTGAACGAATATTTGCAGGAAAAAATCTGGTTACCGCTGGGGATGGAATATGATGCCACAATGAACGTGGACAGCAAAAAAGACAATCAGGCCAAAGTATTCTGCTGTATCAATGCACGGACGCATGATTTTGCCAGGTTTGGAAGGCTGTACCTTAATCAAGGAAATTGGAATGGGCAACAGATTGTCCCTAAAGCCTGGGTTGAAAAGTCAATGACTGTTATCAACGACTCCCGCGATTCGCAGGACTATCCTTACACGTATTATTGGCGTGTAAAAGAGGACGGAGCTATTTTTGCCAAAGGTGTGTTAGGCCAATACATTTACATCGATCCCAATAAGAATATAATTATCGTCAGGTTGGGCAAAAAGTCAAAAGGTGTGCACTGGGTCGGGTTGATGGAGGAGATTTGTGGGGAGTTGTAGGTATTTTCATTTTATAGACTTGCCAATCAGTAAATCACAGGATTCAAGTTAGCTTTTTAACCCATTATTTATTTTATCGAATTTCATTGATAATATATGCCGCTTCGTAGATGCTTTTGGTCATTTTGTTGATTAGGTTTTAAAGAGAGTGGTTGATGTTTTATGTTTGTCGATATTAATTTATTGTTTCAGGAAAACTAATATATGTAAACCAATACAAAAATGAACAAATTTAAAATCCTGGCTATTGTGAGTTTGATGCTCATAACAGCCCATTTGGCCACTGGCCAATCAATGACCATTGCATCAATAAACGGAAGCACAAGCACCCTGGATTTAAGTTCCATCGAAAGTATCGTGTTCGATAACAACAACCTGGTGTTTAACACGACAGATTGTGGTGCCAATTATTTTAATGTAATTGTTAATGAGAAATTGTTTTTTACGGATGTGGCAACAGCAATCGATAATATGGATGCATCTTCAGCTTCCATTATAATTTATCCAAATCCGGCAAATAATTCACTAACGGTCACCAAAGCATCAAATGATGTTTTCGAAGGATATATTTACAATATGATGGGTGAAAAAATGATGAACCTAAATTTGAGCAATCAGAATAGCACCCTTGATATTAGCTCGCTCCCTTCTGGATTATATTTTCTTTTAATGGATAGCCAAAGCACTAAATTTATAAAACGATGAGGAATATTTTTATAACACTCTTTTTACTCGTATCGTGCAATTTGATTTTTGCCCAGCAGAACATCAATTTTCATATGGGCACATCAACGGATAGTTATCAATTAAATGAATCTGATAGCCTTTATTTTGATGAAGATCATACGATTCTCTATTTTTTCAATGATGGTACCACCATTCAAAATGCATTATCTAATATCGACAGCATCACTTTTACTATCGACGAAAGTAATAATGTGTATATCGAATATCTCGAAACGAGTGTCAATGTTACCAACCCACTTTCAGGAAGTGGTGTAACGGTGGATGTTGATGGTGCCTTTGTTACGGTTAATTCAGCTGCCGGCATTCAGGATATTAATTATATCTGCACGGGGACTACAAGTAATGGTATGTTGAAAATATATTCTGACGAAAAATTCAATCTCTTGCTTAACGATGTAAACATTACAAACCCTGTTGGGCCTGCCATTAATATTCAATCAGAAAAAAAAGCCACCATAAGCTTATTAGCTGGTACAAACAACTTGCTTACGGATGGTGAAGTTTACGATGATCCGCTTGGATCTGAAGACCAGAAAGCAGCCCTGTTTAGTGAAGGTAAAATGAAATTTATTGGTAGTGGAAGTTTAAATGTTTTTGGAAATGGAGAAGATAAACACAGCATTTGTTCAGATAAGGAAATGACTATTTATGAAGGTAACATTACTGTGGTTTCTGGTAAAAAAGATGGAATTCATGCGGATGGATTTGTGATGAACGGTGGAATGGTAGAAATTACATCAGCGGGTGATGGAATAGATGGTGATGAAGACCAAATTGAAATTAATTGCGGAAGCATTATCATCAATAGTACATCGGATGATGTAAAGGGAATTTCCTGCGATAGCACCCTCACGATTAATGGTGGCGATGTTGTACTTAATATTTCCGGCGATCAATCCAAAGGCTTAAAAAGCGACATGAATATTTTCCTTTACGGAGGAACGATTTCGGGAACTGCTTCGGGCGATGTTGTACTGGAAGATGATAATTTGGGATATAACCCATCGTATTGTTCTATGATTAAAGCAGAGCAAGACCTGATAATTGATGGGGCAACAATTGATATTACTACCACTGGTGAAGCATCAAGGGGTATATCCTGCGATGGAAATTTTATCATACAAAGTGGCATGATATCCATTGTTTCGAGTGGTGATGGGGATACATACACAAATTCCCTCGGAGATGACGATGCTTACCACGGTGCTTGTATAAAAGTTGATGGCGATTTGACGATAAACGATGGTGTTGTTTCCGTATCCAATTCCGGAAGTGGGGGCAAGGGTATCTCCTGTGACGGGAGTATAACCTTTGGGGATGGTTTCTCACAACCAGAAATGGAAGTTGTTACCACCGGTACAAGAATTACAATTACACCCGGTGGCGGCGGCGGCGGTGGCGGCAACAATGGCGATTACGATGAGGCCAAAGCTATCAAAGCTGATATTTCGGTAATAGTAAATAGTGGTGATCTGAATATTTCTTCTGCTGATGACGGAATAAAAGCTGGAGAGTCCATTACATTCAATAATGGTGTTGTAATCATTAGTGAATCCGAAGAAGGTGTTGAAGCACCAAACATTACTGTAAATGATGGGGAATTAAGAATTTATGCTGAAGATGACGGATTTAATGCAACATATGGAAATGGAGGAGAACAAAACGATGGAAGCCAGTTGACTTTTAACGGTGGATATTGCTATGTAAATTCAAGTGGTGGCGATGCCATCGACAGCAACGGCGATCTGACTGTAACCGGAGGAACAACAATAGTACATGGTGCTGCATCACAAATAGAATGTGGTATTGATGTGAATGGGGGTAAATTGATTTCCGGCGGGTTTTTTATTGTTTCAATGGGTAATTCCTGGATGAACGAATCATTTGATTCAGGTTCCTCACAAAAATCACTATTTATCAAATCTAATCAAAGTATTGGCACCAATACAATTATCCATTTGGAGGATGCAGATGGAGATAACATCTTTACATTTAAGCCCGAAAGAAATTATTATTCTGTAGTTTTTTCTTCCCCGGATTTAGAAAACGGATCAGGCTATAAACTTTATACCGGAGGTTCTTCAACCGGAACGGTGACAGATGGATTATATGTTGGGGGCAGCTATTCACCTGGAACGCTTGAAACAACATTTTCGATCTCAGGCTCTGTGACGAATGTGAATTTTTAAGGGTTCGGGTTTTCAAAATTAGCTTACAGCAATTCCATTATTAAACAAAATTTTCGTAATAGTTCACTATATTAGTGAATATTTTTTACATGGAGGGTGTAAATTAGGTAATTGAATGTAACCGGTCAGGTTTAATCAAACTAAAAAATAACTATCCATTAAACAATGAATCAACAAACTCAACTTTATTAAAAAGTTGCAGGTCTTCTTTCGCCTCGCCAATGCCAATGTATTTTACAGGGATCTTAAATTGGTCGGAAATTCCAATGGCAACACCACCTTTGGCTGTCCCATCAAGTTTGGTTAGTGCCAGGGCATTCACTTCAGTGGCAGCAGTAAATTGTTTTGCCTGTTCTATAGCGTTTTGTCCGGTTGAAGCATCAAGGATCAATAATATCTCATGTGGGGCATCAGGGATTACCTTTTGCATCACATTTTTGATCTTGGTAAGTTCCTTCATCAGGTTAATCTTATTATGGAGGCGTCCTGCGGTATCGATAATTACTACATCGTTACCATTGGCAACAGCTGATTCCAGGGTGTCGTAGGCTACTGAGGCAGGGTCAGCATTCATGCCCTGGCTTACGATTGGGACTCCTACTCTTTCCGACCAAATGGTCAATTGATCAACTGCAGCGGCCCTAAAAGTATCGGCGGCACCAAGTACTACTGATTTTCCTGCTAATTTATACTGGTGTGCCAGTTTGCCAATCGTAGTAGTTTTACCAACACCATTAACCCCAACCACCATTATTACGTAGGGTATATCCCTTTTCGGAAAATCAAAACCCAAAAGATCACCCTTGTCATTTTCTTCAAGCAAGCCAGCAATCTCTTCCTTTAAAATGGTGTTTAGTTCGGCTGTTCCCAGGTATTTATCATGGGCAACCCTGGCTTCTATCCGCTCTATGATCTTCAGCGTAGTGCTAACGCCTACATCAGAAGTTACCAGGATCTCTTCGAGGTCGTCCAAAACTTCATCATCAACTTTGGACTTGCCGGCAACGGCTTTCGATATCTTAGAAAAAACACTGCTCTTGGTCTTTTCAAGACCTTCGTCCAGTTTTTCTTTCTTCTTTTTTGAAAAAACGGAAAAGATTCCCATGGTATTACTACGTTAATTAATTAATTGTCCGTTTAAGGCTAATCGTTGCCTTGTTAACTACACTTTGTATGTTATTAATTGTCATTAGCTGCGCCGTCATTGGTGCTTCGCACGTCATTTGCTGTGCTGTCATTGATACTGCATGCGTCATTTGCTGTCATTGGCTTCGCTGTCATTTAAGGTTAACATTAGATTACAACCAATGACCACCAATGACTACCAATGACCACCAATGACTATCCCGCCTTCGCTTCGCTACGGACGGGCAGGCAATGACAATTAACTACTACCCCCACCTTCGCAAGCTTCGGCAGGTAAAAAATAACCATCCCGCACCAAAGTCTTTAAATACCCACATACAAAAAAAGCCTCCTCCTCAGCGGAAAAGGCCTTCATAACAGGTTTTATGCCCGAAATGTAATTTATTTATTACTTACAAATTCTTTAACCTTATCGTTAGCAACGATGGTTTCTTTAAATGTGTAGGCATCACTTTTTTTTGACCTTACCACCTGAATAACTTTGGCAAAATCTTTACCAGCAGATTGCAACGAAGCAACAACTTTCTTAGCCATATCTATTAATTTTTATTTGATTTCTCTATGAACCGTCATTTTTTTCATGATGGAATTGTATTTCTTCAATTCCATTCTTTCGGGCGTGTTTTTCTTGTTCTTTGTTGAGATATATCTCGATGTACCAGGAAGCCCGCTTGTTTTATGCTCTGTGCATTCAAGTATTACCTGTACCCTTGCGTCTTTTGATTTCTTTGCCATTTTTCTATTAAGTATGAAAATTTTGGGGTGCAAAAGTAAAAACATTTCTGAGAATGACCAACATTAGCTGCAAAAAAATCTTAAATATTTTTTCTA
>Ga0208900_1001339_pt1 | contig 13225 bp, 14 predicted proteins | sample AntAceMetag02UKK_FD_184763 | JGI IMG/M metagenome (GOLD analysis project Ga0208900, IMG submission 184763) | Saline lake microbial communities from Ace Lake, Antarctica - Antarctic Ace Lake Metagenome 02UKK (SPAdes) (version 2) | ecosystem: Environmental > Aquatic > Non-marine Saline and... | reverse complement strand
ACAGCCACCCCTTTGTTTCTATATGATTTTCTCCATTTATAGAGTGTAACATCTGAAACTCCTGTCTCACTACATAATTGTGAAATGGATTTCGGATTGGGAGGCATCATCTTTTTGATTACTGATTCCTTGAATTCTTCTGAGTAGCGTTTTGACACTGTTAATTCTCACTTCGCCCATTTGTTATATGTTGAAATATTTGAGGTGCAAACTATTCTGACACATAGGGTTATAGCCTTGCGTCTGTTTGGGGGCATTTTCCAATGGTTATCTTTCATGCGATTCTATCCTCTGTCACAATAATAGAAAAAACAATTCATTCCATGGATATTCATTTAAGGGAATAAAGATTTTTTGATCTTCTCTATATGTTTGCGTAAATCCGGGTTTTTTAACTTTTTTTAACAACTCGTTCAACTGCACTACCGGCAGGACTGTATCCAGACATACCAAATCCTTGCCCCAATTCAATTAATGTATCATTCCGCAAGGTTCTGCAAAGGTAAATTGCTACATTTCGAGGCTCATTCTCTTTGCCTCGTCGTCCTGTTAGCAATTCTTTTTCCCCTACACCATAATGTTGGCAGACTGCCTTTAAGATATGTTTACGATCTGGTGCCAGCTGGGCGGAATCAGGAACTTCCCTGTGCCTTTTTATTTCATGAAATTCTTCTTTAATTCTGGAGATAAAACTTTCACAGCCTAAGATAGCAGGCCATCTTTTTGTATTGAAAACGCCATTAATTTTATCTGAATCATCGCTATAAATGAATGTACGATATGCTTGAGGAGTATCTGTTTTCTCCGAGAGCATGTTTAAGATAATTTCCTTATATAGCCATTTTCCTTCCCGACTTGAGGCAAGATAATCCGGATGACTGACCAATCTATAATCTTCTAGATGGCTTACTATACCAGCCCTTAATGGGTTTTTGTGGATATATCGCACAAGTTCCGATAGATAATTATCTTCTTCAACGAGAATACATTTGAAACGTCCTCGGAATAGTTGGCCTTCATATCCGTGAGTACTATTGTAATGTTGGGTATATACGCCATTCAAATGCCTCATGAAACGGGATAGATTGCCGAGTGGCGTTTGGAGTAATATATGATAGTGGTTACCCATTAGGCAATATGTGCTAACTCTAACCCCCCAAAGTTGTGTGGCGTCTTGAAGCAGAGCAAGAAACATTTCATAATCGCTATGATTAGAAATGATATCCTCACTTCGTCGCCCTGTTCATAACATGGTACCCGGCTCCGGGATATTCTATTCGCAATGGCCGACTCATTTCTTGATATTACCAATGCCAAGTAAACAAGTAATGCTATGATGAGACTTGACCTTTCTTGCGCTTCTTTGAATACAGATAGTATTCAAACTTTTTTTCAAAAAGTGCTGAATTTAAGAAGAGTTTACTCTTCGATCTGATCTATTACCAAACCCATTGCAGAGGCAATTTTTTTAAGAGTAGCCCTTCTAGGAGTACTGCCCGTACGTTCCAGTTTAGCGATGGCTGGTTGTGTAACGCCAGCTTTTGTTGCCAGTTCTTTTTGAGTCAATCCTAAATGTTCTCGCCATGCTTTGATCATGGTTATGTCGTCAAGTACATTACGTTTGACAATTTCGTGGGGGATGGCAAGCCTTTTGGATTCCTGATCAATCAGGGGGCGAATCTTTTTGAAAATTGCAAATGGTACCAGAACGAAAGCTGGGTGTCCCTCATATTCAATAGTTTGAAAATCAACTGTATGTGTGCTCATTTCGCTTTTTAACCTCCTCGATACTTATGATATTGACAGCCTCGTAGCCGTTGAACAGTATACTATATGTCCCAATTTTCAACCGGTGGGTGCATTGATGGTTTTTAAGGAGCTTAACCCTGGCGACATGGGGAAAATCTACAAGGGTATCTATTCCATCTAGGATGTCTCTTTTTATATCCTGTTGTTTGATTTTTTTAAGTTGTCGTTTTGCTTTTGGCTGCCAGATGATTGCTTTCATACCTTAAGATAACTTATTATAACCTTATTCTCAATTAGTTTTATAATAAGGGGTCTATGACAATGATAAAATGATAAGGGGCAAGTCTGCTTTTAACTGTTCAGGACGCTGAACGACGAGATAAGAGCGAAAAGCAGACCTGACCCCAGCTTTCACGCCGGAACGCTTAAACCTTGTGGGGGCGCTCGGGCAAAGTCCGAGGTTTAATTAAGAGCAATTAACCAGGACGGATGTTTATAGTGTGCTGCCACTGGGCATTGATTTTTGACACTCTGGCTTGTCAAAGTAGATGATTCCCGTTTCGTCTATGCAGTAGGAGAGATTGTAGGGGTTGGGGGGCATATTTCCAAGTATGCCGGTAGTGGTGAGTTCCTCAAGGGTCAGAGGTTTGCGGCCCATGGCCTTCTCATATCTGTGGATGGCCTGTTCAATTACCAGTACCCCTTTCAAGGCGTGAAGTCGGTCGAACATGTCAGTGTAGCCTGGCTCATCGGTGTTTTTGTCGGCAAGCATGGATGTTATGATGGAGATGGCAGTCTCTGTCTCCCCTCCTTTTTGAGCTAGGCGGGCGCCGAGGATAGTAAGAAATGATGGTGCATTAGGGGGCTTGGCTGCTTCCAAAAAGAATTTACCGGCTTCTCCAGATTTGTTGAGAAAGTAGTATGCATTGAACCCCATTGTATGAAATGGACGCCAGTCCCAGTGGCGGTTTTTGGCGGCTAGCTTCAAGATGGCTTGAGTTTCAGTCACCATGTTTGCCGGTTGCCAAGGTAGCCAGCCCTGAGCTACTATATAGGTTTGGGCAAAGGACGGGTCAAGGGTTTGACTGGCCACAAATAAACGGTGGATGCTCGGCCAGTTGTACTCTTTTTGAACGATCCGAAAACCGCCCTTTGGCTTGCGCACCAGTTCGGACCCCAATTGTGCCCCGACCTCCAGGGTTAGGTAATCGGCCATTAGCCCCTTGAACTCTCCGGAGATAGCAAGCAGGATCACGGGTGGCAGATTCCACAATCCTGAACCGGAACGTACGGTCTGTTTTGTGTGGCTATGCAGCTGGAGTAGGGTCGTGTAGCTGACTACATAGAAGCAGGTCAGGGCAAGAAAAATCAGTGCTTGGACTGTTAGTCTTCGGATTGTCATGCCAGTTCTTTACGCTTAAACAACAAGCTGGCAAGATATATCAGCAATGCAGAATATGATGCCCCGTATAAACAGAGAAGCATAAATTCCTGACCACTGAAGGCTAGGCCATAAGCTGCTACAAACTTTTTGTCGAACAGGGATAGGTTGGGAAAGATCCAGGATAGGGCGGTGACCAGGGTTTCCTGACCAGTCAACGCTCCGGCATGGGTATTTTCCACTACAACCCGTCGCAACAGTTCCATATTCTGTCCAACCAGATAGGAGGCAACTGCAAGCAACAATGCAACAAAGGGCTGGCTGGCAAAACTGAAGCATAGGAGGCTGACTGCCAGTAAAACCACCAAGCTTAACCATTGGCAGACAAGGGCCATACAATAGGTGATCCAGGAAAAATTGGGAGGTACATGGCTGGGGTAGTGCGAGAGTACGTAGTACATGGATAGGGCGGCGGCTATACCGAGGATGACGGTGGAAATACCAAGGACGAAAGAAAGGCCTAGAAACTTGCCGGTCAAGTATTGCCAGATGGAGACCGGTCGTGAGAGCAGCATGAAGATCCGACTTCGCTCCAAATCATCGGCGAGAATTCTCATGCCCAAAAAAAAGACCAGTAGGAGGCCGGTAAGGGCTACGGCCGAGAGGCCGAATTCAACTGAGACTTTACCGAGATCCCAGGCATAAAGAGTAGTGAATCCCAGGTTAGCCATGGTAAGGAGCACTGCTAGGCAGAGGATAGCCCAAAGAGCACGGTGGCGGATACCCTCGGTACAGGTGGCCAGTGCCAGAAACCAGATATTACGGAGTGCTTGCATGGTTGTCCTCTTCAATGAGGGTGACAAAACTTTCTTCCAGTCCACTGCCATCACACAGAAAATCTCTTAGTTCGCCACTATAGAGCAAGATTCCCTTATTGATAATGCCGATATGGTCACACAGTACTTCGATATCACTGAGAATATGGGAGCTGAAGAAGATGGTCTTGCCCTGCTGCTTCAACTCGGCGATTAGTTCCTTGATCTGGTGGCGACCCAACGGGTCTAGGCCACTCATGGGTTCGTCAAAGATCAGGACTGCAGGGTCATGGATCAGGGCGTTGGCCATGCCGAGACGCTGTTTCATTCCCTTGGAGAATTCACCTACTTTGCGGTCTGCTGCATCGGTTAAGGTCATGCGTTCAAACAGCATGGGGATTCGCTGGTTTATTGTTTTTCTGGACATACCGCTTAACCTTCCGGAGAGACGCAGAGTTTCCCGGGCAGTGAGGTGGTCATAGAAAATGGGAGTTTCGGAGAGGTAGCCGATGTGGTGGCGGAATTCATCTCGGCCAACCATATGGCCAAGGACGGACATAGTCCCGCTGTCAGGTTTTAAAAAATGGAGTAGCAGTTTAATGGTGGTGGACTTGCCCGCACCGTTGGGGCCAAGAAAACCGAAGACGTCTCCCTGAGCAATGGTCAGAGAAAGATCACAAAGCGCCTTGTCGCACTTACGCCCGGAGCTAAAGCTTTTGGTAAGACTGTCGACAGTAATGGCTACCGGCATTGGGGGGGGTGACATTGAAGAAAGGCTTTTAAAATAAGATAACCCCGGCCATAGAAGCGACCGGGGTTGCAGGAAAAAATGATGCTAAGGATTATTGTACTGGTCCCCAGTTTCCAGTAGGGGCACCACCACCAGCAGCAGCATTAATGTTGTTGATATTGTCGGTGGCTGCTATGGCTAAAACGGGTGTAGTAAGATTCACTATGCCAGCGGAAATCGCTTCTTTACCCCAGTTAGGATTACTGACTGAATACAGTACGTTAGCAACATCGGAATCAGACCCGTATGCTGTGTCTCCTTTGTCATGACGGGTATAGACGACATTTGAGCAGCCGCCACTAGGGCAGGCGCCGGCAGTTACAGCGCTTTCTGAGGTCAACAGAGCCATCTGGGCACCTATTCCAAGCGGTACAGAAAAGGTCTTAGCTGATGCAATATTTGTACCGACGATCCTGCCGCCTATGACAGTTGCTGTTGCACCAATTGACTGCGCATCTGTTGCAGGAGTAGCACCAATTGAAAGGGCCTGCACGGCAGCAGTAACAAGGCCTTGTGCGGCAATAGCCACAGAAGCAAGGTTAGCTGCTGCTGTTTCAGTGTGACCATAGCAACCAAGCTCAGCATTTAGATCAGCCTGTCCGGATACTGCCATTTTATTCATGGCCTTGGCGTTGGCGTTACTGGCACGGGTTCGATATGCCGCAAACTGTGGGATAGCAATGGCTGCCAGGATACCAATAATGGCAACAACGATCATCAACTCCACCAGGGTGAAGCCTTGGCTGTCTTTCTGAAAGTTTCTTATTTGTTTCATCATAATTGTTTCCCTCCTTCAGGGTATGGTTAAAGGGTGCTTCGTGAGGACAGATGTCCATGGATTCTTATTCTTTATTTTACAGTTTACTGATCCATAAATCGTGCCATTTGTCAAAAGTAATATTTGTAATATTTAAGGTGCAGGAATAATGGGATATCTTTTCAGGTGTCCTTGTCATTGGCCATATGTTTCGTTCATCATTTGCCATCAAGAACAGGTATTGGGGACAGGGGGTGGCGAAAAAAGGGCAATAGTGACAATAAATGTCAGTCAAGGTGTCGCTTCAGATGTGTACGCCGGGATATGTGGTGAAAATGTTTGTTCGGGGGCTGGAGCCGCCCTTTGTTTGAAGGTCATGAGCAGCAATCCTGATGTTGTTACCGGGGATTAGAAGTCCTGCTTGTTTGTGTGTCGTTTTTAATATCCTACCGGTTCCGCTGTTTCAATGGAAGCGGCTACGGTGATAAGGGATGGCTTGTTATAAGAAAAGTGCGAAGAATATTCCTGTCTTGGTTTATCCAGGGGGCAACTTGTCAATCCGGTATATCTCTCCTTGAGAACAGAGATGAATGTACAGGTGACTTTTGGCTCGGATAAAGCCTGACTAATTTTCTGGTTTTCCGCGAGATAGGTGTCATCAGAGTATATGTGTCCGATAGCTGTACTGTTGAACGTGGTGCTCTAAGAAACGAAGAATCAATTGTAAAATAATTGCTTAGTGTCTTGATAGGGCGGCCATTTTCTCAAAATAACAAAGGGGCTGCATTGTAATCAATGCAGCCCCTTTGTTATTCCAGATTTCTTTCAGCAACAAACTAATTTTTCCAAACGCCTCCTTCCTGGTATGTCGGTGCGGGTGGAACAGTGTTGTCCTGCTGTTGAGGAGATATTTTTATCTTGTCTGTTGCTGGTACCAAAAGGGCGACAACTTCAGCTTCTATCGCTCCTGATGAGGTTCTATTTCCAAGGACGAATACTTTATCTTTGTTTTTGAAGCGTTGCACAGGGATCGTTTTTTTTGCAGCATCCACGAAGTGTGTCTGCCATATTTTCTTGTTGCCTTGTGTTGTACTTAGCAGGTGAATCTCTTCCTCGGCGACAATCATGAGATTGTGATCCAGGTCGATTTTCATAATGCGGGCAGTGAACTCAAATGCAGGCTCCTGATCAGTTGAACTGTTCTGGTCACCGGCGAGGCAGGATCCTGCACTGAATAACAGTATGGAGATGAGAAAGACCAGAGTATGAAAGGTATTGATTTTTTTAAGGAATTTCATTGTATAAATTCTCCTTTGATTAAGAACTATAGTGTTCATCTGTTGAGTTGTCTCCAGTAGAATTGTTCGACACCGTCAAGACTTTCCGGGTCTATAGATTCAAATCCAGTGATAATTGAGGGCTTTCCACCTTCATGAATAACAATAACAGGCTGTGGGGGAATACCAGGTGTTTTAAGCATCCTTCGTCTGTCTTCATGGGCGAGACCGGCGTCGTCTGTTTCGTCTGAGTTATCGAGACCTGTATTGATGGCTTCACCGTATTTATAGCCAACGGCATATAAATATCCCTTCCCTGTGGCACCGGGAGTGGCGCAGGGGTCATCGGCGACTACTGCATCGTCAGGTGCAGGGACATAGGTAGTAAAATATACGATACCACGATAAATGATTGGGGAAGAGACAACTTTTTCTCCCCATTGCGCATCATTTTCATCCAAGAGATCAAAATACCAACCTTTATTGCTGGAATGGTCTATCGCATCCTTAACGTACTTTGTAAGGAGCACACGAGTCGTCTGGTCTGCGTCATCATTTTGGAACAGATGGCGTGTTACATCCAAGATATATGGAGAGGCCTCGTCAATAGTACCCTTGGCATTTACGCCATGTATAAATTGGCCATTAGCATCGCGTTGTATACCGACAAGTGTAACATCGTTAGTGGGATCTGCATCACCATCAATCTTTTTGATTTTACCATAGTCGTCTTCATCAACATAAGCTCTAGCTATGTCCGGTGTTGATGTTGGATTTCCGGTTGCCGGATTGATCCACTGCCAGTTGTTTTTGATGGCGTAAAATCCATTTGTAATATCCGTTCGTTCCGGATGGGATCTATCGCCCGTACCGTAATAGATAAATTCACCAGTTCTTTTTTCTGTCTTGACAACGTCTTCAGTGGCGTCTTCAATTTCTGCGGCAGGATAAGTAAAGTCAACCCAGTAATTAATTTTTACGCTGTTTGGGGCGTAGAATATTTTTTTGCCGGGAGTGGAGATGAGTCTCAGCATCTGTTCCCAGACACCGTCTTCCCGACCGTCGTAGTTACCACCATAGGTTGAAGCCTCTGATCTTAACTGGTTGCGATGATTGATGTCATCACGAACAGCGAACAAGTTCCCGTTCAGATCACCAACGTAAGCCCTGGTAGTTGTACGAGTCTTTGGGTTTTCAAAAGCATTTACCGCCAATATGGAATGGGTCATAAGGCTGGGATACTTATACGCATTGAAATTGAAATTGGAAAACAGTGCGCCAGTGGCGGAGTCAACCGCATAGAAGGCTCTTCCTTGACTATCTGTTGCCGCAGGAACTACAGAGGCATCGTCAGGATCATATGTGTCCTGATTAGTATCGTAGCCACCGGCCAATACAAAGACATCTTTGGTCGGTGTCGGTAAAAAACTGCCGTCAGTGTGTATTCCGCCCTCTGCGGTAGCCATTTGGGATTTTTGAGGATTTGCCCAGGACTGTCCAAGATATTCGCCGACAGAATTACCATCAACATCTGTGTCGCGCAGGATGGTATCATCAATTGAGTAGACAAAAAGAGGCCTATCATAGTCTGTTATATCAAGAGCAGAGTAATGATTTCCGCCTCGGCGTTCACCAAAAATGACAAGTTTCTTGCTTCCATCCTGGTAGAAAACAGGCGTTCCGTCAACAAAGTACTGCAGTGAGTTCTCTGTTACTAGATTGCTGAGATTACCAAGGAGGTCAGAGGGAATGTATGCCCATTTTTCACTACCATCAGCATCATCAAAGCAGTGGAGCATGCCATCATTGGCACCTGCGAAAAGCATTGATTTGTCATTGGTCTGGTCGGCATCGTCAATGTTGTAGTGGACTACCAATGGCTGTGAGTGAAGCAGGCTGCCAAGAGGCCACTCTTCATCTTCATGTCTTACTGCCGTGATAACACTGTCGGTCAAGCCGTTATATGCTGGCACAGAAGGACTATCATTACTATTGAGGGAAATGTTGGAAGTAGTAAAGAGATTCGTGCTGTCACTGAGAGCAGTTGCTGTGCCGGTATAAGTATAAATATTGCGGCTGAAGCCGCCTTTGATATCGTTGAGTAGCTTTTCTCCAGCTCCTCCTGAGGCTACTGTAGCACCATCTATGCTTTCAGACCAATAGGATCTGGCATTGTCGATAATTGTAGCTCCGGCTGCGATAGCGTTACCATCAGCATCCTGGATAACACCGTCATTGGTAAGACCGTACTTTTTCAGATTGCCGATCCATTGTCCACTGCTTACAGGTTGAAATAGGCCGTAGTAGACAAAATTTCCGGCATATACTTTATTGGCACGACTGACAGGAACGGCGGCTGCCGAGAAGCCTTCGTTACGAACACTAATATCAGTTATGATAGAATTAAGGGCTTCACCTAGAGAAGAGGCATTTTCTGCGGTATGATATGAACCTCCTCCTCGCAAGGCTGTACTGTCGAGCAATGCCTGTTCATTTTTAAAGCCGATGGTATAGGTCGTAACATTCTGGTCTTCATAGTCTCCGCCGGTTCCCCGCTGCAGGATTTCAGCGTCGCTGGGGGAGGCACCTACTGGAAGAATGTCATTATGGGCCAAGTAGTAGGAGACATCATCCAAATAACTGCTGGTATCGCCGCTATTGCTAAGTGCTGAGTTGCCTATGTAGTCTCTGGAAAAATTTTTGCCATCAGAGGTGGGATCTCCATCAGTCATTAAAATAATGTAGTTTTGCTGACATCTGTATTGGACAGGGGTATCGTTAGTATAATTTCCGCAATTAGCGCCATAACTGGTGCAGTTAGAATCATATTTTCCTACAGGGTAACTAGTGGCACTTCTGGCAGTACCATCGAACCAGCTGGTTTCCGCTGCATAGTAGAGTCCGGCTTCGGCGAGTGTCTCAGCCAGTGGAGTATAGCCACCACTTTCGAGACTCCCTAAAATACCAAAGTCGTCGGACTGATCATCATCTAAAAATATTGACGTGTCAGGGTCATAATTTTTGATAAGAGTGTCAGTGCTGGCACCCACTTCAGCCATGATGTAACCACCATCGGCGGGGGTGTTAAATTGCATCAGGCCGAAGTTAACATTTGCATTATTCTCAAATATCAAGTTGGCTACTACTTTTTTAGCGACTACCATTCTGCTTTCCATGACCCCAAGACCCAGGGCATTATAATTTTCATAATTCCCTGTCCTCAGTCTTTCATCGTCCCACCAGTTAGTTGAACAGAGCACTCTGCCGGAGGATATTTTGATCCGTCCCTGCCAGTAGCCCAAATCTCTTAAAGACGTTCGGGCAGGCTCACATTGCCAGTTTACGCTGTCGATATCTGGCCAGAATTGATCGTCATAGTCATATCCCAACCACCAGCTACCTGTACGAATATAGACCGTCTTGGCAGATTTACTGCCTGTATATGTGGTTGTAGGGGCATATGGGGTTCCAGGGACATCTTCAGTACTCATACTGCCTGAGTTGTCAAAAACAAGCAGTACATTGGGTGTTATGTCGTTAGTACCTGCAACCCCATAGATGTCAGTATCATCAGCCCATGCGGGGTGAGTTAGACAGAGCAGTAGTGGTATGGCTAGATATCTTTTTTTCATGTAACACTCCTTGTTCATGTTAGGGGAAATCTGTTGGTGCAGGAACGTTAAAAAATGATGTTGCGGTTATCTACTAATTGGCAAAGTTGTTGTAAATCATAAATGTTCCTTCCTGAAGGATTACATTCTTTGTAAGACTTGGTGAGTAACTTGTTATGACATATCGTCTTATTTCAAAATTTTTCTCATCGTTAACAGTATCAGGGTCGGCATTACCTAGACTGGTAGGGTCGGGTTTGTCGACATGAGCTAGTTCAGCCGGAAAACTGTTTGCTGGATGATCGTCCTGCTCTTCCTGGCTTGGGTTGGCCGGTAGATCTTCCCAGCTCGCAATTGGGGTGGCGGTTGCTTCTATATCTCTGACTTTAAAAGTACCTATGATAATTCCATTTGGATCTGTACATTCGCTGAGATCGTTAATGCCATTGGCGTTGAGGTCTGCTCCTCCAGCCGGTGGAAAAAAAGCAGTTGTTTCAGGGGCCGTTACAAAGGCTGTTGTGAGCCATGTTCGATAGTTGTATTTGGCCGTAGCCAGACATGCTTCCTGATCATAAAAGTTTTCCTTGATATCTTTATCATTAGCCGCAATAAGTATCTCTGTGTTTGAGGTATTGGAGGCAGAGATTCCAAGAACAACAAGGATAAGAAGGATTACCATGGTGGCAACCAGTACAAAACCACCCTCGTTTTTCATGGGTTCAGTCGTTGGCATGGGAAGCATCAGCATATTCTCCTATGTCTTACAGTGTTTTGTTGAAATTCATGGATACTGTTTTTAGTCGATTCCCTTCGGTCCAGACAACATATACCTGTATGTCTAAACCTACCTGAGTGAGAGGGTTAATTGGATCCATGGTTGGAGCACCGTCGTAATAAACCATGTAGGTACCTACTTGTGTTGCTGCATCTGCAGCATCGTTGACGGTGCGTATAATGTTATTTGCGGGTGTGATGGCACCGAGGATCCCCATTCTTTGATATGCTGTACCTTGACCTGCTACATGGGGGGTGCTGGTGGTGTCATTCAGGCGTGCATCATTGAAGTCCCAGGAGAGGATCTGTTCTATCTGACTCAGGGCAAGGTTCGTTGCCTCTGTCAAATGGAATGAGCTGCCATTTCTGTTGATAGAATTGAGCTGCATGGCCCCGGCTCCTAACAGACCGATGGTAAGCACCATGACTGCTATCATAACTTCAATAAGGGTAAAGCCACTGTTGTTCAGTTTATGCTGTCTCATGATTTGTGCCCAATAATATTGGTGATACGTCTATTCGTGTACCCCGGCAATTTGTCATTTACAGGGGGGGGTTGCGTAATTCAATGGTTGCTGTGAGCAGACGTCTGCGGAAGTTATCGTTAAAACGATTTGTATTGTTGCCGATACCATCAAAATCCCATGCGCTGCCGGCAAGACAGGCATCGTTTAATACTGCTGGTGGAGGAGCCTGAGGACAGGAGGCAGGGAAATAATCAAATGTACTGAGGAAGTCGGGTTCAGATTGAGCAGCCCGAGCCAGCATTGAGACCTGTATGGTCGTGATGTCAGCGAGTCCGGTACCTGCTACCGGTGCAGTTATTGTGTTACCATCGGTGTCCAGATAAACAAATTCAAGGGCGTCAATGTTTTCTGCAAGAGCCCTTTTGTTGGCCCCATCTACTTCCCGGCCTATATCCGTGTCACCGTCGGCGTAAGCATCGTAGAGGTCATATTGAATGGTCTGCATGGTACCTGAATTGTCTATTTCATTGCTAAACTCCAGCAGGTTCGTTTGGGCGGTGATTATTTGTCCTGTGTGGTTAACAGGGGAATAGGAGGCCATGCGTAGTTCTCGGGCCATCAGGTTCATGGCGGCTCTCAGGTTTTGTTGCATAACAACTACTTCCTCCTGAATACCATAACTTTTTTTCTGGTTTTGAAATGTGGAGAACACTCCTATCATTACCACACTGGAAATGGCCAGGGTGATCATCAGTTCTACCATAGTAAAACCGTTTGTATTTGTAATTTTGGATTTTATGGTATTCATTTATTCAATCCAGTTGTTTTGATTGTATGGTAAAATGCCACTGTATTTTCTCAGTTTAATAGCTCCACTGACCACTGTGGTTATTGCATAAACAATATGGTTTTGGTCGTTTACTAGGTATATGGTGCCATTGCCCGTTGTTCCATTGCTATTATAAGTACAAAAGGGAGGAGGACCGGGGTTGCCGGCAAAAACCACACTGCCCGCCGGGCCTGCTCCATTCCAGTCGACAAGTCCAGCCGGAAATCCAAAATCTATTCCGTTCCCGTAGCCAGCAAGATTTGTACGCTGCTCGCTTGGCAGGTTAATGGTTCCGCTGCTGTCAGTATCGATAAAGTAAAACCCGGGAGTCACGGTATTGTCAAAAACAATCCGGACACTGGCATTTTCTCTTATTGCCAGCAATCGTGTCTGCTGTAATGTGGAGTACAGATCCCTTGCAGCACTCTTGAGTTTATAATTCGGTAACCATGCTATAATTGATGGCACAGTAATGGCTGACATAATGCCTATCACTACGACTACAACCATGACTTCGACAAGAGTAAATCCTGATTTTGTTGCAAAAGGGATAGTTGGAAAACGTTTTTGCTGGTTCATTCTCTTCTCAATAGGTTAATCAAAGCGAGTCTTCATGCGGACTCTTTTTGTCTTTCATTTATAAGAAAGCTGAAGTTTCCCGCTTTTATAGAGGGTACGATTTGGGATCAATCACAAGCGGGAAAATGTTGCTTTAAAAAGACCCCCCAATGATCCCAACAGGCTAGTGAAAAGGCCGTCGCGTAAGCACCTGATA
>Ga0208900_1001338_pt1 | contig 13227 bp, 9 predicted proteins | sample AntAceMetag02UKK_FD_184763 | JGI IMG/M metagenome (GOLD analysis project Ga0208900, IMG submission 184763) | Saline lake microbial communities from Ace Lake, Antarctica - Antarctic Ace Lake Metagenome 02UKK (SPAdes) (version 2) | ecosystem: Environmental > Aquatic > Non-marine Saline and Alkaline... | reverse complement strand
GTCTTTCAGTCTTTCTCCTGTTTCAGTTTTTCTTCTGTTTCAGTCTTTCATTCTTTCTTCTGTTTCAGTCTTTCATTCTTTCTTTTGTTTCAGTCTTTCAGTTTTTCTTTTGTTTCAGTCTTTCAGTCTTTCTCCTGTTTCAGTTTTTCAGTTTTTCAAATGTTTCAGTTTTTCAGTCTTTCAGTCTTTCTCCTGTTTCAGTCTTTCAGTTTTTCTTTTGTTTCAGTTTTTAAGTTTTTAAGTTTTTCTTCTGTTTCAGTCTTTCATTCTTTCTTTTGTTTCAGTCTTTCAGTCTTTCTCCTGTTTCAGTCTTTCAGTTTTTCTTTTGTTTCAGTTTTTCAGTCTTTCAAACGTTTCAGTTTTTCAGTTTTTCTTCTGTTTCAGTCTTTCAGTCATTCAGCAGTTTCAATCATTGGCCAAGCCCCTTAACAATTTTTAATACAGCCTCACAAAGCAAGCATCTTGTATTGTTTACTTTTGCAATTAAAATTTATTCTAAATAAAATTTTAATATGCCACATTATCATTCTCTTGGTAAGATTCCCCATAAACGACATACACAATTCCGAAAGCCCGATGGCAGCCTCTACTCAGAGCAGTTGGTTTCCACCGAAGGATTCTCTGACCTTTATTCGCTGGTTTATCACACCTGGGAACCAACAAGGGTACTGAAAATTGAAGATCCTTATTCTGTTGCACCAAAGGTTGCGATTGATAAAAATTTGCAACATCGCAGTTTGCTGGGATTTAATGTTAAACCCGAAGACGATTATTTGAAGAGTAGAAAATATGTGCTGGTCAATAACGATGTCTATATCAGCCTTGCTGCTCCAAAAAAATCGATAGCCGACTATTTTTACAAAAACTCCGGTGCCGATGAAATGGTGTTCGTGCATAAAGGCGAGGGAACACTCAAAACAATGTATGGTCAAATAAGGTTTTCCTATGGCGACCATCTAATTATTCCCAAAGGGATTATCCACCAATTTGAATTTGACACCGAGGACAACAGGCTGTTTATTGTCGAATCGTTTACGCCATTAAGGTTTCCAAAAAGGTATATCGGGCGCACAGGACAATTATTAGAACATTCGCCATTTTGCGAGCGCGACATCAGGAAACCAGAAAATCTTGAAACCAATGATTTGAAAGGTGATTTTATGGTAAAAATCAAGCGTGATGATATGATTTGGAATTATCATTACCAAACGCATCCTTTCGATTTGATTGGCTGGGATGGCCACTTGTATCCTTATGCTTTATCGATACACGATTTTGAGCCCATCACTGGCCGTGTTCATCAGCCGCCGCCAGTCCACCAAACTTTCGAAACCCCCACTTTTGTAATGTGTGCTTTTGTTCCACGGCTCTACGATTACCACCCCGATTCAATTCCTGCACCATACAACCACAGCAATGTTGATTCGGATGAAGTGCTTTACTATGTTGATGGAGAGTTTATGAGCCGCAAGCATGTCGAAAAAGGGATGATTTCCTTGCACCCGACCGGCCTTGTTCACGGCCCGCACCCCGGAACTGTTGAGAAAAGTGTTGGGCAAAAGGAAACCCTCGAGCTGGCAGTAATGGTTGACACTTTCAAGCCCCTGAAAATTACAGAGGATGCGCTCACCATCGAAGACAAAAACTATTACAAAAGCTGGATCGACTAAACTAAGAAATTAAAATCATCAATCTAACTTCAAATCTCTAACATCTAACCTCTAACCTCTAAATTCTAACCTCTAAATTCTAACATCTAAATTCTAACATCTAAATTCTAACATCTAAATTCTAACATCTAAATTCTAACATCTAAATTCTAATTTCTAAATTCTAACCTCTAAATTCTAACTTCTAAATTCTAACCTCTAAATTCTAACATCTAAATTCTAACCTCTAAATTCTAACATCTAAATTCTAACCTCTAAATTCTAACCTCTAAATTCTAACCTCTAAATTCTAACCTCTAAATTCTAACCTCTAACTTCTAACATCTAACATCTAAACTCATAAAATATGACATCACAAAATAACGAAACAGAATTCCTCCCCATCGACGGGACTGATTATGTAGAATTCTACGTTGGCAATGCCAAACAGGCAGCGCACTATTACCAAACAGCCTTTGGTTTTCAGCCTTTAGCCTATGCCGGCCTCGAAACCGGTTTAAAAGACAGGGCTTCCTACGTTTTAAAACAAGACAAGATCAGGTTTGTGTTTACAACAGCTCTGTATCCTGAAAGCACCATTGCCGGACACCAGATAAAACATGGCGATGGGGTAAAGGTGGTTGCACTTTGGGTGGATGATGCCCGGAAATCTTATGAAGAAACGATGAAACGCGGCGCAAAATCGTACTTTGAGCCAAAGGTTGACAAAGACGAAAATGGTGAAGTAGTTACTTCAGGAATTCATACTTACGGTGATACCGTACATATTTTTGTGGAACGTAAAAACTACAATGGCGTGTTTCTTCCCGGATACGAAAAATGGGAACCCCATTATCAGCCGAAAGGCGTGGGTTTGAAATATGTTGACCATATTGTTGGAAATGTTGACTGGGGGCAAATGAATACCTGGGTCGATTTTTATGCCGATGTGATGGGCTTTAAACAAATTATATCTTTTGACGACAATGATATTTCTACCGAATACACCGCGCTGATGAGCAAGGTGATGTCGAATGGAAACGAAAGAATTAAATTTCCGATTAACGAGCCTGCCAAAGGAAAAAAGAAATCGCAAATTGAAGAATACATTGATTTTTACCAGGGTGGCGGGGCTCAACATGTAGCCATGGCAACCGATGATATTCTTGCTACCGTATCGGAATTACGCGATCGGGGGGTGGAGTTCCTCAGGGTTCCCGATACTTATTATGATACTTTATTGAGCAGGGTTGGCGAAATTGATGAAAAGGTGCTCCAATTAAAGGATCTGGGGATTTTGGTCGATCGGGATGATGAAGGCTATCTTTTGCAGATTTTCACTAAACCCGTCCAGGATCGTCCCACGGTGTTTTATGAAATTATTCAGCGCAAAGGTGCCCGTTCATTTGGAAAAGGTAATTTTAAAGCGCTCTTCGAATCCATCGAAATTGAACAGGGTAGGAGGGGAACGCTTTAGTTTCTATAATGTAGGTTTTAAAAATGTCAAGTAATTTTATAAAAGAGATTCGTAATTATTTAGGTGGCAGAATCTAATTCCTCGTCATCTTGACCCCATCCCACCCTTCCCCTGAAAGGGAAGGGAGACCCGCCACACAAGCTGCAGCAGCGGCCAGTGCGTAGGAATCCTCCCCCTTGAGGGGGAGTTAGAGGGGGTCAATGGAAGTAGCCATTTTAATGAGAGCTAATAAAAAGCACCTAAATAGTTACAAAGTTTCAATGAATTAAGTTTCAGCTTTAAAAATATACGATTTCAGATATTTGATTTTAGATGCTAGTATGTATCAGTTTGAAAAATGATAATTAAGGTAAATTTTTAAAAATATGATCAAAGCAAACGACCCGTCACTCCAATCATGGTTGAAGGTTGAGGAAAAGAGTGATTTCCCCATTCAAAATATTCCTTTCGGAATTTTTAAACCGAAGAACAGAACCGCCCCACGGGTGGGAACCCGCATTGGAAATTTTGTGATTGACCTTGCAGCCATTGCCGAAAAAGGATATTTCAAGGATGAAGGCGTGGAAAAAAAAAATGTGTTTTCCCAGGCAACACTCAACGAATTTATTGCACTTGGAAAACCAATTTGGCAAGGGGTGAGGAATAAAATTTCCGAAATTTTTAATTTAAAAAATCAGGAAATTTGGAATACCGAAGATTTTAAGGAAGGCATTTTTCACCACGCCGGCGAAGTTGAAATGTTGATGCCTGTTAAGGTTGGCGATTATACCGATTTTTATTCAAGCATCGAACATGCCACCAATGTCGGCATAATGTTTCGCGACCCCAAAAATGCACTGCTCCCCAACTGGCGACATATCCCGGTAGGTTACCATGGCCGGGCTTCTTCGATCGTGGTTTCGGGAGCTGAGATTCATCGGCCGGTAGGCCAAACCAAAGCTGATGATAAGGAAATGCCCGATTTTGGCCCGACACGTTCATTCGACTTTGAGCTTGAAATGGCTTTTGTAACAGGCAAACCTACCCAACTTGGTGAAAGGATACCAGTTGAAAACGCCAAAGATCATATTTTTGGGATGGTGCTTTTCAACGACCTTTCAGCACGCGATATGCAAAAATGGGAATATGTTCCGCTGGGACCCTTTCTCGCCAAGAATTTCGGATCGGTAATTTCACCGTGGATTGTAACACTCGATGCCCTTGAGCCTTTTGTTGTTAAGGGGCCAAAGCAGGAACCAAAAGTATTGCCGTATCTTCAATATGAGCCTGCATCAAACTATGATATCAATCTTGAAGTGCTACTTGAAAACGATAGCTTTAAATCGCATAAAATCAGTAGTTCAAACTTTAAATATATGTATTGGAACATGTTTCAGCAGTTGGCGCACCACACAGTAAATGGCTGCAATATTAATGTTGGAGATATGTATGGTTCGGGTACCATTAGCGGTCCAAATTCTTCCTCCTATGGTTCGATGCTCGAGTTGAGCTGGAAAGGAACAAAGCCACTGCAAATGCCCGATGGCACCGAGCGAAAATTCATAAACAACAACGACACAATCATCATGAAAGGGTATGCCGAAAAAGATGGCGTGAGGGTTGGGTTTGGCGAATGTCGTACAAAAGTGTTGCCGGCACTGGAATACTAAATCTTAGTGTAAACTTGTGTCTCCCGATAGCTATCGGGATGTCTAAGTGGTAACATATTAAAATCTACCACTAAGGCACTAAGAAAAAAGAATTTATAATAATTGAATTGACAAATGAAAAGCTTTCAGGGCAACCATTCAACAATTACTCAATCAACCATCAACTATTCAACAATTAACTATTCAACCATCAACAATTCAACAATTAACTATTCAACAATTCACTATTCAACAATTAACAATTAACCAATAACGATTAACCAACTCCCGCATGATCAAAAAAATATCGCCGGAAGAAATATCCGGGCCGCAACTGCATAAATTCCTGCTTGGATCCATTGCACCCAGGCCTATTGCTTTTGTTAGCTCCATCGACAAGGCAGGAAACTCCAACCTTTCACCATTCAGCTTTTTTAATGCTTTTGGGATAAACCCCACCACTTTGATTTTTTCACCTTCAAGGCGTGGGCGCGACAATACCACCAAGCATACCTACCAAAATGTGAAAGAAGTTCCCGAAGTGGTGATAAACGTGGTGAATTACGAGATGGTGCAGCAGGCAAGCCTGGCCAGTACTGAATATCCTAAAGGTGTAAACGAATTTATAAAGGCTGGTTTTACGCCTTTGCCATCGTTAACTATAAAACCTTTCAGGGTGAAAGAATCGCCCGTGCAACTCGAATGTGTTGTTCGGGAAGTGATTGAGACCAGCGATAGGGGCGGTGCTGCAAACCTTGTAATTTGTGAAGTAAAAATGATACATGTACACGAAAGTGTGCTTGGAGAAAATGGAATTCCCGAGCCGGACAAAATCAGGCTCGTTGGCCGCCACAGTGGCGATTATTACGTGAAAGCCTTTGGCGAAAGCCTTTTTGAAGTAGAGAAACCTTTAGCACGATTGGGTATTGGAATTGATAATTTGCCCGAAAAAATAAAATTCAGCAAGGTGTTGACAGGTAACCACCTGGGACAGTTGGGTAATGTTGAAGTTCTTCCTGATATTATCAGCATCGAAAAAGTTAAAGAAGATAAAGAAGTTCATCCACTTTTCAATGAGCTATCCAGCAATCCCATCCATCTTGAACATGAAATTCACTTGTTGGCCATTAAATGGCTCGACACCGGCAGGGTAGCGGATGCGCTTGCACTATTACTCATCGACACCAATTAATGCAACAATACGACATTATAATTGCCGGGGGCGGGGCTGCCGGTTTAAGCCTTGCATATTATCTTAGCCGCTCACGGTTAAAGGATAAAAGGGTTCTGATTATTGATAAAGACAAAAAAGAAAAAAATGACCGAACCTGGGGCTTTTGGGCTAAAGACAAAACTGCGTTCGATAGTATTGTAAGTCAGAAATTTAATAAGCTCGATTTTCACAGCGATTTTTATCATTCTTGCATCCAGCTTAACGATTACAATTATTCAGTAATCAAAGGTCTGGATTTTTATAATTTCATTAAAAATCACTTTAAAGACTTTCCGAATTTTGAATTCTTAAATACCACTATTTCAGGATTCTCAAACACGAAGCATGAAGCTTTGGTTGAAACAAGCGCTGGAGTTTTTAAGGCAAGCTGGATTTTCAATAGCATTTTTAATGAAAATGAAATCGTAAAAGCAGCCTCTTCCAAACTTTATTTACGGCAGCATTTTAAAGGTTGGCTTATCGAAACTCAAAGCCCTGCTTTCGATCCTGATACTTTTTCGATGTTCGATTTCAGGACACCACAGCAAAACTTAATGAGGTTTTTTTATGTAATCCCCGAAAGTAAAACCCGTGCCTTGGTAGAATACACACTGTTTTCGGAATACCTGCTGGACAAAGGCCAGTACGATGCTGCCATAAAAAAATACATTCACGAAATACTCAAAATTGAAGATTATAAAATTGTGGATGAGGAGTTTGGCGTTATCCCGATGACGAATTATTTGTTTCCGGCCACTGAAGGCAAGCACATTATCAACATTGGCTCATTAGGTGGAAGCTCGAAACCTTCGTCGGGATATACTTTTATGCGCATTCAGAAACATCTGCAAAAAATTGTTGTAGCCTTAGAAAATGGAAATAGTCCGGTAATACCTGCAAATTCTACCCGGCGTTACCGGTTTTACGATTCAGTATTGCTCAATATTCTTAAAACCAGGGGCGATCTTGCCGAAAAACTATTTTCGTTGATGTTTAAAAACAATTCCATAAAACAACTTTTTAATTTTTTGGATGAAGAAGGCGGCATTTTAAACGATCTCAAAATCATTACTTCACTGCCCCCGCTACCTTTTCTGCGATCAACTTTCGCACTTTTTTTAAAAAAATAGCTTTCGATGGTTTTTTTACCCAGCGTGTTTTTTTTTAGTGTTGTTGCTGCTGTGTTGCAAAGGCTATTATATTTGTTGAGAGAAAAAAAATAGCAATGCGGAGAAAAAAAATAGAAATCAGTAACATTACATCACCACTTTTTTATCCTTCCTTATTTTTATTGTTCATAGTTTTACCGCTATTTTTTTTAAATCAAACCATCGACAAAGTGCTGATGCCACGGCTGATGTTTGTAAACGTGTTCCTGTTTTTGTTTTTCGTGGCAACCCTCGTCAAACCTGCATTTCTTAAAATTGATTTTCAGGTATTGAAAAATAAGCTTTTCCTTTTTTTTCTTCTTTTTATCATCTTCAGTTTTGGTTCTCAATTTTGGGCTTTAAACTTTCGTGAAGGCTATTTTGACTCGGTAAAATCATTTTCAACATTACTTTTATTTTTTGTCTTTGTTCAATTATTTAGTGGCACAGATAACATCCATATCAAAATTACCCGGATTATTATTATTATTGCTTTGGTAAATTCGGGCATCGGCCTTTACGAGTACGCCAACAAAGTACTGCCTAACCCTGATTTATTGATAGATAAACAAAGTGTGATTTACATGGTAAAGGGCATTTTTGGCCATAAAAACCAATTTTCGATTGCCCTGGCTTTGCAGGTTCCTTTTCTTGTTTTTGGATTCATAAAACTAAAATCGTATTGGAAAACAGCTTCAATAATTGCATTGTTGATGGTGTTATTGATGGTGATTTTGCTTAAAACACGGTCGGTTTGGTTGGCTCTGTTTATTTCATCTATTGCACTTTCGGCATTTATCATTATTCATTCAGCCAAGTTTGAGATCAATAAAACCCTTCGCAAAAAGTTGTTGTTTTCTGCAATTGCAGTTTTTATTTTTGTTTCATCACTTTTAGGTGTTGCAGTTATTTTAAATACTTCTGTTGGTAAAAAGATTGCATCGATAGCAGATGCCGGCGATCGCGCAAACATAGACCGGCTAAAGGTTTGGGGCTTTACCTTTGACATGGCAATGGAAAGGCCATTAACCGGAGTTGGAGCAGGTAACTGGAAATGGGAAGCCCCGAAGTATCATAAAAAGGTGGGTATTAGCATTGAGCATGCCAACTGGCAGCGGCCACATAACGATTACCTCTGGGTAATATCTGAAAAGGGAATTCCGGGTTTGTTGCTTTTCCTGGCAATATTTTTCCTGGCCTACATCCAGGCATTCAAAATTATCAGGTCGAAAGTTCCGAATGATATAAAGCTTTTCGTGGCGCTTGTTTGCGGGGGTTTGCTAATTTACAATATCGTTTCATTTTTTACTTTTCCGCTCGAACGCATCAATCACCAGCTTTATTTGGCTTTGTTTCTTGCCATAATTGTTAGCTTAAATTATTTATCATCCCCAAAAAAACAACTTAATATTTCGAGATACTACCTTATTATTCCGGCAATGCTTTTCACTTTATTTGGTAGTTATTATGCCCTCGAAATGATTAAATCAGAAACCCATCTTTTGAAAGCCAAAAGGGCACAGGGTGAGGCAAATTGGAACAAAACCATTACGGAAGCAGAAGCGGCGCTTAATCCTTTTCGGGATATTGACCCGGAGAATACACCCATTTATTGGTACATTGGGTCGGCCTATAACAATTTAAGAGATTCCCAAAAAGCCGTTGAGTATCTGCGGAAAGCCCGGAAAATTAGTCCAAACAACGCAGTAGTACTAAATAATTTAGGCCAGGCTTATTATGAAGTTGGTGAAGTTGAAAAAGCGGTGAAGGTTTTGAGAAAAGCACTAAAATTATATCCACGATTTTCGGAAGCAAATACTAATATTGCCACTTGTTACTACAGCATAGGCGACTATAAAAATGCCTACAAAGCCCTGTTATCAATCAAGCCAAATCAAAGATCGGAAGTAGTTAAAAATAATATTAACATTTTAGCAGACCAGCTTGGCGAAAAAACAGAAAGGAAAATTCGTAGGTCGGTTTGGCGAAGTTTTCATCCCAAACCTCCAAAAAAAAATATTAAAAAAGTTAAGAAACCACAGTAATTTTTATTGAATCATGGGTAAGAAAAACAATAAGAGAACGCATGTTAAAGGAGTTCAGAAGAAAACAACAGTTTCAAAAAATGCTGTCCCCTGGTTTTTTTACATTTTTTTCGGGCTGTTATTCAGTTTACTCCCGCTTGTTTACTATCGTAATGGTCTTGATCCTGCCATTCATCCCCGCTTACTATTTTTAGGGATTATTCTAATTCCCTCACTGGTGTACTTGTTTTGGATTCGTAAAAAGCCCTTCCTCAATTCATCGGTTTTATTTCAGGCAATTTTTTATTTCCTTGCGGGATATACAGCAATTACGGCTGTTTCGATGATTTTTGCTGTTAATCCCGGCGAAAGCATGTACGATATCAATAAATCATTTTCGATTTTAATATTCATTGGGTTCAGCAGCATTTTGTTTTTCAACACCAAAAACTGGCAAAATAGTTTACCATTGTTTTTTATTATCCCTGCACTTGTTTTAATTTCGATAGGGATAGGTGAGTATTACGAGCATGTTCTTTTTGCCATAAGCGAACACAATGCCGAAAGCTTGCCCTGGATTTACCAGGTACGTGGAAACATGGCCCACAAAAATCAATATTCGATTGCACTGATGCTCATGCTTCCATTTTTAATATTTGGAATTGTAAAACGTAAAGGCTTTTTTAAATTCCTCTTTGCCTTCCTGTTCATCATTATCCTTATCATTTTGATTGTACTAAAAACCCGTTCTGTATGGGTAGGGATGGCAACTTCAACGTTTGTTGCTGTGATAATTCTTGTGTTTTTTGGGAACCATTTTAAACTTAAAAAAAATATCAGAATGGCAGTTGGACTTACCTTGTTACTAGCTTCGCTTGCTTTAGCAAGTGTGGTGTATTTTAGCGAAACCACCAACAAAGAGTCCATTGTTTTTAAGCTGAAAAATATTACAAACCCCGCTGATGGCAATAATATTCACAGGATAAAAATATGGGAACTTACAGGCCAAATGATAAAAGACCGCCCTTTGCATGGTGTTGGTGCAGGCAACTGGAAAATTGAATCCCGGTATTATTTTGCAGGATACAATTTCTCTAAAGTCCAGCTTAACTGGCTTCGTCCGCATAACGACTATTTATGGGTTTTTTCGGAAAAAGGTGTTTTTGGAATCCTGTTGTTTCTTGGCATTTTCGTAACAGCTTTCGTGTATTTCAGGAAAATTATAATTTCTGATTTAGAAACTGAAAAAAAAATATTGGCGCTGTTACTAACATCCGGGATAATAAGTTATTTGACCGTATCATTTTTTACCTTTCCGCTTGAGCGGATGAACCACCAGATTTATATTGCTCTTATGCTGGCAGCCCTTACTGCACTTTACCATCAAAAGTTTGGAAAAACTCAAAAGTCGGCAGCTGTGAAAATCCTGGCTGTATTTTCAATATTACTACTTGGGTTTTCAGTTTTCTATGCAATTACTGTATTGGATATGGAAAGAAAAGTTAAGCAGGCACGAATTTTACATCAAACAAACAAGTGGGAGGAGCTCAATAAATTATCCAAAGAAATTCCAAAAACATTTAAAACTTTAGATGCTGAGGCTATGCCTCTGGACTGGTATGCCGGATTATCCTTTGCTAATCTTAATAAAATTGAAGAAGCAAATCAGGCCTACCTAAAGGCTTTTCACCAAAACCCCACAAAAGAATCTGTGCTTAATAACCTCGGTAGAACATATTTTCAAATGGGGGATTATGAAAATGCTAAAGTATATTTTGAAAAAGCGCTGGTAATTTTACCCGATTATTTTGAGGCATTGGTTAATTTATCATCCACCTATATCCAGATTGATGATTATGAAAATGCTTATGCTACCCTGAATAAAATCCAACGTAACCAATTGAACGATCCCCTAAAGAAGAATCTTAGGTTTGTTCAAAGAAAGCTCCGGGAACAAGGTAAACTGCCCGAAAATTGATCCGGTTGAAATCAATATCCGTCTTCTTCTTCCTCTTCTTAATTTTTACCACGACTTACGCTGATTAGTGCGATTTTTTTTCTGCAAAGACCAGCTTTGCCGACTAAGGAAAATTCCATATATAGATGGATCCTAATTAGTAAGACTAACATGGTTTTATGAATTGATTGATATTTATTTTTGTATAATTTTAAAGATATTAAATAAAAACTAAAGGCTTAAATTAACTCAAAATAACTTATTTTCGCATCCTATTTTGAAACCGAAATCTTATGAACGAAAAACTTCAGGAACTCACAAATAAAATTTACCAGGAAGGTCTGGAAAAAGGGAAAAACGAAGCAGAGCAGATTGTATTAGCAGCAAAATCTGAAGCAGAACAAATTTTAAGTTCGGCCAGGAACGAAGCAATCCTAATTACCGAAACTGCTGCCAAAGAAACTGAAGTGCTGAGGAAAAATACTGAATCAGAATTGCAGATGTCCACAAAGCAGGCCATTGCAGCAGTAAAGCAAAAAATAGCTGATATCCTGGTTGACGAAACTGTAAACGAAACTGCCAGCCAGGCATTCAAAGACCTTGAATTTGTAAAATCCCTTATGCTTAAAATAGCCGAAAACTGGGATAAAATTGAAACCGAAGGTAAGGATGTGATGTTTTTCCTTGCAGAAAAGGAGCAAAAAGAAATTGAAACATTTTTAAAAGCTAAGGTGGCCGCAAAAATTAAAGGTGGGTTGGAAGTTGATTTTGAAGAAGGAATAAAAAGTGGTTTTAAAATAGGTCCCAAAGACGGAAGCTATAAGCTCAGTTTCACCGATAAAGATTTTAGCCATTTTTTCAAAACCTTCCTCCGTCCACGAATCAGGAAATTCTTTGTTGAAAGCTAGTCAATATGCTACAATTGAAGAATAATTATCACTACCTCGTTGCCGGCCTGCCCGACTTACTTTTGGATGAAGGGCGACAGAAATCTTCTGTTGCTTTTTTTAAAGAAGAGTTTGGGCAAAAGCTGCATCGCAACGATTTTGACCTGGTAAAATACCTGTTCCTAAAGTTTGATAATGCCAACCTGCTAAACCTTTTAAACAAAAATTCTAAAGCATTTTTAGATCAGGGTAACTATACCCGGGAATTTCTCGAAGAACAAATCAAAGAGCCCGACCATAGAATTTTACCCTACCTAAAAGATTTTATTGTTAGCTTTAAGGCAGGCGAACGCGAGCCTTCTGATGCTTCCTGGGAAACCATTCTGGACAATGAATTTTTTATTTTTTTATTAAACACCAAAAACGATTTTTTAAGAAATTGGTTTCAATTCAAGTTGAATTTTCAAAATGTAACAACAGCATTGGCTTGCCGCGATCATAAAATATCACCGGAAAAATATCTTACAGGAACAAATACTGTTACCGAAATCATTCTACGAAGCAATGCCAACGATTTTGGGCTTCACCAGGAATTTCCTGAAGTTGAAAAGATTTTACAAGCCTGGCAGCACGACACAATAATCGAACGTGAGCAAGCCCTGGATCAATTTAAATGGGAATGGATTGATGAGCAAATTTTTTTCCACTATTTTACCATCGAGCGCTTATTAGGCTTTTTGTTGCAACTGGAAATGGTGGAAAGATGGATGAAACTGGACGAAAAAACCGGTCAGAAAATGTTCGACCTCCTGCTGGGAAACATGAATAAAGAATACGAATTACCGGAAGAATTCAATCTTCAATACGGAAAACGAAAATAGTTTTCTAATAAGCCATGAATCCGCAAGCGGATTCTTTATCATCATCGGATTGAACGGATTTTAGATGATTAATATGAGTGTTACTTTGGATTCCGGATCACCACGTTATATTGATCTGATAAAAATACTTGCGGATTTTAGGATAACAAATAATGATTAATGCCGGGCTACGCCCGTGCATCCTCGAAAAATTACGAAAATGAAGCATTTTCTATTTTTCGGGGCTAATAACGATTAACCAATAACTTTTAACTTTCAACTTTCAACTTTCAACTTTCAACTTTCAACTTTTAACTTTTAACTTTTAACTTTATCACATGAAAAAGATTAAATCAGTATTATTAGGCCTTCTGTTTTTATTTG
>Ga0208900_1001331_pt1 | contig 13254 bp, 7 predicted proteins | sample AntAceMetag02UKK_FD_184763 | JGI IMG/M metagenome (GOLD analysis project Ga0208900, IMG submission 184763) | Saline lake microbial communities from Ace Lake, Antarctica - Antarctic Ace Lake Metagenome 02UKK (SPAdes) (version 2) | ecosystem: Environmental > Aquatic > Non-marine Saline and Alkaline... | reverse complement strand
CTTTGTTTGGATGGCAAGCGGAAAATCATCAACTCCATAAGTCCTTGGAAGTTCAAGTTGAGCCTCTTCATTATCTCTGACAATGATAAAACCAGCCATCCCCTTTGAAACATGTTCATTTGTTTTTTCATGCAAGTGAGGATGATACCAATATGTTCCTGCATTATCCATTACTGTAAATGAAGGATTCCAGGTTTCGCCCGGGAGAATAACAGTATGCGGTCCACCATCATTTTCAGGGGATACATGCATACCATGCCAATGAATTGTGGTGGTATCATCCAATTGGTTAGTTACCGTAATATCTACATCATCATCTTTATTCATTATTAATGTTGGCCCAAGAATATTCCCATTTACACCCATCGTGTTTGTAATTTGCCCATCAAGAAATTGGTATGTGCCGTTTTGTAGGGTCAGATCAAAGTTACTTCCTGAAATTGTATCAGGAATTAACAATGGATTCTGGGCTGAAATCAGCGAGGTAAAGAAAAATAAAATCATGGCGAATATCGAAATGGTTTTCATGTTTAAAACGTTTTATGATGAATTAAAAAATTAACAATATAAATCGGATCCTTTATTTTAGTGTTTCACGGGTCTCGCCGCATTTGAGCATCATGTCGCCAAAATAGGGGTTACTGATCTGTTTATCTTCGCTCAACCAATAGGCACCCTTATTATCAAAGGCCATGGGGCAGTACTGATAAAAGGCTGTTTGTCCGTCCAGGCCAAAGTTTTTCAGACTGGTGTAAAGCGCCTCGCTAAAGCGGGCAAAAACCTTACGCTGTTGTTCGATGTTCGTGGAGCTGCTGATCGCTTCAATTGAGCTGTTCAATATCTTCAATTGTTCCATCCACAGTATGTGTGCCTCGCCTTTGAGCAAAGTCATATCCACCGCCTTTAAAGCCGAGCTTACCGCTTGTGCTTCTGTGCTTACTTTTTGTGCATCGCCTTCCACAAAGGCATTTTTCATTTCAAGGTAGGCGTTATATACTTTGGCAAGTTGTGCTTTAAATGCCGGGTTGCTAGTGAGGGCTTCACTTTGAGTGAAACCCTCACTTGCTGCAGTGAAACCCTCACCTGACTCCCCACCCGCTGTGGGCATTTCCGTCCCGCCATGGTTATGACCGGTCATGGCCGGACCGCCGGCAGGATTCATCATGCTTGGCTTGCCGGCCAGTTGGGCTGCAGCATCAATGCTAAAGGTGCCATTTACTGCAATTTCTTCGCCTTTCTGCAAGCCCTCTTCAATAATATAACTTTCGCCCAATGCCGGGCCAAGTGTTACCTTTCGCATTTTAAAATTCACTCCTTGATCGGTGGTAGATTTTACATATACCACCGAACGTTTACCTGTCCACATCACGGCTGTTTTTGGGACAACCACAGCTTCGGATTTATTGGGCAGCTGCGCCTGAACAGTACCCGAAACAAACATTTCGGGTTTTAGCTTTAAACCTGGGTTGGTACTTGCCACCCGTGCTTTGGCCACCCGGGTTTTCGGGTCGATTACCGGGTCGAGAAAGGAGATTGATCCGCTAAAGGTTTCGCCTGGAAAGGAAGCTATAGTAAATTCAACTTTATCACCTTTTTTAATCCACGGCATATCCGATTCGTATATATCAAAAAGCACCCATACTTTTGAAAGATCGGCAATTTCGTAAATGGCTTCTCCTCTTCGGATATAATCTCCGGGATTTACCATTTTTTTGGTCACATAACCCGAAACATCTGCCTGAACATCAAAGGTTTCTCTTGTAGTTCCGGATTGCAAAATTTGCTCCACCTGATTGTCCGTCAACTTCCAGTTTTTCAATTTTTCTTTGGCTGCACTGAAAAGCTGCGGTTGAGACTCCTTTATCTTTTGCGCTTGAAACAATTCTTCCTGGGCAGTGACCATGTCGGGGGAGTAGATGGATGCAATGGTTTGGCCTTTATTCACAAATTCACCCGTAAAATTCACCATCAATTTTTCGATCCTGCCGGGTATGTGTGATGATTGAGAATATACCAAACGCTCATCTTCCTGAACCTTACCATTTAATCGAACAAGTTTAATCGGCACCATAGAACCCACAACGGCTGTTTGAATGCTTGCCAGTTGCATGGCGGTGGGCGACATACTTATGGCCATTGGGTCGATGTTGCTGTTCTGTTCATCCTCCAGCGGAATTAAATCCATGCCGCATATCGGGCAATCGCCCGGCTCATTTTGCCTGATTTGCGGATGCATGGAGCAGGTCCAGATGGTTTCCCCTGCTACTTCTTCGGTTTCATGTTGGTGTTCGCCGCTTGTCTTATTCTCTGAACCACCAAATATGAACCAGCCCAGCAATAAACCTACTGCCAGTGTTGCAAGTGCTATTATTATTGTTATTTTATTTGTATTCATCGTTAATATGTTTTTGCTGTGATGTAATTTAATTTTGCCAAAGCAATCTGATACTGAACTTCTGCCGTGGCTTTCATCTTTTCGTATTTCAGCAGTTGTTGTTGCATGCGCAATACCTCTTCAAAATCTTTTCCTGAATTGCCGTAAGCGCTAAACAATAAATTCAGCGTTTGATTAGTTTCCTGAATTTGCTCATTATACAAGTCAATTAATTCCTTTTGTTGCTGAGTTTGAAACCAGACTACTTCATAATTTGTAGTGAGCATATTGATGGTTTCTTCCTTTTGCAGCGAATAGCTTTCCTGCATCAATTGCTGCTCTTTTTCCGCGGCATCATATCTTTTTCTGAAAATTGGGATACCCACAGAAACCATTGGCATCAGAATGTCTTTGCCGTTATCCGGAATGCTTGCATCGCTGCGTTTACCAACAATCGCATAATCTAACCCTAACCCCAATTTTGGGAGGCCCTGTTTTTGAGCCGCGATTTCGCTGGCTTTACTGGCTTTTATTTTCAGGTCCAGCTCATTCAAAACCGGATTATTGGTCAGCAAAGAATCTTTGCGAAAGTTTTCCGATAATGATTCTGCATCCAGGGAATTGCTAATAATAACTACTTCGTTTTCGCCTCTGTTGAGCAAGTTGTTGAATGTTGTACGCAATGGTTTTTCCTTTTTGTTAATTATGCTGAGGTTGGTAGTTGCCTCTTTTAGCATAATATCCACCCTCAGTACGTCTGTCATTGGCGAAATTCCATTTTTAAATTTGGAAGTTGCGATGTTTTTATACGATTGCAGGATGTCAATATTTTCCCGCTCAATTTGTTTCCACCTGTTTAACTCATACAAAGGATAATACGCTTCTGAAACCTTGTAAAACAACTTATTCTGTGCATCGAGAAAGGTCTGATATTTGGCTTCTGCCTGCAGAGCTGCGGCATCGCCCTGCGCTTTTAAAGTCCCAAACCACGGAAACATTTGTGTAAGCGAAAACTTAGCCCTTTGCGGCCCTAACCGTGTTTCGACCGGCGAAATAAAATAGCCGAAAGAAAATGTAGGATCGGGCAGGGAGTTCACCTGCGGCACTTTTTGCAGGGCGGCTTCAAAGTCCTTGTATTTAGCCTGCAGGCCGGGGTTGTTTGCGGCCGCCGTTTCAAGGTAATCGTTGAGCGTTTGAGCTTGCGCTGAAAGGCCACTTACCCATACTATGATGAATATGATCAAATATTTTTGCATGACTACTGTTTTTTAAGTTTTCGTTCCTCTCTAAAGCTGTATAGCACTGGCACCACAAAAATGCTTATCAATGCCACGGCCATTCCGCCAAACGAGGGGATGGCCATGGGGATCATAATATCCGATCCGCGTCCGGTGGAAGTCAATACTGGCAGCAGTGCAATCATGGTGGTGGCCACGGTCATCAGCGCGGGGCGTATCCGGCGTAATCCGGCTTCGGCCACGGCGGCTCTAATTTCTTTCAGGTTGCCGGGGCGGTTGCGCTCAAAACTCTGGTCGAGGTAGGTGGCAATCAGCACCCCATCGTCGGTGGCAATGCCAAACAGCGCGATAAATCCTACCCAAACCGCCACACTCAGGTTGATGGAGTGCATCTGAAACAGATCGCGGAAGTTGGTGTCGAATACCGAAAAATCGGCAAACCAACCCTGACCATACAACCAAAGCATGAGAAAGCCTCCGCTAAATGCCATGGCAATCCCGGAGAAAACCATCAGCGAGGTAGAGACCGATTTAAACTGGAAGTAGAGGATGAGAAATACCAAAATCAAAACAATGGGTACGATAATCGCCAGGCGTTTTTCGGCCCGCACCTGGTTTTCGTAACTCCCCGAAAATTTGTAACTGACTCCGGCAGGAACATTTAGTTCCCCGGTGTCGATCAACTCTTTTATTACTTTTTGGGCATCGTTTACCACCGTTACTTCCGAAAAATCTTCCCGCTTATCGAAAAGCACGTAACCCACCAAAAATGTTTCCTCGCTTTTGATGGCCTGCGGCCCGCGCTTGTATTCAAAATCCACCAGCTGCTTAAGCGGTATTTGTGCCCCGGTTGGCGTTTGTATCAGTATTTTTCCCAGCGATTCCGGATCGTCGCGAAGTTCACGCGGATAACGCACCCTGACCGGGAAGCGTTCGCGGCCTTCCACGGTGGAGGTGATTTTCATCCCGCCGATGGCCGTTTCGATGGTTTGCTGCACATCTTCCACATTAAGCCCGTATCGCGAAATTTCATCACGGTTAATATTCAGGTGCAGATATGGTTTTCCCACAATACGGTCGGCAAACACAGCCCCGGCTTTTACCGAAGGTACTTCCTTAAGAATGCTTTCCAGCTTCATCCCAAAATTTTCGATGGTGCTGAGGTCAGGGCCATATACTTTTATCCCCATCGGGGCACGCATGCCGGTTTGCAGCATCACCAGCCGGGTTTCGATGGGCTGTAGCTTAGGGGCAGAAGTAACGCCCGGTATCTTTGCTACCGAAATAATCTCATCCCAAATATCGTCGGGCGATTTAATGTGCGGCCGCCAGTTGCGGAAAAAATTCCCATGATTATCCGGAATCAGTTCTTCTGCTTCTATTCCTCTTTGTAATGCTTCTTCATTGGAAAGCGTGTCGCCAGAGGCAAAGATGAAGCGATCGTCATTATCCGTTTTAAACCGAACCCGGTGTCCTTTTTCGTTGAGCATGTATTCCGGTTTGTAGTTGATGATATTCTCGTACATCGAAATGGGGGCCGGGTCGAGTGCCGATTCTACCCTTCCCAGTTTGCCCACCGTCAGGTCAACTTCGGGAATATTGGTGAGCAACATGTCGAGTTGGCCTACCACTTTCCGGTTAAATTCGATTCCGGAATGGGGCATCGAGGTGGGCATCAGCAAAAAACTGCCTTCATTCAGCGATGGCATAAATTCTTTGCCAATGCCGGGGAAGGTGTGGCTTAAGCCGGACCATACTTGTGTGGTGCGGACATTCCATCCCGTTTTGTCAAAACCTTTGGGGACAAAGCCGAAAAGATTGTTAAAGCCAATCCACGAAGTGATTCCCACCAAAATAAGGAAAGCGGGGATAATTAAAAACGTTATTTTGTTGTTGAGACACCAGGTTAAAATACGTTTGTAATAGTATTCCAACAAAAGGAAACCACCCAAAATAATACCCACTAACAAACTTACAAAAATGAAATTGGTAACAAGACTCCGAGTGGCTCCCAGAGGCAGCCAGTATTTGGCAAGCAGCCACGTTACTGCAACAACCGAAATGATAATACTTGAATATTTGAGTGCGCGGAAAGTCAGGGATTTTAGAAAATGCCAAGGCTTTGAACGCTCGTTTTTTTGATTTACATTCTTATTTTTTGCTAATTGTTCGCTAAGAATTCCGGAAACCCCAAAAGCAAGGAATATCATACCTGCCCACACAAATCCTAATATCAGCAAAGCAATTCCCAGGGGAACCTGGGCGATGTTGAGCCAGCGGACAATACTTTTCTTTTTAATTTTTGCACCAAAAACCAAGTGTGCAAAAGCCGGCAGGAAGATTAACGATACGATGAGTGCAGCCACAAGGGCAAAGGTTTTTGTAAAAGCCAGCGGCCCGAAAAGTTTGCCTTCGGCAGCCTGCATGGTAAATACCGGGATAAAACTTACGATGGTGGTTGACACGGCTGTAAGAATGGCCGAGCTTACTTCGGCGGCACCATCGTAAATGGTGGTGATGAGTTTTTTGCCGGTGGGTGCTGCTTCGATATGTTTAAGGATGTTCTCCGTCATAATAATCCCCAAATCCACCATAGTGCCAATGGCAATGGCAATACCCGACAGGGCTACAATGTTGGCATCCACATTAAAATAGCGCATGGCAATAAACACCATGAGCACGGAAATGGGCAGCAAACTTGAAATCAGCAAGGAAGCCCGCAGGTTCAGCACCATGACAATCACCACCAGGATGGCTATCAGTATTTCGAGCGATAGGGCTTCTTCGAGGGTTCCGAGGGTTTCCTGGATTAACTGCGAACGGTCGTAAAAGGGAATAATGGTAAGCTGGCTCTCCACACCATTGGCCAGCGTTTTTTTGGGGAGACCGGGTGCAATTTCAGTAATTTTCTTTTTTATGTTATTGATAACCTGCAGCGGGTTGGCACCGAAGCGAGCCACTACCACACCGCCAACCACTTCTGCGCCGTCTTTATCGAGCGCGCCACGGCGGGCGGCTGGCCCCAACGAAACCACGCCGATATCCTTAATGCGGATGGGCACATTGTCCTGAACGGCTACCACCGCCTTTTCGATGTCGCCAGTATTTTTGATATAGCCCAGCCCACGTACCAGGTACTCGGCCTGATTAATTTCGATGGTTTTGGCACCCACGTCCCTGTTCGATTTTTGCACGGCCTGCATTACCTTGTGCAGCGGAATGTTGTAGGCTTTCAGCGCATCGGGGTTTACATCTACCTGATATTCCTGCACATAGCCGCCAATGGATGCTACTTCCGAAACTCCTTCGGTGGCATTCAATCCATATTTTACATAGAAATCCTGTACGGTGCGTATTTCGTGCAAATCCCAGCCGCCGGTGGGTTTCCCGTTTTTGTCGCGGCCTTCGATGGTGTACCAGTAAACCTGCCCCAGGGCAGTGGCATCGGGGCCAAGCGCGGGCTTAACCCCTTCAGGCAGAAGTCCTGGCGGTAGTGAGGCAAGCTTTTCAAGTATTCGCGAACGCGACCAGTAAAATTCAACATCTTCGGTGAAAATGATGAAGATGCTGGAAAAGCCAAAAATAGATGAACTGCGGATTGATTTTACGCCGGGGATACCGAGTAAATAAGTGGTGAGCGGATAAGAAACCTGGTCTTCGATATCCTGTGGCGAACGGCCGGGCCATTGGGTAAATACAATTTGCTGGTTTTCGCCAATGTCGGGGATGGCATCCACAGGAACAGGGTCTTTGGGCAAAAATCCGGTGTCCCAACCAAAGGGTGAGGTTACAATACCCCAGCTTACAAACAGGATTAATACCAAGAATGTAACCAGCTTGTTTTCGAGGAAAAAGCGAATGATTTTGTTTAGCATAAAAATTTCAATTATGATTATTACAATGATAATTAAGCAACGAAGAGAGGTTAAATCACCAAGTCCTTCGGTGTAATCATCGTAAAATTATAAAAGAAATGCCTGGCTTAGGGAAAGTACTCTGTGAATTGGTCGTGGAGGAGGCGGCTCAATAATTTCAATAGCGATGATTTCTGATCCAAAGAAATTGAAAATTTCAACGGTAAATAAATTGTGCCCCCAAATATGCAGCTCTGTCAAAGGCGGAATATTTGAAACAAAGGGCAATGAAAAATCTGTTTTAAGCTGAAAAACCTTTGTTTCGTTATGGCAGCAGTTTTCCATGTCGCAGCACGAATCAGCCTCTGCAAACACTGAAACCGAAACCAAGTCTTCCTGGCAATAATGCTCAGACACAACTACCCCTGTTGTTGGAATCAACAATAGGAGCGATAAAATGATATGTCCGAATATTTTTAACATTTAAAATTTTAAATTGAAATTATATAATCACTAAACAAATATTTTCTACATGAGTTCATTAAATAACATAAGCTTTTGTCATTTTAGGACTTTCGAAGATTATTATCACCGCTTCTCAATGCTCATTCATATTGCAAATGTACCGTAGCATAAGATCTTCTTGTTATACAATTTTAGAAAAATGATACATAATTTTTTGATTTCCCTTAGTTTGATTTTTTAATTTTCATAAGAAACCATTTCTCACCCATGAAAATGAAAGCTATGAGCAATACCGAAACAATTGCAATAGAGATATCCGAAGAAACTTTCACCCAAACAAACGCGCCCAGCACAACGAGGTCGAGGATAATGGCGGTGATAATGATTGCTTTATTGGCTTTAATTTTATTGCTAAGGTTTTGCAGAACACCCCACTGAAAAATCACATCCATCAACAGGTAAAAAATAACACCTATGGACGCAATTCTGGTTAAATCGAAAAGTACAGTTAGTACAATAGCTATTGCAGTAATATAAACCAGCATGTGTTTCTGAACCCGACCCGGCATCCCCAAATGGCTGTGGGGTATCAGCTTCATATCTGTTAGCATGGCAGTCATGCGCGAAACGGCAAACACATTTCCCAGCACCCCCGAAACGGTGGCAATAATTGCAATTGCAACCGAAAACCAAAGTCCGGCGTTTCCAAATGCAGGTCGTGCAGCTTCGGCCAGGGCGTAGTCTTTGGCCTGAATTATTTTATCTACCGACAAATTGGACGAAACCGCAAAAGCCACCAAGAGATAAACCAGGGTTGAAATCCCCAGCGAGATAATAATGGCACGCCCTAGATTTTTGTTGGGTTTCTTTATTTCTTCGCCACTGTTGGTAATGGTGGTAAATCCTGCGTAGGCAAGCACTGCCAGCGCAAGAGCCGCCAGATAGTCGCTTATAGCATAAGTGCCAGATACATTGATTGGAATTGCTTCGCCGCACCCACCTCCACCACTCCTCCCATCTCTCCAATACCTTGTCATTCCGAGAGTTCACCCAAAATTTTTGGGCATAATGAGGAGATGACATTGGGGAATAGATTTCTCCCGGCAACACACTGCTTCGCTGTGTGTCTTGGTCGAAATGACCCCGTCCACGGGTTGCTTTTGGGGGGAGGGGAATCGGGCGCGAAGCGCCCGATTCCCCTCCCCCCCTCTGCCCGCGCTGGTCGTGTCATTTCAACCGAAGGGAGAAATCTCTTGATATCCAGACGTTTGCAAAGGCACGTCATTGGTACCAAAGGGAGGAATCTGTTAAATTTACTCGGACAGTAGTGAAATAAAACCTTGTTTTCTCAAGTAGCCTACATCATTAAAAAATTCTGGATAAACAATTTATTCTGCGCAAGCTTACCCTCATTTTTCAATTCATTACGATAAAAATCAGGAAACCCGGGATCCGAGTTTCGGGCTTCATCAAGAAAGTATTTCGCGGCTTCCCGGTTAAATTCAGGGTGGAACTGTACTCCATAAATATCTTTTTCTTTGTATTGAACTGCCTGTATGGATTTTTTGTTTTCAGCTATGATTTCAAAATCTTTTGGTAAATCCCCCACGGCATCATAATGTAATTCCAAAACCACAGGCCTGGAAATTCCTTTGAATAATTTATGGGGTTTAATATTTATTGATGAATAGCCATATTCGGGAAGGGGCATTTTATAAACATGTTCTTTGCCACAAAGCACCCTGACTAAAAATTGGTGTCCGTAGCATATAGCGAGGATTTTTTTATCGGCACTAATAAAATCCATAATCAGCTTTGTTAGTTCTTCAGTCCATGGCGATTCTTCAGCTGCCGATGATTCGGAACCTGAAATGATGAGGTGGGAATAGGTTTCAATGCTTTCGATTTTTTCATCCTTACCAAAAATATAATAATCAGCATCCATGCCCACGGCATTTACTTCCCGTTGGATGCCCTCGTTAAAGAGCCTGATTTTATCGGGAAATTCCATGATATTGTAAACCAGTAGTTTTTTGTTCATCTTGTAAAAAATATAAAAATGCCCCACAAACATAATGTTTATCGGGCAAGTGTAATAGTTTAGCTGTTTTATCAAATTCTGAGTAAAATGACTGCTGCCATAGACCCCCACTATCCTGCCGGGCCGGCAAGGCTGCCCCCCCCTGAAGTAATGCTATTAACTTAAGGTTTTCATACCTGAAAAATGAATATGGAATATCTCACAATTCTTATCAAAAGAAAAATTATCATCATCGGATTTATCGGATTTATCGGATTTGACCTGCCTACGGCAGGTAGAGATCCGTGTAATTCGTGTAATACGATGATAACTATTTTGGGAGATGATTTTTTACATATGCTTAAGTTAATGACATTACCCCCTGAAGGGGAAGGATGCCTACGCTCCGGCCGCTACTGTGGCGAGTGCGGCTGGTCTCCCTTCTTGGCCAGATAGTGGAGAAGGAGCCGATGCCGAGACGAAGTCTCGTGCATGCACGAGCATAGCTCGGCAGGATGGGGTCAATATGATTTGGCTCTCGACCTTTATTGGATAAGAATTTTTCTGGTGGCAGTTTTCCCGTCCGCCGAAATCGTCATCATATACGCTCCCGAAGGTAAATTGGGTAGGTCGATCTTTTGAGTTCCTGTCACACTTTTCAAACTTTGGTTTAAAATTTTTCGTCCATTCAAATCAACAATTTCGATTTCCACTTTTTGGAAAGGAAGCTTGAAGTTAAGATATAATTCCTCGCTGGCCGGGTTGGGATAAACCACCACATAAATCTCAGATTCCGGATCTTCGTGTATGGAGGAATAGGCAATGGAATCGCCAATGTGGCAAATCAAACCGGCCCTCGAAGATGAGGTGAACAAAGCATTTCCCTCATCGCTTTGCATCGTGTTGGTAAAATTTCCCCCCACAAAAACGTTGTTCTCGTCAAATACGCCAATGCCATACAGGTGATTTCCCGAGGAAACACTTTCGAGGGTTTTAACCCAGCTTACTTTCCCCTCGTTGATATATTTTGCCACATACAAATCCCTGGCTCCGGAAGGGATGTATTGCCACTCACCAAAATGAATCGTATCAACAATGTCGCCCATTACATAAAAATTTCCTTCGCTGTCGAGATCTGCTTCCCCGTAGTTGCTCCCCCAGCGGTGCGACTGGATGGAGTTGGCCCAAACAGTATTTCCATCGCCATCAATTTTGGCATTGAATGGGCTATACCTGTTGTAAGGTGTGCGAAGCATAATATTGTCAAACATGGCCGAATCGCCATGTGTACCGGTGAGATATAAATTTCCGGATCCATCAGTAACGGAGGCGGTTGGCCAACAATAAAACCCTCCATAATTGGTGGGGCTGTAGCCATAGGATTTTGCCCAGATAAAATTATCCTGGTCATCATATTTGGCCACAATACACCGTCCATCGTTGGGGCTAAGTGCAAGGTTGTTGTTCCCGTTATTAAAAAACACACTGTCGCCTGCGGGTTCCAGGGTAACAAAATAGCCCCCCGTTTGCACAACTGCAACACCAACCTGGTAAAAGAAAGCTTCTGTTTTAAACTGTTTGGCCGAAATATAGCCTCCTGCTGCGGTATATTTTACCAGGAGGCCGTCACCACTGCTAAAGTAACCATAAGCTGTAAATGATTCGCCACCTACTTCTATGATACCACCAAAAGTTAACATACAGTAAATATTTCCCTGCGCATCCACATCCACCGATTGTATTTCAACGCCATAATAGGGGAATTCTTCAATCCATAAAAATTCCCCATCATCTTGAAATGCCGCGATGAATGAAATTCTGAAAGGGGCAACAAATTCAAGGCCTCCTATTTTCAGGGTGTCCTCGTAACTTCCATGAAGGTATATTTGATTGTGGGCGGTATCTATCTTCAAGTTTGTTTCGGTGTACGACCACCTGGCAGTGCCTCCCTCTATTGTTTCGGTCCACAGCACTTCACCATCGGGCTTTTGGCCTGCAAGTAACATGGCTTGTCTATTATTAAAAAACTCCTGGCCAAAATAATTGGTGTAGCCAATAATATTGTTCAATGTGAATATTGTACCGATTTCGTTCACTTCCAGCCCGGTAAGTTGGGCTGTACCCGAGTTGCCCTGACCCGTAACAATGCTTTGGGCTTCGCCGAAAAAACTATACTGCACCAATGAGGCATTCATATTTGTGGTTCCCGCCATGATAAAGTTATTAGCGGAACCCGAAACAATTCCTGAAACCTCCTGATTCACCGTAAAGGCATGTTGTGCAGCACCCGAACTGTCGTAAACAGCAGCATAATAACCAGTGTTTCCATAGATTTCAATATTATCAAATGCTGCCGATGCATCCATTCCGCCCGAAATATAAAGCTGATCATTATCCAACAAGGCAATACCTGTCACTTCTTTGTTAGTTCCATAAGTTGCCTTTGCCCAAGCTACTTCACCCAAATCATTTATCCTCACAATAAACGCATCCATTAAGTATCCATCAAGTGAGATCCCACCAAATTCCACGTTCCTGCGAAAGTAGCCTACCATAAAAACATCTCCGGTTTCCCCGATTTCAATTTGGGGCAAATAGCTATCTCCGGTTGGGCTTTGGGTATGTTCGCCGATAACAGCCCATTCATAATTTCCATCCGTGGTTGCTTGGGCAACAAAAGCATCTGCATAGATGGTAGGATTTAAAAAAATATCGCCCAGGTAACTATCCTGGTAGGCCGAACCTGCCACATAAAGCTGATCGCCGGAAACCGCCAGGTCATTGAAAGCAATTTCATGTTCCTGCCACCAAAAAGGATTCCCGCTTTGATCGAGTTTTGTTAAAAAGGAAGGGTGGTTCCAAGTTGTGTTACCATCGGTAGTTCCGGTAAGGTAAATGTTTTGGTTACCATCGCTTGTTAAAGCAAGCCCACGATACAAACCGTTAATCTGGGATATATTTTTGATAAGATCGACCCCGCCATCTAAGGAAACTTTTAATATTAGCGCATCGGACGCACCCACCAAACTTGCAGATGCCCCTTCAATAGAAAAAGTTTCGCCATCAAAATAGCCCGTGATGAGTATTTGATCTCCATCTATCAACATATCATAAAATACGCACGAAGAATATTCCCCGCTGTTACCTTGTTTTATCCAAAGCAAATTTCCCGAATTATCCAGCTTCGCAATAAATACATCCCGCTTCCCAACACTGGTAAGGGTTTGCCCGGCAAAATCCATGATCCCGGCAAAATCACCAATCGCGTATAAATTCCCGGTTTCATCGGTAACTACCTTACGC
>Ga0208900_1001330_pt1 | contig 13255 bp, 6 predicted proteins | sample AntAceMetag02UKK_FD_184763 | JGI IMG/M metagenome (GOLD analysis project Ga0208900, IMG submission 184763) | Saline lake microbial communities from Ace Lake, Antarctica - Antarctic Ace Lake Metagenome 02UKK (SPAdes) (version 2) | ecosystem: Environmental > Aquatic > Non-marine Saline and Alkaline... | reverse complement strand
GACCCCCTCTAACTCCCCCTCAAGGGGGAGGATGCCATCGCACTGGCTGCTGCAATGGCTTGTGCGGTTGGTCTCCCTTCCCCTAAAAGGGAAGGGCAGGGGATGGGGTCATGATGATTTGGGATTCAATAATGCCTCCTAAATAATTGCTTTCAAACAATATTCACCTCGGGCTCCAGCAGTATGCTAAAAGCATCGTTTACCGATTGTTGGATTTCATTGGCCAACGAAACAATTTCGCTGCCTGTGGCATTTCCATAATTTACAAGCACCAGAGCCTGGGTTTCGCAAACCCCCGCATCACCTCGCCTTGTGCCTTTCCAACCTAACTGGTCAATCATCCATCCGGCGGCAATTTTGTATTTATTGTTTTCATCAGGGAACGCGGTAATCTTTGGATGTTTCTCCAATAATGCAAAGTATTTCTCTTTGCTTACCACGGGATTTTTAAAGAAACTCCCGGCATTCCCAATTTTTTCAGGATCGGGAAGTTTACTGCCCCTGATATTCCTGATGGCCTGCGATACGTTTGTAATGGTGATGTTTTCTTCCAGACCCATATTTTTCAATTCATTACGGATAGCCCCGTATTCGATATTCAGCTTTGCCTTTTTGTTCAATTTATAAGTTACCGACAGTACAATGTATTTCCCTTTTAACCCGGTTTTGAAAATGCTGCTGCGATATCCAAACTTGCAATCTTTGGCATCGAATACCCGGATTTTCCCGCTTTCGATATTTACAGCTTCAAGATTGTGAAAATGATCTTTTTGTTCAACACCGTAAGCCCCGATATTTTGAATGGGAGCAGCCCCAACATTTCCCGGGATCATCGAGAGATTCTCCAGGCCGGCAAAATCGCTGTAGATGGTAAAGCTGACGAAATTGTCCCAGTTTTCGCCCGCTGAAACTTTTATAAAAACATGTTCCTGATCTTGTTTCACAATCTCCCAACCCACATTATTAATCTTTATCACCAAGCCTTCAAAATCTTGGGTGAAGAGTGTGTTGCTGCCTCCATTTAGAATTAAAGTATTGTGGGGGGCGAACTTTTTGTCCCTGATAAAATCGATGATTTCCTGCGTGGAATTGAGCTGAACAAAGTATTTTGCCTTGGCTTCAACTCCAAAAGTATTCAGATGCTTTAAAGAAAAATTTTCGATGATTTGCATAATTTGATAAAGTCTAAAACTCAGAGCCCCTGATCCATTAGTTAAAAACCAAATAGTTATAACAATGTTATCGTAAATCTATATGTCGCAAATTCAACCCGAAGAACTTAGTGTTTCTTAGTGCCTTTGTGTCTTAGTGGCTATTTGTCAATAATTTGCCACAAAGGCTCGAAGGCTCAAAGTGATTTTAATGCGACACAACAAGCTCGCTACGTCAGGAGTTCTGAAACTCAAGGAACTTTCCCGGATGAGTTTACTAAAATTAATCAGCAAAATAAATCTAAAAACTTTAATCTGAAATTTTAATTTTCTCCAAGTGTTATTATGATGACTGCCACTAATCAGAGTTTGTTTTGTGTGTTTTATCTTCCTGAATTCAAAGCTTAACACTGATTATTTCTGCGCCAATCAGCGAAATCTGCGGGAAACCTGACCAAAAGGACTGGGGAAAAATATTGTTCCTTTTCACTTAAATCCATTCTAATCTTCGCCATTTCTTTGTCAGGTAGAAAAGTTTTTACATTTTTGTCCTTATCAATAAATACTTCCACAAACTAACGAGATTTTATGGACAATTTTTTACAAGTAATCGACAACGGAATTCAGTGGTACAACGAGTATATCGGCGGTTTTGCCATTTTGTTGATGCTAATCCCAACAGGCATTTATTTTATTTTCAAGCTACGTTTTTTAAATGTTACGCGTTTGTTTCATTCCATTCGTATTGTGGCCGGGAAATATGACGACAAGCACGATAAAGGCGATGTAAACCACTTTAAGGCTTTAACCACTGCACTGTCGGCTACCGTTGGTACGGGCAATATTGTGGGTGTGGCGCTGGCCATTGGCTGGGGTGGCCCCGGGGCTATTTTTTGGATGTGGGTAACCGGTTTTTTGGGTATGATACTTAAATACACCGAATGTACCCTCTCGCACAAATACCGCAAATTTAATTCGGATGGCTCGGTTTCGGGCGGCCCGATGTATTACATGGAATTTGGCCTGAAAGAAAAGCTGGGAAAGTTTGCCAAAGTGCTGGCAGTGATTTTTGCTATTGCTGCGGTGCTTTGTTCGTTGGGCACGGGCAATATGGCGCAATCCAACTCCATGGCCGAAGCCCTGCTGGGAACTTATAAAATAGATAAACTGATTTCGGGTGCGGTGATTGCACTTTTGGCACTGCTGGTAATTGTTGGCGGCATCAAACGCATTGCCGAGGTAACATCGCGGCTGGTGCCTTTTATGGCCATTGTATATTTTCTGGCTGCCATACTTATCATAGGCATCGAGTACGAGCGGATTCCTTATGCTTTTGGTGTTATATTTAGTGATGCTTTCACCGGACAAGCTGCCACCGGAGGCTTTTTTGGTTCTGCCTTTCTGATGACTATGCTCATGGGCGTTCGCCGGGGTTTGTTCTCCAACGAGGCAGGCCAGGGTTCCGCAGCCATTGCCCATGCCGCGGCAAAAACGGAATGGCCGGCTCGCGAAGGTCTCGTTGCATCGATCGAGCCCCTGGTTGATACCATTATTATCTGCACACTTACCGCACTTATGATTATCCTTACCGGAGCCTGGGAGCTCGACAAAGAAGGCGTGCGAATGACTACCCTCGCCATGGAAATCGGACTTTCAAGTGTTGGAGTAGTTGGCGTGGGTAAACATATTGTGGCCGGCGGCCTCATGCTGTTCGCTTTTTCTACCATCATCAGTTGGTCGTATTATGGCAGCCGGGCGGTGAATTACCTCTTTGGCGAAAAATTCATCAAACCCTTCGGTTTTGTTTACGGAGCTTTTGTTTTCCTGGGTTCTATCTGGGGGCTCGACCTGGTGTGGCATTTCGTGGATATGGTAATCACTTTTATGACCATTCCAAATCTCATTGCCTTGTTGTTGCTTGCCCCGGTGGTTATGCTCGAAACGAAAAAGTATTTTGCCGCTATGAAAGAACAAAATAAACTATGAGCCCGAACTATAATAGTTGGATGATTAAAAAACGACTTTCTTTTTACACCTTTTTGCTGCCATTGTTTTTGCTACTCATAATGTCGGGAAATGCGGCAGCAAATCCCAACACGGAAATAGCAGCAGCAGATACTGCACAATTAACGCTGAGTCAACGCATCGACGGTGTTTTTATCCCTTTTGTAGATGCACTTTCCGAAATTTTGTTTTTCGATCCCTTTTCGGCAGCGGGCGTTTATGATGAGGTGGTGCGAGATGAAAATGGAAATCCGGTAATCGATCAGGAAGGAGAAGTAGTAACCGCTCCTCTGAAATTCATCGTGGTTTGGTTGATTTTGGGAGGATTGTTTTTTACGATTTTTATGCGGTTTATCAATGTGAGGGCCATCGGGCATTCCATCCAACTTATTCGTGGAAAATATGACAAGCCGGGCAGCAAGGGAGAGGTTTCTCATTTCCAGGCATTAACTACGGCACTTTCTGCAACCGTTGGCCTGGGCAACATTGCCGGGGTGGCCATCGCAATCGCCATTGGCGGGCCGGGCGCAACCGTTTGGATGATTTTGGCCGGGCTGCTGGGCATGTCGTCCAAGTTTACCGAATGTACCCTGGGGGTAAAATACCGCAAAATAAATAAGAAGGGTGAAGTCTCGGGTGGTGCCATGTACTATTTGCGCGATGGCCTGAAAAAGAAAAAGCTCGGCTGGTTGGGGCATATTCTCGCAGTTACCTTTGCCTTTTTGGTTATTGGTGGTTCGGTGGGTGGCGGTAATATGCTGCAAAGCAACCAGGCTTTCAAGCAGTTCGAAACCTTTTTCCCATTTATGGAGCATCATGGTTTTTGGTATGGATTGGTGATGGCCTTGCTTGTAGGGCTGGTAATTATTGGCGGCATTAAAAGTATTGCTAAAGTTACTTCCAAAATTGTCCCTTTTATGGCAGTGCTTTATGTGGGTACGGCACTTATTATTATTGGGATGAACATCGAAAATACCGGGCATGCCTTTGCCTTAATCTGGGATGGTGCTTTTTCGGCCGAAGCCCTGAAAGGCGGCTTTATCGGGGTTTTGATTTTTGGTTTCCAACGCGGTGCTTTTAGCAACGAGGCGGGGATTGGCTCGGCTTCGATCGCACATTCGGTGGCAAAAACCAACGAGCCGGTTAGCGAAGGCATCGTGGCACTTTTGGAGCCTTTCATCGATACGGTGGTAATTTGCACCATGACTGCGCTGGTGATTATCTTTACAGGATTTGCCGAGCATACCCAGGGTTTGGAAGGTGTGGAACTTACTTCGGCAGCTTTCGGTAAAGTATTCCCCTGGTTTCCCTATTTGCTCTTGTTGGCCGTAACGCTTTTTGCTTTTTCCACGCTTATCTCGTGGTCGTATTACGGGCAAAAAGGTTTCGATTACCTATTTGGAGGATACAGTGAGCGGCTTTTCAAAACCCGCAAAATTTCCGATACTATTTTCCAACTCATTTTTCTTACCGCGATAATCATTGGTGCATCCTCATCCTTAAATGCAGTAATGGATTTTTCGGATATGATGATTCTTTGCATGGCTTTGCCCAATATTATTGGTTTACTAATCCTCGCCCCGGAAGTAAAGCGCGATTTAAAGGATTATTGGAAACGCCTTAAAAATGGGGAGATAAAAAGTGTATGAATAAATGGTATTGCCATGGAATTGCAAGTAGTAAATTCAGAACTCCTGACCCGATAGTTGTCTTTCAGCGACTTAGTTCATATCCATCGTAAACATTCATGTCGCGTATTAAGGTAATAAGGTTTAAGAAATACTTGGGATATAGTCTTTGTACTAAGGTTAGGGAAAAAGATAAGGTTTTTTTATGAAGTTGCTATTTGAAACCAAGGAATAAAAACCCTGCCTCGCGGCAAGGCGGGCTTATTTCCTGATTATTAACCTTAGTAGCCTTGATATGCACCATAACCCCCAACCTTATTACCTTATTTTTCTAATGCCAGGATTTGAACCAATGTAGGTTGAACAACATTGGAAAAGCTTCAAGTAAGATTTATGCTTCACGACATTAGGTTTACGCTGGGTCAGGGGTTCTGAAATTAAAGCGAAAGGATAAGCGGAGTTGCTTATCCTTTCTGGTCTATCGTTGAACCATATCCCGAAAATAAATGGTTTTACTTGCTTATTACAAGTTTACCCGATTTTGTAAAAGCGTTTACCCTAAGTGTATAAAAATAAATGCCGGGCTGCATGTGGCGGGTGTCCCAAATAAGTTTGCCTGAGGAGTTGTGAAGTATGGGCTTTTTGAGTGTGGCACCCTGGCCGTTGCAAATGGTTAGTTGGCTGCTGTGTAATTGCTGCCCTGCAGTGGGTTCAAAACACACGTAATCCTTTGCAGGGTTGGGGTAAACTTTCAACGCTTCACTTTCTGTTTCTTCAATACTCACCGTGGTATCTTTTATCTCGAATACCCAATAATCTTCCTTAGAACTGTGCAAATTGCAGGCTACATCAAATGAATAATCATCTGCCCTGCCGGCGATAACCCAGTTGTGGTCGCTCTTTTTGATGGTTCCACCATGTACCCTTTCGTTGCCAATTCCCCCAAAACACTCCTGCCACTGCAGTTCACCGTCAGCACTGAGCTTAACCATCCAGATATCGCTATTTAGGCTCCACGAATTATTACCTGTCACATCCCCTCCATGTGAGGTAGTCTCAGCAATAACCATAAACCCGCCGTCATCCGTTTGATGCATGTCACTTGAAAAGTCCCAGCCTTCGCCACCAAGGCATCTCTGCCAGATGATATTGCCTTCGAAATCGATTTTTACCGCCCAAATATCTGTATTTTGCCCAATTGGTGGGTGGCAGCCCGAAACATCGCCATCGTTTGAATTGGTTTGTGCTAAAAAAATGTAACCATCACCGAGTTCTAAAAGCCCATAGTATCCGTAATCATCATCACTACCACCATAAAGCTTTTGCCATTGAATGTTCAATTCGCTATCCAATTTTACAACCCATACATCAACCTGGCCACCGTGGTAGGTGCCTTCTACCATTCCCTGGGTTGATGAAGCTTTGCAGGTGAAGAAATAGCCGCCATCATTGGTTTGGATGGCATCGTAAACACTGTTGTGCAGGTCGTTGCCAAATACGGTATTTTTTATTATCTCTCCTTCGGGTGTAATCACGAAAATCCATGCATCATACGCGCCATAATGTACCGGTACATCGCCACTGGCATAAGTTGTTTTGCATGAGATTAGTAAGTTACCATCACTTTGCAGTTTTATATTTGGGGCTTCTTCGGTTCCCAGGCCACCATAGCATCTTTCCCAGATAATTTCACCAGCCCCATCAATTTTTACCACCCAGGCATCATAACCGCCATGGTTGCCCGATTGCACATCCCCATCTTCAGAACCTGTTGCTGCTATAATAAAATAGTAGCCATTGTTACCGCTGATAATCCTTGGGCTGATTTCAGGCCCACTCCCCCCGTAACACCTTTCCCAAAGCAGGTTGCCAATGCTATCTATTTGCATTAGCCATATGTCATACCACCCGCCAAGATAATTTGTAACATCACCATCAGATGATTTTACCCGGCCAATTACCAGATAACCATTTTCGTGTTCAACCATATCCGTTGCATAATCATGATCGGTGCCACCATAACAGCCCTGCCATTGTATGGGCATATTGCTTTGTGCCATCGAAAAATAAGAAGCAAAAAACAGAAATGAAATTGTAAAAATAATTGGATAATATTTGCTGGCGAATGATTTCATGATTTACATGGTGTTTAGTTAATTAAAAAAAACAGGTGGCGACCGGGGCCGCACACCTGTTGTATTATTTGTTAATTTACTATTAGTTTACCTGTTTGCTGCAAGGTACCACATTTAAGGGTGTAATAGTAAACACCTGCTTTGTAGCTACGGGTATCCAAAACATACTGCCCCTGTTGTTGGGCTAAAATAAATGTTTCGATTGTTCTTCCCAGGTTATCGTTTATCTCAATCGTGCCTTCTGTTTCAAGTAAGGGCAGTGTATAGTCGAATGCCACCCATGTATAGGCCGGGTTGGGTTCGGCACTTACCACAAGGCCCTTTGCCTTTGCCAAATCGCCCATATCAATAGTTGCGCTTTTCAACTGGATGTTCTCGGGCAAATTGGGGCAGTTACAATAATCGTAAGCATAGGCAAACTCAAGCATGCCCCGGGCCGAGGTTTTGGCACTTCCGCTGCCATATTCAGCCAGGTTAACTACACTTGCAAGTTCACTTGCGCTTAAATCAAAAATAGTCCTTCCCTGCTGTGCAAGGTCAATCTCTAATTGTTTCAATTGTTTGTAATCGTTGTATGCCTGAAGCTTTTCATCGCTAAGATCGTACAAGGCCGGCAACATGTCGATTAAACTTTGTGCCGCGGTGTAATCGCCTTCCTGGACGTAGGTTTCAAGGATTTGTTTGTCCGCTTCCATTCCGCCAATATTATCGTACCAGTCGCGTAGCTCGTCCATATCCGGTTCTTCTTCGTTCACAATGCTGCGGATTATAGCCTGGGCGGCTGCAATCTTTTGGGCGTGATAGGCAGCCATTTCCGACTGCAAAACAGTTTTGTAGGTAGTGCCACTTGCAAGCTGCCTTAAAATATCGACCATGTACTGAGGAAGCGGTTGCTCCTTGTTTTCCAAATAGGCCATCAATTCCTCTTTGCGCAATTCATCGGGGTTGGCCGATAGGATTTCGAAGATCACTGATTCGGGCAATACTTCGGTTTTATCGGCTACTGTCATTAGTACTTCTTTGGACAGGTGTGGCGATTTGCCCAATAATTCAGCCCTGAGCTCCCACATATCTGTTGGCCATGCAGTCTCTACCTTAACCTGCAGGGCTTCGGTGTTACCGCCATCCAGTAAACTATTGTATAAGGCTTCCACATTTTGGTAATCGGTATGGCTTTGCAGAAACTCCGTTTCCATTTGCAATTTATCGGAATCATTCAATACAAAGCTACCATCAATAGGTGGCTGGCCACCATAATGCGAAGGGCAGTCGTTTTCATAAGGATCACCAACTGGAACGGGAACTACAAACCTGGAATACTTTGAAAGCACCTGGTCCGGTTCTTCCTGCTTATAATAATACACAACGGTTTCGGTGTAGTCGTTCTGGAACTGTTTTTGGGCATTGGGGCTCAATGTATTGCCCGAAGGATTTTCACTACCTCCCATAAATCCACCCACCATCGATACATCAGCTACATAAAAATCGTAATTATTGGCTGTGTTATGGTTGCAAAGATAAGTTACTCCTGACTCATCACCACCAGAGCGGTTTATGCCCTCAGCCTGGATACCTACACTCAAGCCATCAAATTCGTTAAGGTAAATCACATCATTGAATGAGGGGCATGTTGTAAGCCTTATGCCAATATAATTACCGGCAGGCTTACCCTGTGCTTTTGTAAAGTAGTTTTCCTCAATAATAAAGCCAATGCTTTCGCTAATGTCGATACCATAGCTCGCGGTAGTTTCTCCACATTGTTGCTCATCATTATCATCGTTTTCGCCAATGTAAAACTTGTTAAAAATCAAGCTTGCATTGTCCACATCACTTAAAATAATACTATTGCTGTTGTTGTAAAATTCGGCGTTGTTTACGTTTATTGTGTAGGTATCGGCGCTGAGCAGGTTAATGCCTTTGGTGAAATTTGTGAATGAACTTTTAAGTATGGATTCTTCGGGGCAGGGAGTTATACCTTCACTACACATGTTATATACACTGAACCCTGCGTGATAGGCATTTATTCCATGCCCGGAAGGTTCGGGTGTGAAGTTGTTAACAAAAGTACTTCCCTTAATAGAGATGCCATAAACATCGAACATGTAAATGTGTGCATCCCACCAAGTGTTGCCCATCAGGTAATCTCCATTAACTTCAAACAAGGCGTTATTAAAATAACTGAGGTTTGATCGTTCACGCCCGATGTCACCAATGGGTAGTGAGTTATGGTATGGCTGAAAGTTTATAGCAGTTTGGTTATTGATAAATGAAGCCGCGGGGTCATCCGGATTTCCTGTATTATTTGTCTGCTGCACTTGTACAATTCCGCCGGTTTTTGTAATATCAATAGTCCCGTCGGGGTAAGTGGCAGCAAGCAATACACCTATTACAGCATTTTCTATTTTCGCACCATTTTTCAATACAAGGTAACCCTGGGCACATTCACCTTCAATAGTATATTGGTGTTCGCCGGGATCACCCCAAACTTCAATGCCCTGCCAGGTTTGGTCGCATGGGGCTGTGCAGGTTGCGCCATCTAAAGTTAGCTTTCCGCCGGATTCGATGATGATTTTTGAATCTTCCCCGAAAGTATTATTACCCCCAAGAGTTACTGTAATGCCAGATCCGATAATTAAGTTTCCAGTAAAAAAATAATTATCATCCAAAGTTGTGCTATAGTTTAAATAATAGTCATCAAAAACGTATTGTATGTTTTGGTTTGCTGATTCAATAATCATAATTTCTTTCTCTGGAGAGAACACACTTTGCCCCTGATCGTTGATTGCTTTTACAGCAAAATAATATGGGGTGCAATTCTGGAGACCAGAGATTTCGAATGTTGTTAAATTATTTGCATCAATTGGCGAATTACCCTGTACAGCTCCCGTACCATCGTAGGGAGGCCCTGGATCAGTATCATAGTATATTTCATATTCTGTTGCACCCATTGTGACATACGACAAAAACAGACTATTGTTTTGTGCCGAAGCACCTACTATTTGAGGTGTGGGCGGGCCAAAAAGGAATTCAATGTCAAGTTGATCGAAATGTCCAAAGCCATCGCTATCCCTGACCTTAACCTTTGCATACCCATCTATGTTCCCGTTTGTATTTCTTATCCAATTGTGTTGAGGCAATTCTGCAGGGGTGGTAACCCAACACCAATTATTATTAGAAACAATGTCTTCATGTTTGAAAAATAATTGGTAATCACCACTTTCATGATAAAGGACAATTGACCATTCCCACCAAATTGGATTACTACCCCCACCAACAGATGTAAAAAAAGCTTCATACTGATACCAAGTTTCTAAATCTAAAACCGTAGGTGGATTATTTATAAATTCAACAAAATCATCAGCTGCATGTGGGGGTGGGTCTGCTATTTCAATTACAGTTACACCATAATGGTAGAGTGGTGTGTTGCCATTGTAGTAAGCACCTGCCCAGATCATTTCGTGTGTATTAATATCCCAGGTATCAAGCACAATGACTTTATTTCCATTATTATTATAACCAATTCCAAGCATTGTATGATCTGTTAAATGTAGTAAAACAGGTCGATTATCATTAATTTCATTTTTGTAATCATCAAAGGTAAACCCATTTGGTATGTCATCTGATTTTATATATTGGGTGTAGTTTTGCAAAACGGTGTAACCAATATAATCAATGAATAGTTTTATCCCATGGCATCCACACCTTTTACTGGGACTTTGGTTCTCATGTCCAGTATAATCATGCAGTTTATTTCCACTAGGATCCCAAAAAAACGTTGTCCATCCATCTGCCAAGCTCCAATAATCTTGGCTTGTCCCCATAAAATCCGCAAGGCAATCATCAGGGTGTGGATCCCAACCACCTATTATGTAAGGGTCATTATTAATCTGACCTTCATCAACCCAATAATCATCAACATGTCCACGTACTGTTCTTTCATCTATACCCTGCTCTGAAGCACTTAATGGACAATGTCCTGAGCCCCACCATTCAATATTTGAAGGTGGAACAAAACCATTTATTGCTGCGGGGCCTTCGTACATTTTATCCCAACCCTTCCAGTCATAATATCCAATAAGCATAGCTGCTGCGGTAGGGGAACAGCCATAACTCCAATTATATATTGGTACGTTTTGTAAGCAAACATCACCATTTGCTTCATCAGGTATATACTCCGGTGTCCTGTAAGTTTCGGGAGGTCTCCCGCCTATTTCAATTATTTCTATCGGTTGGGAAAATGTGTTAATTGTAAGAAAAACACACATACAAAATATAAAAAATTTATTTATTCGTATCATTTTGTTCAATATTAAAATAATTGTCACTGATTTTAATACATTGCTCAAAATCAGCATTGCGATAAATTATTTCATGATCTTTTTCGAAACAGGATAATTGTTCGCTTCCTATTCCATCTGATGTTCCTACAATAGAGTTTGACGAGCAGGAAACGCCGGATATTGTATTGTTCAATAATCCTTTTAAATCTCCTATTCCCTCTATCCAATAGGTCCTATTTTTTATATTACATATAGGTTTCAAAACAATCTTCCTATAAATTTTCTCGTCAATAAGCATTTCATGTATTGAACTTACAATGAGAATTTGTTTATCTTCATAATATGATAAAGGGTTATACACAGTGATAGTATCACCTGTTTTTACATCAAATGAATAAAGTAAAAGGTCTTTCTCTTTGTCGTCTGAGAAAAAAACATTCCCATTTTCATCCTCTCTGATAAATCCAAGTTCCTTATCAAATACTTCTTTTGCTGTCTTTAAAATATTCGATCTAATAATTTTGAAGTAATCCTTCGATTCAGTAAGGGTATCCTTTTCGAGCCTGAGTTTATAGGTTGACCAATGATGTTGGGTTGTTCTATAATGTTTAACAATAGTCCATACATTTGAACTATCAAGCATTTTAATAAAACTCTGCCCTTGTAAGATTAAAGGAATTATTGTTAGGAAAATAGCAGTAACCAAATTGAATCTTTTCATAAAAAGGAAATTTATTGGCAGTTCTTCGTTTTAACTTAACTATTCTGTATGAATCGCAAATTTATCGCAATGCCCAAAAACCTTTCCTTTACCTCGGGGTTAGGTGCAGGCAACGGATGCTTTACCGGTTACCTGCTTTATTTTAGAAGTGGGGTTTTGGCGAAACCACTCCCCGGGCCGGCACCTTACTCAGCAATTTATCACCCAATTTGAAAGCTTTGCTGTACCTTCAAATGCCGGTCTGTTCATTTTTTGTTTACTTTTGCTGCCAGTACCTCCTTGGTTTGATTAATAAATATGTCAGTAGTGTGTCTATTTAGTTTTCAGCTTTGGGGTACTTTTTTTTGCCCAAAGCGAAATGATTGATGTCTGCTAAGTGAAATTGTATGGAGTGTTATTTATCATTTCATGTTTAGTGTTAATAATTGAAAGACCAAAAATAGATAAAAAATTTGGTTTTTTCAATAGAATTGTTAAATGGGGGGGGGCTAATTTATAGAGTTTCTAAATAGTTATGTGCAAGTATTTTTGCGTGCAACAAGGCATACAAAAAGACATTGAAGAATAAATGAATGTACTGCAAAAAACTAAAAATTGTTTATCGTTAATTATTTACCATTTTTTATTTTTGCCGACAGCTCTTTGACTTCAAGCTAAAATAATTAGATTTGCAGAAATGCCCGGCAAATGAAAATACCGCATCCGATACCATACCAGGGAAGCAAAAGAACGATTGCAGAAGAAATAATGCGTTTCTTCCCAAAAAAAATATCTTTAAATTTAATTCGTGCATCTGTGGCATTTTTTTACAAATATGAAAAAATTAGGACTACAAAAACCTGAAGCCTGGGGTACCCGGGTTGGGCTGGTGCTGGCCATGGCCGGAAATGCTGTGGGTTTTGGAAACTTCCTTAGGTTTCCGGTGCAGGCGGTGCAAAATGGCGGTGGCGCATTTATTATCCCCTACCTCGTAAGCCTGGTGATTTTGGGCTTGCCCCTCCTGCTCATCGAATGGTCAACCGGACGGTTTGGCGGCAAATTCGGCCACCACTCCACACCCTTTATTATGGGCAGTATGAATAAAAAAGTTCTGTGGCGATATGTTGGGGTTTTTGGCGTGTTTTCCAACCTGGCCATTGCCTCGTACTATTGTTACTTGGAAAGCTGGACCATGTCGTATGTTTATCACTCGGTGGTGGGTACCTTCGATGGTTTATCGCAATTTCAGGTGGCCGGCTTCTTTGATAATTACCTCGATGTTACCACCTCTACCACCGGAATTCCTTTCGAGGCCATCGTGTTTTTCCTTTTGTGCCTGGCACTCAACACCTGGATT
>Ga0208900_1001323_pt1 | contig 13313 bp, 10 predicted proteins | sample AntAceMetag02UKK_FD_184763 | JGI IMG/M metagenome (GOLD analysis project Ga0208900, IMG submission 184763) | Saline lake microbial communities from Ace Lake, Antarctica - Antarctic Ace Lake Metagenome 02UKK (SPAdes) (version 2) | ecosystem: Environmental > Aquatic > Non-marine Saline and... | reverse complement strand
TGATTGAATGACTGAAACTACTAAATGACTGAAAAATAAACCTCGAAACGTCCGTGGAACTTTCGAGCGTTTAAAAGAGAGGAACTTGTACTTTTCATTGGGAAATGTTTATCATAGCAAAGCCTTCAAGCACGGATGATTTCTAGAGTTACCCGATGAATTTACTTTAGCAAAAGCACCACTATTTTCAAAAACAGTCCTTGTTTAAGGCACAATTCACCGGGCGACTTTGCCGATAGTAAACCTAACAGGTCTATCCCCAAAAAACCTTTCCAACTTCCAGGGAATTTTGATTAAACTCAAACCGAAAGACCTGTTAGGTTTCCCAGTGCAAAAACACTTGTAGGAATTACTTCGACAAAAGAGTATCTTCCTCCATCAAAAAAAAGATGGTATTTCTGACAAGAAACTAAATAACTACATCTCAAAATTCGCTCAAGTCTCTTGGTTAATCGTTAATCGAAAATAGCCTGCCTCGCCATTGCGCAAGCCAACGCTGGCGGCAAGGCGGGTTAATCGTTCGCTTCGTCCGCTAAAGTCGCTTAGTTCTCTCAAGTCGCTTAAGTCTCTTAGTCTCTCAAGTCGCTTCGTTCGCCGCCTTCTCTCAAGCATCTTCGTTCTCTCAAGTCATTATAATTGGGGGTTCATTCCTGGAGACAAGGCATGCCTTGTCTGTACTGAAATAATTGAAGATCTCCTTTTTTTTACTTAAGTCCTTTAAATATATTCATTCTCCTCTGTCGCTTCGTTCGCTCAAGTCGCTTCGTTCGCTTCGTTCTCTCAAGTCGCTTAAGTCGCTTCGGTCGCTCAAGTCGCTAAAGTCGCCTACTTCGCACGAGTCGCCAATTCAGAATCATTATACCACCAATGTTCGCAAAATTTCCTTTTTTTTGTAATCCAAAATATGAAACCGAAAATTAGCGAAATATGAAAAAAAGACAAATTCCTCACACCTACGTCATCGTTTTTGCCATTATTATTTTTGCAGCCATACTCACCTGGATAGTTCCCGGTGGAGCTTTCGAAAGGACAACAGTAGTAGTTAATGGCTCGGAGCGGGAGGTTATCCAAAGTGAATCGTTTGCTTACATCGACAATGCACCCCAAACCTGGCAAATTTTTTCAGCACTGTTTGATGGCTTTGTGGATAAAGCCGACATCATCGTTTTTATCCTGCTCATCGGTGGGGCTTTTTGGATCATGAACAACAGCCGCGCCATTGACGTGGGGATTTATTCCTTCCTGAAATTCACCAAAAAACTGGAGCACAATAAGTTTATCAAGGCCATTGGTGTAAACAACATGGTGATAACGTTGATCATGTTGATGTTTAGCGCCTTTGGGGCCATTTTTGGGATGAGCGAAGAAACCATCGCCTTCATCATCATTTTTGTCCCGCTCGCCATCACCATGGGCTACGATTCAATCGTGGGTGTTTCGATGTGTTTTGTGGCCGCCGGGCTAGGATTTGCCGGCGCACTGCTCAACCCCTTCACCATTGGCATTGCACAGGGTTTGTCGGACATCCCGTTATTTTCGGGTATCGAATACCGGTTTTTTTGCTGGATCGTGATAAACGTGATTGGCATTGGCTGGATTTTGAGGTATGCCGCCAAAATCAAGAAAAACCCAAAAGCTTCTGTAGTTTATGAAGATGATGAGTACTGGCGCAAAAAAGGGGATACTGAAGATATTGAAAACATCAAATTTGAAACGCCAAAATCAGCCTGGTTTACATTTTTAATCATTCTTGCCGTAATGGTTCTGTATTCATTTATGATGCCCCAAACCACACTATCGGTTGGCAACTCATCGGCAACTTTCCCGGTTATCCCAATCCTCACGGGCATTTTCCTTATTACAGGAATTTTGTCGCTGCGCAAATCAGCGCACTTTTTCGTGTTGAATTTATTGATGTTCACCATCCTCTACCTCATTGTTGGTGTGATGGGCTACGGCTGGTATGTAATGGAAATCGCCACCTTGTTTTTTGCCATGGGCATCGCTGCGGGCGTAGCCATGAATAACTCGCCAAACAAAATCACAGGCCTTTTCATGGAAGGCGTAAAAGACATTATGTCGGCAGCTATGGTGGTGGGGCTTGCAGGTGGCATTATCATCGTGCTTCAAAACGGGCAAATTATCGACACCTTATTATATTACATTTCCGAATCGATGGGTGAGATGGGCGAGATAGCCTCGGTGGGGATGATGTATATTTTCCAGACCATCATCAATGTGGTTATTCCATCGGGCTCGGCCAAGGCAGCCCTCACCATGCCCATCATGTCGCAGTTCTCCGATTTGATCGGGGTTTCGCGTCAGGCTACCGTTATGGCCTTCCAGTTTGGCGATGGCTTTACCAATATGATTACCCCAACTTCGGGCGTGCTGATAGGTGTGCTGGGCGTAGCCAAAATCCCCTACGACAAATGGGTAAAATGGATTACACCCTTTATGATCGTGTTGATACTTCTGGGATTTCTTTTATTAATCCCAACCGTAACAATGCAGTTGAACGGGTTTTAGGATGAATAATTCATGAAAATCGACAATAGAAACATCCATAACCCTCCCGTAAGCGGGACAGGCTGTCCTTCAGGTCGGGGTCTATGATTGATCCCAAATACCCTCCCTGAAAATTTGAAAAAGTTAATTTAAAAAAAACTTTTTCAAATTTTCAGGGAGTTTCATATTTCAATCCCCGTCCGCCAGCTCGCGGGGGCTATGGATTCGATAACACAACTTGTTCATGAATTAATCAGATTAGGATGAAGACCTAAAACCTTGATTCCTACATCGGACTTCTGAAATCAAAATATCTTCCCGCACCATCGCTAATCTGGATTGAAGCAAAGAAATTATCACTCAACAACTAAAATACAGATGCCAAACTTTTCCAACTAATGAAATTACCGGCAGATGTTTTAAAGTCAGTGTCCCCTCCATAAATCACATTTAGCTTATTTGATTCTTCACCAGTTACTTTTTGCCAATACTTCAAATTTGAAAAATAGCTATCATTCATCGTCATCCCTGATTTAATTTCATAAGGTGTGAGGGTATTAACGGCCTCGACGATGAGGTCGATTTCCTGTTTCGTTTTATTTTGCCAAAAATAGAAACGAGGAACTTGTCCTTTGTGGAGTTTATTTTTTATAAACTCATTTATAATCAAGTTTTCAAATAGAGCGCCCTTCGCGTAATAGGTTTTTACCTGTTCGGCACTTTCAATTCCAAGCAATGAACAAACTAAACCGGTATCGTAAAAATATAATTTTGGTGTCTTTATAATTCTTTTGTTAAAATTTTTATGATATGGCTGTAAACGGTAGATGATGTAACTTGCTTCAAGAATAGATAACCATGATTTAGCAGTGTTAGGAGAAATTCCTGCATCACTTGCAAGCGAATTGAGATTAAGCAATTGCCCTGCCCTGCCAGCGCAAAGCTGTAAAAAATTGGAAAAACTATTTAGGTTTTCTATGTTTTTAATTTGCCTCACATCCTTTTCAATATAGGTACTGATATAAGAAGGATAAAGATAAGCAGGTTCTATGTTTTTATCATATAGCCGGGGATACAGCCCTTTGAAAATCGCATCCTCATATTTCTCAAACACGATGCCCTCTTCTGATAATTCAGATAAACTGAAAGGCAACAGCTTTAAAATTGCAGCCCTACCTGCTAAACTTTGAGTGATATTTTGAAGTAATAGAAAGTTTTGTGAACCGGACAGCACGAAATGGATGCTTTTATTATCATCAACAATCCCCTGAATATATGAAAACAACTCAGGGACTCTTTGCACTTCGTCCAGGACAGCGCCCTTCGGAAAATTGCTAAGGAAACCTCTCGGGTCATTTATAGCATTGTTCCTGTAATCTATGTCCTCAAGACTTACATATGGGAGGTCTTTATAGATTGATTTGATCAGTGTTGTTTTTCCACTTTGTCTTGGGCCGGTAACTGTTATTATCGGAAACTTATTCCTTAGGTTTAGTATTACTTTTTCAAGTTCACGTTTTATCATAGGGCAAAAGTAATAAACATTTGGACAAATCCGCAATCAGATTGCGGATTTGTCCAATTTCTTAAATAGGCTCAAAAGTAATTTCCCCATGCAAATATCTTGCGTGACCGTAAAGAATTGGAAACTGATGAGGGAGAAATTAAGATACAAAGAAAACAATGGTATGTACTGCAATGCACAGATGTCAAACAAACTGTTGCGTCAAATCTGCAAAATTGATGACGTTGGCTACAGAGGAATTAGTTTACTAAAAAGGTCTGTATTAGAATTCTCATTGGTTCGCCGGGATCAGGAAAACCATGCTTCATTATTCGCACTTCCTCCTTCGAAAAAACCAGTACAATAAAAAAAGCCGGGATAAAATATTATCCCGGCTTTCCTGACAAGTAGCTTACTACTTATTTTTTTACTGGTGCTCCACTGCCACCGAGATTTTGCTCGGGTATAGTATTAGCGGGAGCTGCATTAACTTTTCCTTTGATTCTCAAAATAACCGTTGACTCGGTTGCATTTGATTGAACTGTAATGCTTTTGTTTATTGTTCCTACCCTTTTGGTGTTGTATCTAACGACTATAACATCAGATTCACCGGGTAATACAGGCTGCTTTGGCCATGCTGGAATAGTGCAGCCTCAACTCGCCTTAACGTTGGTAAGAACCAGGGGTTCTTTCCCTTCATTGGTAAATCTAAACTCACAGTTACCATCATCATTTTGGGTAAGGGTGCCATAATCATGAACCAATTTATCAAAGGTTATGACAGCGGCATTTGGGTTAGCTACCTGTTGAACAGCTTGACTAGCATCTATTGCCCTTGCTTTGTCCATTTTGCTTTGCTCAACCGGATTCTTCTTTGAATTGGCGGTTGCTTGTTTATTTCCTACCTGGGCTCCGGCAGAAAATACTACAAAACAAAATAAGAGAATTGTTAAAATTGTTTTGTCCATCATAAATTTAAATATATTTAATTAATACATTGATAATCACCAAAAGTATGTATAATAAAACTCATATCGACAACTCAACATTTTTTAAGAAATGAATTTATCATGCTAATTCTAATTTTTTCAAAAGTCCACTTCAGTAAAATTTTTATAATTACAACAAACACAGCTACTAACCTGCCTCAAATGCCCCTTTCCCAAACCAGTTTGGCCTGTGGATTTATACTAAAACCATTTGTTAACGAAATGTAAATCAATACAATTTTAAAGCACATTTTGGTAATGCAGCACAAAATAAAATGTGATCCCGTGTGGGAAGTAGTACAGGGGAAATTTGACATTTTTATCATTTAAGCTATAGCTAAACAATGGCAAAAAATTACCGGCAAGAGGTAATACTTCATAATTAATTCTACTTTTATCCAAAAATAAAAAAGGGAATTTATGAGCCAGATTCTTCAATCGTTTTCAAATTTTATTGGAACTATCACATTTAATAATTCTGAAAGGCGCAATGCCCTTTCCATGCAACTCTTGGAAGAAATGGTTGCTGCCCTTGAAACTTTTAAAGAAAAGAATGCCCGTGTGCTTATTATCCGGGCCCTACCCGGGAGCAAAGTTTGGTCGGCGGGGATGTGCATTGACGAGTTGCCCGATGATGGCAAAGACCCCCTTACCCATAACCATCCCTTCGAGCGTGCCAGGCGTGCAATTACCAACTTCCCCGCACCGGTTATTGCCATGGCCGAAGGTAGTATTTGGGGTGGTGCCTGCGACCTGGCGACAGCTTGCGATATTATTATCGGAACAAAAAAAACCACTTTTGCCATTACACCGGCAAAGTTAGGGGTAGCTTACAATGCGACAGGAATATTGCATATTCTTAAAGCTTTTGGCCTGCAAACAGCCAAAGAAATGTTTTTTACTGCCAGCCCAATTTCTGCCGAGAAAGCCGGGCGCATGGGCGCACTCAACCACCTTGTTGCTGCCGGGGATATTGAAGAATTCACCTACAATATGGCCAAAACCATCAGCAAAAATTCCCCTCTGAGCGTTTCGGTGGCGAAGAAACAAATCAATGCCATTTCCCAATCCACATCATTGAATAGCGCTACTTACCAACTTATTGAAGAATTGCGGTTGAAAGCCTTTACAAGCAAAGACTATATGGAAGGCAAGAAAGCATTTTTGGAAAAGCGTGGGGCAAATTTTACGGGTGAATGAAACTACTTATGAATCCGGTACAAAAAGCCACTGATGCACGGATAATAGTTTTTAAAATACTGATAACCTGAAATGTAAATTATATAAATATGGTTCTTCACACCTTTTTAGGCTGGCCTCACTTATGATTTAAAAAGCCTAAAAAAAGTAACTAATCAGTCTGATAAAAATCTTGTAAATATTATGACTATCAATAGCCCCGGCTTCCCGCTTCGCAGCGAGGCGAGTTAAGCCGGGGAAAAGGAATTTAGAGATACCCATGCCCCTTGATTTCGCTAAAAATGCCTTCGGCATTTTTAGCGAAATCAAGGGGGCTTATTCTTTTCTGCAATTCATACCCTGCCCTAAAGGACAGGGCTATTGATTCTTTTTCAATAAAACATCTATATTAGAATTGAATCCGCTGATTTGTTACGAATATTTTTCCATTCTCATTATTGGGTGAACTTTTGTTTCACATCTTCCCAATCCGGGTAATCCTGATAATTTTGAAGGAAATGCTCATACCTTAAATCCAGTTCATTTTTTTGTTCATCTGTCAAAACGCTGTCATCTTCTTCGATGATTTGCAAAAAGTCATACTCCTTTGTTTTTGATAGATTCTTTAAATACCAAAGCAAATCTTTAGCCAATTGACTTTTTGTTGCTTGAATCCTGATGGTATATGTCATGAGCTATTCGTTTTACAATATCCGAACAAAAATAATCTTTTAAAAGTATTTTCACACCATTGAATAGGATTAAAAAAAACCAACGAACACTTACCCTTTTCCAGCGTGCTATTTATTAGTTTTTGGTAATTGTTTAGCTACTTACCTTCCACTCCAGTCATAAGGCTTCTATCATAGACCCCCTCTAACTCCCCCTTGAGGGGGAGAACGCCACCGCACTGGCTACTGCAGTCGCTTGTGCGGCTGGTCTCCCTTCCCCTCAAGGGGAAGGGGTGGGGATGGGGTCATTAGGATCTGGTAAATAATACACCCACCTAAATAGTTACAGATTTTGAAAAAGTAGCAGGACTTAATAAACCATTGATTTTAGTCTTGACAGGTAGCCTGAAAGTTGCTCCTTTACCTGGGCGTTTTGTTCGGTTTGTGCTGCTGCCGATAGGTCGGGGAGTGCATCCGTGTATTCGGTTTCCACAAGGTATTCGGCGGCTTTTAACCTGACCTTTGCAGAGCTATGACGCAAAAGACCAATCGACCAGCGGATCGAAGGCCGGGATTTGATGGCGTAAAGATTGTCGATGGCCTGTATGATTTCATCGTCGTCTTCGCTAAACAAATTCCAGAAGTTCGTTTTCTCCTGGGCAATGGTTTCGGGGAAGTACAATATTTCTTTGTTGTTGATTTGTGGACGGACAAGGATGTGATTGTAGGAAATCAAATCCTGGCCGGCCACCCAGCGCACCATACGTGGCACCATCCATCGCATACCGGGCGTGGATTCGGGATGCCCCACCGAAACAAACATTTTCCCCTCTCCAAAAGGAGCGGTTAAAAACGCTGCTTTACCCGGAGTTACGTCACGGGGATCGTTTGCATGTGTGGCAATATCCGAAGTGATGAGGGCATTTACAGCCACACTTTCAACATCTGAAATTTCGTAAATAGGGCCATCGTAAAATTGTACAAAATTGGTGTCGTAGTCTTTCAATTCAGGGAATATCTTTTTCCCATCTTCATTTAAACTAAACCCGATGAGCCCACGACCACGATCGTAATGCTCGCGAATGGTTTCTGCTTTAAGAACCTTTAGTGCAGGATAACCTTCGGTGGAGGCAAATAAGTAGCCGCCGGCACAAATACCCACGAGTCCTTTGTTTGCTTGTGCAGCAAAAGTTTTTACTTTTTCGGCGTTCAACAGCCCCAAGCTATTATACTCCTTGCTGCCGCTACCCCCCGGGAAAACTAATACATCAAGGCTATCCAAAACATCCCTTTGAATATCAACGGGAGTTACTGGCCGGGAATGGATTCCTGAATCAATTTTTAAAGCTTCAAGCGTTTCTATTACGCACACAGCGCTGGCTCCATTGCCATTGTAAACCCCGACACGAATTTTTGGTGTGGATTCGGTAGCCGGATTATTTTCCTTTTCAGGTGATTGGCATCCTGCAAAAAATAGTATCCCAAATATGAAAAGTAAGGAAAACCCGAATATCCGCAAATAGGAAAGCTTAAGGTTGTTCATCGCAACTTACATTAAAATTAGACAAATAGAAGGTGATGATGGTATTATCTATCCAATGGTAGAGGTCAGTCATTTCATCATTATTGTATGTCCCTTCTTGCCTCCACTTTTTAAGGGTTTGCTCGCTTTTGCCAAATATTTCATTTTCGATGGGAATCACTTTTTGCAAAAATCCACTCTGGTCGGCATTTACCACCTGGTTAATGTCGATGTAATAATCGCTATGCGAACCCAGTTTATATGAATAAATCTTATCTTTTAGCGCCAGTGAGTAACACGACAATGGCGAATCTTTGGCAATGCTGTCGTACATCACAACCGTGGGTAAATCAACTTGGTGGTTGAGCCATACGGGAATTGCGATCGATGAAAGCGGGAAGCCCACAATACTCCACATGGTGGTGAGTGCGGCATTTTCGCCGGGCACAACGCCCTGTACCACGCAGGACGAGGAAGTGCCGCTTCGCGGGATGTAGTCTTTAAATATTACGGTTGTGGGAGTGTTTTCGGGTAAGTTGCTATAAGTGTTCAGGTCGGTTTCCATCAGCGAATGTTTCAGGTTGCGTGAGCCATCCTGCAGGATTGTGCTATAATTAAGCGTATTGCTCTGCACAGCTTTTTCAAAAACATCGTTGATGGTTTCGTAACGAACATATCCGCCACCGCCGCCATATTCGCCCGATACCGAAAAGTTGGTGCGGATAAGATATCCATTGGGTGCGTCTTCGGGATTATTGGCATCATATTTCCGGTATTCAAAATTCCCGAGTTCAAAATAAGCAGCTCCGCCATTGGCATCAATTACGCCAAAATTCCCTTCAAGCCGGGTAGGTTTATCGAAGTTGATAAGCATTTGTTCAAAATCATCCACAGTGGCGCAGTTTTGCAAGGCATCCTTTATTAATCTACCTTCCAATCCGTTGAGTTCTACGGTATCGTTGTTGAGGTTGTAACTTGCCGAATTCATAATCGAAAAGCCCTCGCTGTTGTAGCCGATCCAAATACTCAAATTGGTAGTATCCACCGAATTTACCAAACCCACACAGGCATATTTCCCGTCGAAAAACTGAACCATTTTATTTTGTACCGCCCAGGTATCTCTGTGTTTCCAGAGTAAAGGCCTGCCATCGGGAGTTGCTTTTCCCGAAATTACAGCCGTGGTGCAGGTAAAGCCCGTTTGCAAAAAGCCAATAAGTAAAAAAATTAAAAGCGTGTTTTTTATCATTTTATTCGATGTTTAAAGTCTTGTTTATAGTACTAATGATTGTATTTATTTAGCTTCGCGTTATTTGGGCTGCGCCCGTCATTTATTGTCATTTCGCTTCGCTGTCATTGGGCTTCGCTGTCATTGGGCTGCGCCCGTCATTTATTGTCATTTCGCTTCGCTGTCATTTCGCTTCGTGCGTCATTTATTGTCATTTGGCTTTACCGTCATTTTTTACATTTATTGACAGTAATTATTTAGGAAGTATTATTGAATCCCAAATCATCATGACCCCATCCTGCTGATCTTGGCTCGTGCATGTACGAGACTTCATCTCGTCACGTACACTTCTCCGCCGGTTGGCTAAAAGGAAAACCAGCCGCACTATCCACAGTAGCGGCCAAAGCGCAGGAATCCTCCTCCTTGAGGGGGAGCCAGCCTTGCCGGCCAGGCAGGTTAGAGGGGGTCTGTGGTAGTGCCATTTTACTCGGAGTTTAATAAAACAGGAAAACAGTTACGAATGATAGTAAAGAACTACCAATGATCACAAATGACTATCAATACCCCAAATTATTCCCCAGGAAACCAGCCCCCGTTTGACGTGTTTATGCCATCGGCACTGCTAACTCCGCCAAAGGTATAAACAGGTAAATCCATTACCATCAGTTCTTTGGCAGGAATGGGGAAATGCAAAAGCGTACCTTCCTGAAGCATGTTGCGGCGGCGCATGTCGAAAAATGCAATACCAAATCCGGTTTGTATCAACTCTATGTCGCGTTCGTAAAAAATAGCTTTTAAAGCATCTTCTTTGCTAATATCCTGGGCCAACGGCGACAATTCACCCCTGAGCACTCGTGGCCCGCTGTTAAGGATTTCCACGGCACCGACAATATCGCCGGTATTTACGAGGGCTTCGGCACGAAAGAGATCATTTTCGCTCACCAGGAAATCGGGCGAGAGACCCGTACTTGTTGTTATTGATAAAGGATATCGCACATATTCGTAATTTGAATAATGGTAATAGCCCCTTTCAGGTTTCATATTATTTTGGGCACTGAATGCAAAATCGGTGTTCAGCCGCTGATCGTGCGGGTAGGCTGCCGATGGGTTTTGGCCATCATCCGGAAAACGCCAGGGATAATTGTGGTCGATTAAATTTATAATGCGACAATCTATCCTTGCCCATCCCGGCCTCACGGTATAATACCTGAACCAACTGGTCCAGGTTGATCCATCCATGTAAGGTGCTAAATCGGTTTCGATGCCGGCATTTGCATAGGCAAGCACTCGATTCCACTCGATTTGCTCGTTTTCGTTTGCATTGCGCGGAGCATAAACCAAAAGTCTCGCGGCAAACGATTTGGCCATTTTCACCAAGTCAACATCGCTGTACAAGGAACCATTAATATAATTATCGGGCAGGGTAAACGATACGCCCGAACGGTTACAAATTACCGCCACTGAATCCAGCGAAACAAGGGCTGCCTCGATAACATCCATGTACGGCTGGAGGGTTTCGGTGTCGGGATCGGAATATTGTTTCATAATATAAGCCTGATCGTAAACCAGCCCAAGGTAGCCCAGCGACAGCCCCTGGATAAAATAAGCCGAGGCTTTTACCATCTCCGTTTCATCGGTACCTTCGATATTAATTTCCATGCCGTCATAAATTTTCTCCAGCACATTGTTCATCATCACCAGGTTTCCGTAAAGTTCCTCCCAATAGGCTTCGAAAATGTAGGCGTAGGTGTAAGAAACCGAATTGCTAAAAACCTGCCGCGGCTCTGACGACAGATGATACATACCGCTGTTGCCCCACGAGCAGGTTCCCTGGTCGGCCATTACCCACATTGCCATGCGGGGAGAAATGCTGGAGTTGTTGCTCATAAACCAGTTGTAAAACCCGCTCAAAGCAATGCTTTTCACATCTTCGGGATTTTTTAAGGCCCGCTCTTTGTCGGGGTCATTCATATTTTCGATATCAAGATCCTTGGTGCAGGATGCCGAAAAAAGCAGCATCAAACTTATCAGTGAAATATATAGTGTTATCTTTTTCATTTGTATAGCTTTTTGCATTAAAAGTTTACCTGGAGTGAGGCGGTAAAAGTCCTGAAATTGGGGTAACCAAAATCATCGAAGGGATAATTGGATAAGTCGCTACCCGAAGCTACTTCGGGATCATAACCGGTATAGTCGGTTATTGTAAAAATATTGCGTGCCTGAATGCCCAGTTTTATCGACTTAATTAGTCCGTTCAAAACAGGCCCAAGTTGCGTTTTGTCGAAGGTATAATAGAGCGATGCCTCGCGCATTTTGAGGAAAGAACCGTTTTCGACAAAGTAGGAATTTATCTCGGTATTTTTGTAAAATGTGCTGTAATAGTTTATCGTTTTACGTTGTTCGACTGCTACGCCGGCCTGGTCAAATTCTGCTGCCCGCAAATCGCGATAGGTGTATTGGCGGGTATAATTATAAACATCTCCGCCATACTTGAGCGATAATAAAAAATAGAGTGTAAAATTTTTGTAGTTCAGGGTGTTGCTCATCGAAAGGTTAAAATCGGCGTTTCCATTCCCAATTTCCACTTTGTCGGCCAGCCCGTCGTTGTCGATATCCAGCTCGATGGGGATTTCCTGGTTGGTACCTTCGGTACCGGCAGCAATCACAAACCCGTCCGAGTTCAGTTGGAAATCATCGATAGTTGTTCCTTCGGGAAGTTGCCGGGCCATATCATCGAGGTTGGTCAACCATTGGTAGCCGTAAAGCACAGCGAAGGTTTCGCCTTCTCTAAAATAGAAAGCGCTTTTGGGTCCCGTGTTAAAAGAAGGAACATCGAGCCTGGTAATTTTTTGGCGCAGGTGATCGAAAACAAGGTTTGTATTCCATGTGAATTTTCGTTTGTCAAAAAACTTAGCCCCCAGGGTAGCTTCCCACACTCTTGCATTTATCTCGCCCACGTTACTCCATTGTTCCGAGTAACCGGTGTGTGCAGGTACCGGAGCCAGGCGGATAGCTCCATCGGTGTTGGCATCCGAATAAATAAGTTCAAAATAAAACATGTTCAGAAATTCCATATTCATGCCCACTTCAAATTCTTTGGTGATGGCAGGCTGCAAGGCTTTGTTGCCCATTGTTCCGGGTACAATGTAACCACTGTTGCTACTCCAGGTTTCGTACTGGTTGTTAAACCCCGGACGTTGACCCGAGCCGCCATAAGCCGCCCTGACCTTGAGTTCCTGGATGCCCGGAATAATAAAATCCTCGGTTATCCGGTAGCCTGCCGAAACCCTGTAAAATGGATGCCACCGCGAATCGGAGCCAAACAGGGATGAACCATCAACCCTGTATTGCAAAGACATCAGGTATTTATTCTTATAATCCATATCCAAAATACCAATGTAATTTATGGCTACAATTTTTCCCTCGTAAGAACCCAGCGAAGCTTTGGTGGGGTCGGTCCAGTCTAATTGCGGAACATCAGCCACCGAAAAATCTCGCCCGGTTACCCAGAAATCGTTGTAAGTAGAATTTTCGTAGAGATAGCTCAGTTTAACTTTTCCGGTAAAATCGTTGATTTGCTTATTGTAATTTAAAGTAGCCTGGAAAGTCTGATCAAATTCGTAATAGGATTCTTTGTATAAACTCCCAAGTCGGTAGGTTGGGTAATCGGCAAGGTAGCCCTTGGGGGTTAAAGTATTCCAGGTTTTATTGCGGT